>Ga0206905_10278_pt1 | contig 11967 bp, 13 predicted proteins | sample Alteio_BWOrgHeat_43_FD_152940 | JGI IMG/M metagenome (GOLD analysis project Ga0206905, IMG submission 152940) | Enriched cells from forest soil in Barre Woods Harvard Forest LTER site, Petersham, Massachusetts, United States -... | ecosystem: Environmental > Terrestrial > Soil > Temperate forest >...
GTCGGGATTGCCGAGGATGGGGCGCAGGATTTGGACTCGGAGCTGGTATCCGGCGGCGCTGGGGTGCATGTGATCTTCGACGAATAGCTCCTCGCGCGGCTTTCCGTCGGCGCCCAGAAAGGGATCGAAAAAGTTGACGAACACGACGTTCTTCTGCGTGGCGACGTAGTCTTTGACGAGTTGATTGGCCCGCTTGCGCGATTCGATTTCGCTCCATCGCGCGGTGTTGGGTGTAATGGAATCGATGGCAATCGGAACATCGGGAAGCGCGGTGTGAACTTTTTCGATGAAGGCCTTTACCTCCTCCAGGAATTGCTCCGGGCTTTTCCCTGAGTGGATGTCATTGCCGCCTTCCTGGACCACAATGAAGCGGGGCTTGTAGCGCACGACGATGCGATCCGTGAAATGCAGCAGGTCCGACATTTGAGATCCGCCAAAGCCGCGATTGATGACGGTGTAGCCCTGCCAATCATCCTGAATCGATTTCCACCGGGTGAAGGTGGAATCGCCCACAAACAGAATGGCGTGTTGGGGTGGCGGATTTTGCAGATCGGCCGCCTCGAATTTGGCGATGTCCTTCTCGAAGTGATTCGGCGGCGATGCCGGTTCCGCTTTGGACGATCCCACTGTCAGAAACGCCGACCGCATCGCCAGCAGGCAGCAGATGGAACGGCGGGAGCGTGGGATGAGAGAGGACAACATACCTGGTTGCGGTGGGCGCGCTTCGGATTTGCTTAACCTACACGGCCTCTGGCGGGATGGGCTGCCGGACTTCTGGCTACTACGGCTTTCGCCGTTTTCTTATCCGCGCCTAATTCCACGTGCGCTTGCATTCCCGGGCGCAGGTCGCGCGCATTGGCGGGGGCTCCATCCAGCGTGACCCTGGTCTTGTCATCGATCGTGTAAGTCTCGTGAACATCGCCCGATTTTCCGAGGGTAATGGTGATGGAAAGCGCGTTCACTTCCACGACTTTCGAGAAGATCATGGGAGGCTTGGCAAACCCTGGCGAAACGATTGCGAAGACCATGCATAGGGCGAATGCGAATGCTCCCAAGCTCCGAAGGGGGCGCAAAAGGGATCGCCGCAAGGATGCGGACGATCGCTGGGGAGAGTCGGAGAGGAGCGGGGAGATTGTATGGGTGAGTTGGGAGTTCATACTTTTGTGCTTAAACCTGCGTTGGTGGGTTTCGTTTCGGTAAAAGTGGGGCCGCTATTGCCGCTTATAGCAGGTTCCCGATTGAGGAGGATAGGCGTTTCGATTCCTGCGTGAGTCATGAAGCCATCGATTGTTTCCCCATGGATTTGCCCCGTAATGAAGAGGGACTCTGCACTGTGACTCGATTTGGCTTTCAGGGTAAATCGTTCGCCGGTTGCTCTTGCTTCGTGGATGTCCCATGACATGCCACGATATCGAAGGTCGCCGGATAGGATTTGAAAGGTCTGAACAATGTGCAGGGCCTCGATACCGCCGGTTGTGGATTCATCGGCCGTGCTCCAGACACCTGAGAGATTGGCCGGGACGATCCAAAGAAAGACGCCATTGGCGGCGATCGGCGTATGGGCGTCGGCTTCCCATTCGCCCATTTCAAAGGAATAGCTGACGATCCGTGTGCCCGGCGCGCATTCTGAAAGGATCTTTGGACGCAGGCGGATATTGAGGGAATCCAGCAGGTAGAGGGTGATGAGCGTTGCTTCCGAAAGGCAGGCCTCCAAGAAGTCCTGCTGACGGAACTCGACGCAATCGGAGACGCCCGCGCGAGCGGCGTTGGCGAGGGATTCGGCGATTCGCGTGGGATCGATGTCGATCCCGATGCCGCGGGCGCTCCAATCCCTTGCGGCGGTGATGACAATGCGGCCATCGCCGCTGCCCAAGTCCAGGACGGTGTCGTCGCTGGTGATCGCGGCGATGCGAAACATTTCCGCGAGCACGCGATCGGGGACGGGAGTGAAAAAGATGTCGGGGTCGCGCATGGGTGCGCGGACTCAGTATTTGCCGCCTCGCATGTCTTCAAAGGGATCCACCTTGAATGCGCCGCGGGGTTTGACTTTTGGTTGAGCGGAGTTTGCCGAGGAGGCGGTGGTGGATGAAAGAGGAGTGAGAGGAGAGGAACGAGGCGGCGCGCCGCCGGCTTGGGCGATGGCGGAATCGAGGTCAGCGGGACCGGTGTATTTCACGAAAGTATTGATGGGGACGACAGCGATGCGGCCCACGCCTTCCAGTCTCGGATGCGCGGCGATGAATTCGCTGGGATCCCAGTAGTTCGTGTAGTCCGGGGCGAATGCGCTGCGGGCCATGCCGATCCGAAGGTTTTTCCGCATCTCGAAATGGAGATGAGCGGCATACATTCCGTGATTGTTGCCGATGGTTCCGATCTTTTGGCCGCGCGTGACCTGCTCTCCCTCCTGCACGAGGATTTCGTTCAAATGCCCGTAGAGAGAATCCACGAAAGTGATCTTGCCCGCTTCGAGGTAGGCGTGGCGGATGATGACGACATTGCCCCAGCCAAGGTGAAAATCCCGTGCGAAAAGAACGATGCCGTGCGCGGTGGCCGTGACGGGATCTCCCAAATCGGTGTCGCCGCCGCCTACGCCGTCCCAATCTTCGCCCAAGTGGCCGTGCGGGCGCATCCCGCGCGCCCGGTAGTATTCCAGGCCATTGCTTCCAACGGGACGCTCAAATCCGTCGGCGAGTTTGACCGTCGCGGTATCTTCCGCACGAAGAAGAGCGGCGAAAGCGACGAAGGCCAGAATGGAAATCAGCCAGCGCATGAGGGCGGTCAGTTTAGGCGGATGGTGGGAGGGCTTGCAATACCAAGGTTGCATGCGAGTGCGCCTCCAAGGAGGGGAGGCTACCGGCCGCCCTTCGCCCATCAAAGGGCGGATGGAAGCTGCCCCTCCCACGAAAAAGCCGCGCCCTCGGTGAGGAGGGCGCGGCTGGAATTTATTCCGAATCGGATCGGATCAGGCGTTGAATTTCAGCGGTTCGCCGCGGGCCATGGCGTCGTGCTCGGCAGTGGAGCAGGGGGCGTTGAGCGGAACGTCGGTGGTCTTCTCGGTCTGACCGGCGATGTTGTTCTGCAGGAGCCATTGCTCGAGTTCCTCGCCGCTGATGTCGGCGAGCATCTGGCCGTTGACTTCCACGCAGGGGCTCAAAGGCTGGCCGCTCTTCTGCTCCATCTCCCAGCGGAATGCAGGGTTTTGGATGATGTCCTTCTCGGTGTAGGGAAGGTCATGCTTTTTGAGAACGGCGCGGATGCCATTGCTCCAACCGCAGTAGGTTTTTACGTAGGCGGTGATTTCTGGTTTGGACATATTGATAAAAGAGGGTGGTGGTCTGTTCCTGTGCCGTGTCTTTCTCCATACTCGCCGATCCGGGCCGATTCGTAAATGGCGGATTAACGGATACGGCATTTAGCGAACTCGATAGGAATTTCCGGGCAATTAGAACTCCCAAAAACGCCGGGCGTGGCGCAGGTGAATGCGCCAGCCCGGCGGGTTAAGGGAGAATTGAGAAGTTTCCCGAGGGATCTTCTTCTTGGAATCGCCGGGGCGATTACTTCTTCTTGGAATCGCCGGGGCGATATTCTTCGGCAGCAGCGGCAAACGCCTGCTCGAGGCCGACCATGTCTTCGCCCGGCTTGAGCGAATCGAAGGCGGCGGCTTCGCGTTTGATGTCTTCTTCGCTGTAGTTGGCGGCTTTGATCGAGAGGCCGATGCGGCGCTCGGTCTTGTCCACCTTGATGACGCGGGCTTCGATATCCTGGCCGACTTTCAGCACGTCCTTGATCTTCGCGATATGATCTTCGCGGATCTGGGAGATGTGAACGAGGCCGTCGATGTCGCCCTCGAGCGCGATGAAGGCGCCGAAGCTGGTGATCTTGGAAACCTTGCCTTTGACGAGGTCGCCGATCTTGTACTTCGCTTCGATTTCCTTCCACGGATCGCCTTCGAGCTGCTTGATGCCCAAGCTGATGCGCTGGTTCTGCTTGTCGATATCGATGACCACGGCTTCGACTTCGTCGCCCTTCTTGATCATCTCGGAAGGATGATTGATCTTGCGCGTCCACGACATGTCGGAGACGTGGATCATGCCATCGATGCCTTCTTCGAGCTCCACAAACGCGCCGTAAGCGGTGAGGTTGCGGACGGTGCCCTTGACCTGGCGGCCGATCTGGTAGCGGTGTTCGATTTCGTCCCAGGGATTGGGCTCGAGCTGGCGGATGCCGAGGGAGATTTTCTGCTCCTCTTTATTGACGCCCAGCACCACGGCTTCGAGTTCCTGGCCCACGGTGAGAACATCGCTGGGACGCGTGATGCGCTTGGTCCAGGAGAGTTCGGAAACGTGGATGAGGCCTTCGACGCCGTCTTCGATTTCGACAAACGCGCCGTAAGGCACAAGGTTCGTGACCTTGCCTTTGACACGCGAGCCGACAGGGAAGCGGTTTTCGGTTTCTTCCCAGGGATTCTTTTGGGTCTGCTTGAGGCCGAGGCTGACGCGCTCTTTTTCCTTGTTGATATCGAGCACGACGACGTCCAGCTCCTGGCCCACCTTGAGGAGTTCGCTGGGGTGGCCGAGGCGGCCCCAGGTCATGTCCGTGATGTGCAGGAGTCCGTCCATGCCATCGAGGTCGATGAACGCGCCGAAATCGGTGAGGTTCTTGACGTAGCCCTTGACGGTGTCGCCGATCTTGATCGTCTCGAGGAAGCGCTGGCGCTTCTCGCTGCGTTCCTGCTCGATGAGTTCGCGGCGGCTGAGGACCACGTTTTTGCGGTCGTCGTTGATCTTGACGATCTTGAAGTCGTAGGTGTTGCCGACGAACTGCTGGAGATCCTTGGGAGGAACGATGTCGATCTGAGAGCCGGGGAGAAATGCCTCGACGCCGATATTGACGGTGAGACCGCCTTTGACGACGGCTTTGACCTTGCCTTTGATGAGTCCGTCGCCCTGGAAGACTTTGACGATCTTCTCCCAGTTTTGGCGATAGGCGGCCTTTTCCTTCGAGAGGATGACCATGCCTTCGTCGTTTTCGAGACGAACCAGCAGGACTTCGACTTCGTCGCCGACCTGGAGGTCGTCGATGTCGTCAAATTCGCTGGACGAAATAACGCCCTCGGATTTGTAGCCAATATCGACGAGGACTTCGCGGTTGCGGAGTTCGAGAATGCGGCCTTTTACAATGCTACCCTCTTTGAAGTCGCGAAGAGATTTCGCGATCAATTCCTGCATTTGAATCATAGATGTGCTCATAGTCTAACCTCGGGTTTCCAAATAATCTTTCGCCCGGGCGATGCCACACGACAACGCCAGTGACGGGGAAAAGAGTTCGGGACGATAGGGAGGAATGGATGAAAGACAAGCGAATTGTCGGGCGGATGAAACAAAATCGCAAGCGGAGGGTGCAACTGGGAAAGTGAGGGGTGCCGGCGAATGCAAAATGACCCTCCTACGCGCTACGCGGCTTCGGCGAGGCTGGAGGAAAATGAAAAGTGCAAAGTGCAAAGTGCAAAGTGAGTGCTGGCGGGAGCACTGGTGGATAGCGGCTGCGCCTTTTTCGGAGGGGCGCCATCCTGGCGCCCTCCCCGCTCGGGCGCCAGCCCGCCATTCTCCTCGGATAGCCCCGTGCGTCCGGCGCGTCGTATCCGGCGCCCCCCCCGTCTCTCGTGACGAGGTCCTCCTTCGTCACGCACTTGTCTTGGAACCGAGTGGAACGAGATAGCCTGCGCAGCAGCCCGAAGGGTGAGTGCGGAGGCGCTCAGCATCCTCCGGCATCCCAGGCGGGGGCCTCCGCGGGTCCGCTCTCCTTGGAGGGCATCGCTCCGTCGATGCCGGGCGCAGGCGGTGTGACCGCCATGGAAGCGACAGAGCGCTTCCCTCGCTCCCGGGTAAACGCCATCTCCCCATCTCCCCATCTCCTTGTCTCCTTGTCTCCGGGTCCGCTCCTCTGGACGGATGCGCCCCCTCACTGCCCCTGGTCGAGTTGGAATTTGATATTGATCTCGAAAAACTCGCCGTTGCCGAGACCAGCGGGGAGAGGATCAATCTCGAGCACTTTTTTGGCTGCCGCGAGCACCGAATCATCCATGATAGTGTTTCCTGAAGAGTTGACGATCTCGCGTCCGGAAATCGTGCCGTCTTTCTGAATGCGGATTTTCAGGGTCGTCACGAATTCCTGCGAGGAACGCACAATCGAGGTGGGCTGTTCCCATCGGGCATGGAAGCGATCGTGGATCATTCCATAGTACCAGCCAAAGTCCGATGAAGTGGCGCCCCCGCCGGGCTTTCCGGCGCCTTTGCTCGTGCCCGATCCCGAGCCTGTTCCGGCGCCGTGGCCGGTCGATTTGGCGCCGGAATCTTTGGGGCCTTCTCCTTTATTCCCAGCGGTGGTGTTTGGGCCCGGGCTGGCGTGATCGGAGGAATCGCCCTTCGATTTTTCGTGGGGAGTGCCTTTTGGCTTCGGCAAGACGTCTTCCAGGGCGGCGCGCGCTTCGTCGGTCAAACCGTCCATGGGAGACGGTTTTGGGGTGGCCTTCGGAGAGGGTTTGGGAGACGGCTTCAGAGAAGGCGATGGCTTTGGTTTTGGCTTCGGTGTCGGCGAAGGGGATGGTTTTGGAGTCGCTTTCGGCGTCGGCTTGGGGGTCGCCGGTTTCGGAGTGGGCGTGGCCGGCTTGGGCGTGGCCGGTTTCGGCGTCGGTGTAGCCTCCCGCGTGGGCTTGGGAGTCGGCTTCGGCTCGACGATTTCGCTGGGCGCCGGGGGCGGAACGATGGGGGGAATCACGACTGCCTCCTTGATCACCGGCGGAGGCAGAGGCTGGGGTGGTTCGGGCTCCGGCGGAGGTTGCGGCGATGGGGGTTGCTCGGGCGCAGAAGAGGAACCCGGCTTGCCCGAGGAAGACTCTCCCGCCTCGGGAGCGCTTCCGTCCAGCCATGCCACCGTTTCCTGGGGTTTTGGCTTCTCGAGCCGGTTCCAGAAATAAATCGCTGCAATGAAAATGACGTGCAGAAGGGCGACGATGATGAGATTTCGCCGAAACGTGCGGTCCGAACTCATTGGGGCAAATCAGTGGAACCTTGCTGTCCGGTTCATGGCTCGCCGGGGTTGGTAACCACGCCAATTTTCGTAATCTTCGCGCGCCGCAGGGCGTCCATGACATCGACGAGCTTTTGCACCGGCAATTCCTTATGGGAGCGGATCACCACGGCGATCTCCGGGGCGCCTGTGTGGAGGTGTGTGAGCGCGGTTTCGAGATTCGCCAAATCCACGGGCTGACCGTTCAATTGCATCTCGGCTTCTTTGTTGATGGAGATCGTCTGGACGGCGTTGGGATCCACGGCGTGTTTCGCCGCTCCGCTGGTGGGGATGACGAGATCGACGCTGTTTTCCATGAGCGGGGTGGTGATCATGAAAATAATGAGCAGGACGAATGCGAGATCCAGCAGCGGCGTGACGTTCAGCTCGCTGAGGGTGTGCAAATTGTGGCGGTCGGAGTAACGGCGCATGGTGTCAGAGAATGGTGGCGTCCGTCATTTCCATGTTTTGACGCGCTCGCCGTGATCCACGTATTTGTGCTCGAATCCGGATGCGAGCTCGGCGCCGAAGTTATCCATTTCCACGACCATCGCGCGGATGGTGGTCACCAGGTAGTTGTAGCCGAACATCGCGGGAATGGCCACGAGCAGGCCGGTGACGGTCGTGATCAGTGCCGCGCTGACGCCGGGCGCCATGGCCGCGAGATTCGCGGAACCCGCGTTTGCCACGTCCGCGAATGTTTCCATCACTCCCCAGACGGTCCCCAGGAGGCCCAGGAATGGGGCGCCGCTCACCGCGGTCGCGAGCAGGATCATTTGAGATTCGAGATGCAGGGCCGATTCACCGACGGCGCGCTCCATGGCGGTGGTGACCACGCGCATCTGTGTGGGTGAGATTTTTGGGGCGGAATCGAGCCGGGCGCGAAAGGTTTCGTCCACCTCCGAAGACCCCAGAAGCTGGAAAGTGAGTTCGCGGCAGCCCGCCTTGTAGATCGCAAAAACAGGGGCGCCCTCGAAACGGGTGCGATCCGCATAGATGCGAAGCGGCTGGCGGTCCGCGCGGAATAGGTCCAGAAACTCATTCCGGCGGCGCTGCGCAAAGCGAATCACGCGGAATTTCGTCACCATCACCGTCCAACTGAAGATGGACGCGGTGAACAGCGTGAGCAGAATAATCCGTCCGGGGAGCGTCGATTCGTGGAAAGCGAATACGAGACCGCCCGCTGCAAACGTGGGGATCGGAAAAATAAATGCCGCCATGCGAACCCGATTGCTCTAATGGATGAAAGGCCATCCTTCAAAGGCAAACCCGTGAAAATCATTCATCTCATCCTTTTCACCGCCATATTCGTGGTTTCTTCGGCCCATTCCGAGGAGGAGAACCGCTACAATTTGATCGGCAGGATGCTTCGCCCGTTCGCGAGCGTTTTCGCGAAGGAAGGGAAAATTCCCAACCGCGCATTCAAGCTCACGGCGAAGCTGGAAGTGATGACGGATCTGCCGCCCGCGTTTGCCGGCTCGCAGGTGGATGTCGCCTTGCAATACCCGGATAAGCTCAAGGTCCACGGTCCGTTTATTACCGATGACGTCACCCTCTGCCGGAATGGCCAGGATCTGTGGGCCTATCCGGGGGCGAAACTCGATGCGCTCATGAAGGACACCGATTTCGTCAAAAAGCTGCCGCCTCTTGGTTCAAAGGCGCCGCTGGAACCTTTTGAGTTGCCCGTCCCGGAGAAGGAACTCGTCCTGATTCCCATCCTCTTTAAGGTCAAGGACGTGGCAAGCGAGAAGGTGAATGACGCCATGTGCAGGGTCCTGGATGTCTATCTCATGCCGGAGCTCGCACATTCGCTGAAAGCGGAGAGTTGGGCCGCCCGGGCCTGGATCCGCGAGGATGGCGCGCCGGCGCGGATTGCCGTGGCGAAGCCGGGCTGGCAAATCGCGGTGCGCTTCGAGGGCGTGGAGTTTGCCCCCAAACTGCCGAAGGCTACATGGGAGCCGACGGCGGAACAGGCGGGCGATATCCTCAAACTGGATCCCGCGCGTTTTCGGCAACTGCTCGCGGCGTTCGTCAAATAGCTTCCGGGCTTTTCTGTCGGCTGAGAATTGCGGAAAGATAAGCGCTGGCTTGCGAGACAGTCTCGCGAACGGCAGCCGCGCGAGGGTCCCATGCGAGCGCCACGCGGCGGACGTAGCTTTTGAGGAACGGCAGATCGCCCTCGTTCCCAAGCTGAGGGCTTGGGAGCGCACAACAAACGGGGAAGCTCCGCTTCGCGGCAAGGGGCTTGCAAAAACGTTCCCCCACCATTTAATCCCAACACTCGCCATCTCGCGCGGTCGAATGCGATCGTCTTGTGCCGGCGTCACACCGCGCTTAAACTGCCGCAAATCGGGAATTTCTGCGGCGGGCCGGACTACGCCGCCGTTTCCCAAGCCATATCCACCGGAAGACGGCCCGACACACTCCACTAAAATGCCGCACGCGGTCGCATCCCTACGCTTGTTCACCGATCATCCATCTTGTAGCGTCTGCCCTACAACCGAAACGGAATGCGCGATCTGAAATCCATTGCCTTCGCCCTGCTCTTTGCGCTTCTCTCGCAGATGTTGCGAGGCGAAGACCCGCGAGACGCTGGGGCGTTCTGGAGCTTGCAGGTCAAAAAGGTGCATCGTGGAATGAAGCAATCACTGGTTACGGAGCTTCTCTCCCCACGTTCTGAGGGAGAGATGGACTTCGCTAAGGATGGGAAATCCTATTCCATTACTTACGCGCTCGATCAGCATTGGTCTGTTACCATAGTTTTTGATCGAAGTGGCTGGCACGAAGAAAACAATCCCTACTCGGTCATGGGCTTCCCGAATGACAAAGTCATTCGTCCGCCCCGTTTGCAGCGGCAAGAGAATCTGATCGATGAAACACTGTTTCCGGCCACGCCGCCTAAAGTCCGATGACTTCTTATCACCCCAGCCCATGGATTTCACTACGCTTAAAATTCCCGGCGCCGAGGCGATTCGGCTCCTCAACGAGCATCGCTCGCGCTATTCGGCCACCGGTCAATATCCGTTCCTGATCGGCGACGAAACGGAATTGGAAATGCTGAAAGAGGTGGCCGAATTCAGCGAAAGGAATGCAGCCATGATCATTTCCGCATCTTTCGACCTCAACATCGCCAAACAAATCGCCGAGCGGCAAAGCGAAGCTGAAGAAGATGGGTGGTTTTCTCCCGATGCGATCGATGAGGTATTGGGTAACTGGCCTGATGGGATCGTTGAGAAGGGTTCAATCGGCCTTCACAAGGATGTGCTGAGCCAAAAAGTAAAACCGGAGATCTATCTCGGACTTGCGAAAATTGAAAAGGCCTGGCACTTGCCAGCGGTGCTCAAATATGGGAATTGGAACGATTGTCCCGGGCCCGAAATCCACTGCGCATTCCATCGGGAATGGCACGAAGCGTTCGGCGCGGAAATCACCGGCATGTCCCACGACGTGGTGGAATGCACGGTGAGAAATCCGCCGACCGATCAAAAAGCAGCGCTGGCTCTCGCATGGGAACAGTATTGGTATTGCTCTGACATTGTATATCAGGGCTGTGGCTCAGTTTCCTACCTTGCCGCCACGCTCATGAATTCGCCCTACTGGTACTTCTGGTGGGATTGAGGGGCGTTCCGAACGGCGCGAATTGCGGCTTCGCCGGCGCCGGACAATTGTGGTCAGGCGAGAATCGCACTAAGCTAAGGAGGATATTGGACGGTGATTCGCTTCGGCGCGTGCGCAAAAAAACCGCGCTTACTCCGTCCAAAATGCTCTCTGTCATCCTGAGCGCAGCGGAGGGAGTTTTAACGACCAGAGCGAAGTCGATGGACCTCTAATATTCGGTCTGCGGGCCAGTTTCCGCTACGGAGTCAGCGCCCTCGAAAAACCAAAGCCCTGTGCCTCGTTCCCGAAGCTTTAGTCGAGTAGGTCTGCGCGGAGAGCGGCTGGTGTTCAGATTTGGCGTGGCCGCGCAGACTTACTCGACACTTGGACGAAGCCCCGAAAAGACCCCCTTAAACCTCCTAAAAAGGAAGGTAAACTATCACAAAAACTGCGTACCAAACAGAAATTTTTGCGTGAAAATTTTACTCCGCGAAGCGGCTTCGTTCAAGTGAGGCTTTGGGAACGAGGAGGAATTCTGGGAAGCAAAGCGCACTCATGGCTGAGCCTTCCGATCGTCGGACGCGCGCGGACTATAATCTCCGATTTTGCTGGCGAAAGCGCTGACCAACTTCAGGGCGTTCGCGAGGGCGTCAATGGGGCCGACGCCATATATTGCTCTGATCTGATCGGTGAACCCTTCGATTGAGACGGGGCAAAACCAGTCGCCATTCTGGCTCTCTGGTATCGGTTGCGGGCGACCGATCTCGATCCGCGAAAACATGATTTCTCCGGATGCTGTCTCGAAGGACCAGTCATCGGCCGCGATGATGTCGGTGATTTTGTCGATCTTCATAGGGTGCGTGCATTCTATTTGAGCACAATGGCCAGCCTTCTATGAACCCGTCCACCCCTCAAGGCGTGTCAATACCACCTGCCCAAAGCACCCCGCGTGGGATGAGGTGCTCCAATCCCGGAGTGTTTTCGGGATGCGGACTGGAGATAAAGACGCGGCCTTTTCCAAACGTGCCCATGGCTTGCGCCGGCGAGTTCACCATTACGCCCGCGGGTGATCCATAATCAGCGATCTCCGAGCGGAAGAGCGTGACCGGCGTGTAGGCCGGCAAGTCGGCGCGTCCGGCGGGTTTGATGATCGGGCCATTGTGGTAGCGGACCTTGAACGTGCCTTGGACATCGCCCAGAAGCCTTCGCCCTTCGTCCGTCGTCTCGAAATCCACGAACGCCTGGCCGCGCTTCCATTTGCTGGAGACGGTGCTGGCATTGAGGATCCCGAGGCCCCATTTG
>Ga0206905_10279_pt1 | contig 11950 bp, 9 predicted proteins | sample Alteio_BWOrgHeat_43_FD_152940 | JGI IMG/M metagenome (GOLD analysis project Ga0206905, IMG submission 152940) | Enriched cells from forest soil in Barre Woods Harvard Forest LTER site, Petersham, Massachusetts, United States -... | ecosystem: Environmental > Terrestrial > Soil > Temperate forest >...
AACGACGCTACGGTGAACTCGTTCGTCGCAGGTAAAGGCAGGGGCTGCACGCTTACGCCTGCGGTGATGCCTGCGGTGTTGTAGGCCGGATCGATCAGCAATCGTGCGGGGTCGTAATAAGAGTCTTCGCTATAGGAGAGGTCGAGGACACCGGTAACATTCGGCAGCACTGCGCCTGTGGATACGTTGATCGGCGTAGCGCCTACCAGCGTGTTCGAGTCGACCAGGATCCGCTCCGGGTTGTCATCGAAGATCGCCGGCTGCTTGGTCGCATCCACGACTGGGTCGCGCAGATCGATTCCGGGCTCGCGGAAGGGTCGGGGCGTTCCTGTAACTACTGCGTAGAATTGTCCGTTTGAGGTGTAGGTCTCTGCTGCTTCGTTCAGCGAACCGTCCGTGCCTGAGGTGCTGGTCAGCGAGCTAAAGGAGACGCGCATTCCTTCGTACGGGGTCAGTTGATAGATCGTGCCGCTGGGCGAGACATCCGCTGCAGTCAGGACAACCGGCGCAGGCAGCGGATTGCCAGTGCTGAGCAGCGAGACGGTCAGCGGGGCCTCGATCTCCGTCGCCGGTGTGTGGCTCGCGGACACAGCAGGATACGTCGCGACTGTACCCGTCACCTGCACGAGGTTGCCGATGACGACCGTCGCCGGTACCTTGCCTGTTCCGGCGTACACCAGAACGCCTTCGGGTGTTAGCGTATTCGCATCGGGGCTCGCCGATTGAATGAAGAATCCCGATGTCGTGATCGCCGTTACGATGCCGCTTGTCTGCACTATCTGTCCGGCATATGGCGAGACTTCTATGGCCGTCTTCGACTTGACACCCTGTATGTCGTGAATCGCCACCGACGGCACAGGCTGATTGACCGTGAGTCCGATGGTCGCCGCGGCGTGATTGCCCTCGAGATCTGTTGCGGTCACAGGAAGGTTCACTGGGCCTGAAGCAGCGGTCGTCGCTGTTGCGCTCAAGGAAAATACGTTGTCGCCAGCGGTGCTGTCGCCGTGCGTGCCGTCGTCATAGAGCGCCTGCAATGTCGAACCGCCGATCAAGCTTAGGTCCGCAACCACACTGATTCCCGTGCTCGCAGGAGAGACGGCAGGCGTAACCTTTACAGTCAGCAGCGTTGTATCCCCGGACGTCACGACAGCTGGGGCCGCAGTGCCAGAGGCGGAGAAGTTGGCCGCTGTTGCGCCATAGCTTGTATTGCGTGGGTTTGTAGGATTGCTGGTGGTAAAGTCTGCCGCATTGTTATTCGTGTCCACTGTGCTCGACCGGATGATCGAAGTGGTGTTGTTCGAAGTCGTCGGGGCGGCTGCCGAGCCTTCAAAGCAGTTTGCGGTTCCATAACCGACAAAGTCGAGAATCGTTGCTCCTGTGGGGCACGCCACCGTAAGGGGCGTCGCATTGCTCACGAGCGCCACCTTGCCTGCAGTCGCAGACATATTGATCAAGAAGGTGGATGTGACATTGCTCGGAGGACCAAGGGTCAGGATCAGGTCGGGCGTCGGTAGGGCCTGCGATGGAGTCGTGCCCGCTGCAGCCTGGATCAGATAGTAGTGACCCGGTGCGAGGCTGTACTCCGGCAGAAGCGCAGCGTTCCAGCTTGAGCCCGCCGCTGACGCATACTGCACCGAAAGGCCACCGAGATCAATCGGTGCATTCGAAGAGTTGTAGAGCTCGATGAAATCGTTGGAGAATGTCGCTCCACTATTGCCTCCCCCACCGTACACCTGGGAGATAATCAGCCCCGTCTGTCCAAAGCTGGATAGGGTCATTATTAATAACAGCGGAAGCAGGTACATCCAACGGAAAGAAAGATCTGTTTTCTTCATCTGGCCTCGGAAAAGTTTTATAAAGTTCGATCGGGCGCATCTCGATCTGCCTGACATGCAGGAGATTTTCATCATCAGAAAGACGCGGTAGCTAGGTTGTAGCACACGTATGCAAATGGAATATTTCAGCTTCAAGAAAAGAGCTTGAGGTGGCGTCGTAGAATCAGACGACACTATGAAGTCTCGGGCTAATCGGTTTGTCGTACCAGCATTGTTATTGGCCGCTACCATCGTTGTGGCGCTCAATGCGTGGTTTGCGTTTCGTGCGGTGGGATCGCTGCTGGATAGCGAGTACTGGCTGGAACATACGTGGCGCGTCATCAACCAGGTAGAGATTATTATGAGCTCCGCCAAGGATGCTGAGACAGGCAATCGAGGCTTTCTCATTACAGGCGATGAAGCTTATCTTCAGCCCTACTACGATGCCCAGAAGTCGCTGCCGCGAGAACTGGCCGAGTTCCAGCGGCTGGCGGCGGACAATCCGAGTCAGCAGACCCGGATTACCGAGATGCGAGCGGTTCTGGAGCAGAGGCTTGCGCTTTTGGAACAAGGGATTGATCTTCGCCGCCACAATACCAACGACGTTCGGGCGATGGTGCTGAGTGGCACGGGCAAGGTTGAGATGGACCACCTTCGGCGTATCGCCGATGCGATGGAAGCGGAAGAGCGCAGGCTGCTGGCGCAACGCACGGCCCATGCGAGGGTCGACAGCAAGCGGACACGATACACGATTGGGCTGGCCAGCGCGCTGGACTTTCTGCTGATTGTGCTGGTGTTTCGTTTCCTGGCGAATGAGCGGAGGATGCGCGTCGCGTCAGAGTTGGATGCGGAGCGGCTGGCCGTTGCACGTGCCGAGACTGAGGAGCGCGCTGAAGAGGTGCGCGCTCTGAATGCGACGCTGGAACAGCGTGTTGAACTGCGGACGGCGGAGCTGCAAACGATCAATAGGGAGCTAGAGGCCTTCAGCTATTCGGTATCGCATGATCTTCGCGCGCCGCTGCGCACGATTGATGGCTTCAGCCTGGCGCTGGAAGAAGACTATGCCGAGGCTGTAGATGCGGTGGGGCGCGACTATATCCATCGTGTTCGGACGGGAGTGCAGCGCATGGGACAGCTTATCGACGCGCTGCTGCAGCTCTCGCGCATTACGCGGGCGGAGATTGCGCGTGAGGCGTTCAACTTCAGCGAGCTTGCAGAGTCGGTCGCTGGGGTTCTGAGGGAAGAGAACAAAAACCGCGATATTACCTTCCTCATTGAACCTGGATTGCAGGTGGAAGGCGATCCTAAGCTTTTGCGGATTGCGCTCGAGAATTTGCTGGGCAATGCCGTGAAGTTCAGTTCGAAGAAGACCAATGCAGTGGTTGAGTTTGGATGGGACAAGGAGAAGAGTGCGTGGTTTGTGAGGGACAATGGGGCGGGGTTCGATATGCAATACGCCGACAGATTGTTCAGCGCCTTCAATCGGCTGCATGGAGATAAAGACTTTAAAGGCTCAGGGATCGGGCTGGCAACGGTCGCGCGGGTTATCCATCGGCATCATGGGGAGATATGGGCTGAGGGCGTAGTCGATCATGGCGCGACCTTCTGGTTTACGTTAGGATGACGTGAATGACTGATACGACAAAATTGATACTCCTAATTGAAGACGACCCAGATCACGAGCTGCTTACGATACGCGCATTGAAGAAGTCCAATATCGCGAATGATATTCGCGTGGCGCGGGACGGCGAAGAGGCCCTCCATCTCCTGTTTGGTGAGACTGCGCTGCAACCACAGGTTATTTTGCTCGACCTGAAGCTTCCGAAGATCGATGGCCTTGAGGTGCTTCGACAGATTCGCGCAAATGAAGCGACGCGCATGCTGCCTGTCGTGGTGCTGACATCCTCGGACGAAGAACGCGACGTCGTCCGCAGCTATCAACTTGGAGTGAACAGCTACATTCGCAAGCCTGTAAACTTCAATGACTTTGCTGAGGCAACGCGGCAGCTTGGAATGTACTGGCTGGTGCTCAACGAATGCCCACCGAAACTCTAGGATCGCCAAATTTAAGGATTCTGCTCGTCGAAGATAACGACGACGATGCTGCACTTCTGGAGCGGCATCTTCGTCGGAGCGGCTTTGTGCCGGAGATCAGACGGGCGGAGACCGAGGCAGGGATGGCTGCGGCTCTGCGTGAACCGCAGCCTCCGCAACTGGTTCTGGCTGATTACAACCTGCCAAGCTTCAGCGGGCCTGCGGCTCTGCGAGTGCTGAAGACGAGCGGCATGGATATACCGTTCATCATGATGTCGGGGGCGGTCTCGGAGGAGACGGCGGTCTCGTCGATGCGGGCGGGCGCGCACGATTATGTCTCCAAGGAAAATCTTGCGCGGCTGGTACCGGCTATTTTGCGCGAGGTAAAAGAGGCTGTCACACGAAGTAACAGGATCGCAGCGGAAAAGAAATTGCTCGCGAGTGAAGCCCGGTTCCACTCGCTGGTGGCGGCGATGCCGCTTGGGTTGCTGATCAGCGATGCCAGCGGTCGCATTACTTATGCCAACGGCGCGGCTGAACGCCTGCTGAATTACGATGACGCTGAGCTGTTGGGTGATTCGGTTACGCTGACATCGATCTGTCCCGCGCTTGCCGATGCAGCAACGGCGCTTAGCGTCGAGAATACCGGCAAGCCCTTTGAAGCTGTCTGCGTTACGCGCGATGGTAACTCGCTGGAGGTGTTGATCGGCGTTGCATCTCTGAATCCGGATGCACCAGCCGAAGAGCGTCAGATGGCCGCTTTTATTGCCGACCTCTCGATACAGAAAAAGAGCGAAGAGGTGTTGCGCCGCACCGAAAAACTGGCTGTTGCGGGACGCCTTGCGGCATCGATCTCGCATGAGATCAATAATCCGCTCGAGGCTATTACAAATTGCCTGTATCTTTTGTCGAGCACTGAGCTTCCGGAAGACGGCCGTCATTATCTCGGTCTCGCCCAGAAGGAACTGGACCGGGTGGCGCAGATTACGGTTCAGACGCTACGGTTCTATCGGAGCTCGACGCGTCCGGCGCTTACGGATGTTCACGAGCTGGTGGAGACAGTGCTTGCTCTGTTTGAATCGCGGTTCCGTCAGCAACGAATCGAGGTTGTGCGGAGACTCGGCTCGCACCCGCGGATTCTTGCGCATGATGGAGAGATTCGCCAACTGCTCGTAAACCTGGTGAGCAATGCCATTGATGCGACGAACGAAGGCGGTTGCATCATGGTCCGCACGTCTGCGGCACGAGACTGGGCGCTGAACCGGGAAGGCATTGCAATTACCGTTGCGGACACGGGCGCGGGTATGGATATGGCGACGCGCGACCGGATATTTGAGCCCTTTTTCTCGACGAAGGGAAATATGGGGACGGGCCTTGGGCTGTGGATCTCAAAGGAGATCGCAAATAAACACCATGGTCGCATTCGAGTACGGTCAAGGCTGAGATCGACGGGCAGTAGCGGTGGAACTGTGTTTCGAATTTTTATCGCCGGACAGTAAGCAGCTCGCTAGTGAATGGCGGTAGCGAGAGCAGCAGATGCGTTGCCATGGGGGGCGATGTTGCGCCGGGGAGCGTCGGTTGACGGCAAATATTTCTTGTAAACGCTGATGTGGAAGCAGGCCTGCTGGAACTCTTCTTCGACATCGACTTTGCCCTCCTGCACGAGAGGCAGGAGATAACCGCGCAACCATGCGATCTGAGTGAGCGACAGGCCGTGTTTGGCGAGGTCGACCGCTTGTCCGGTGAGGTGCGGGGATGCGGTTTCGCCTTCGGCGGGAGCGGCGTTGCCGTTGGTGCGTAGCAGACGCTGCTGGAACTCGACGGTGCGGACGGCGGAGTTGACCTGCAAAGGCATATGGAAGCGGGCGTAGTAGGCGTGGGAGAGCGTGGCCAGAAACTGCGCGGTCCAGGGACGGCAGTAGCGGCGATTCTCCGGGAGACGCTCATCGACCTGAAGGGAGGGGTTGGTGGGGATGGCGACCAGGAGCTTCTGGATGCGCATGACCTCGAGGTCATCGTCATTCTGGATGCGATCGAGACCCTCGCTGTTGGCTACTTCGTTCTGGCGGACGAGGATTTCGTGGGAGCCTTTGAGCGGACGGGGGACGATGAGGTGTCCGCGTTTGTTATAGAGCGCGGGCAGAATGACCGGGGTGGCGGCTGCCTCTTCGACGGGCTCAAGTTGAGGGCGCTCGGTTGTTTTGCGGACGACGTTGACGACGGGGATTGGCTTTTCGGCGGAGGAGGGTTTGGTTCTGGCCGGATGAGGATCGGGAGCGGTGTCGTCGCTTGCGGAGGGTGGAGTTTTGATTGCCAGAGCTTTGTCGGTGCGCGGGGCTTCCGGGACCGGCTCTTGTTGTCCTGAGGCGGCCTTCAGGAAATCGGCTGAGGTAGCCTTTCGTGGGGCGCCATCGTTGGCGGCGGTTTCAGTAGGGGGAGTCTGCGTGGGTGGGGCTTCTGCCGTGGCGAGATGGCGGCGAGCGGACGATGCCTTGTGATGATTTACTGCGCGTGTCGGCTCAGCCTTGGCATGGGTGTTCTGCGTGGCAGCGGTTTCGGTGGCTTGCTTCTTGTGGGTGCGCTTCTTTGGAGCAGTTTCCGTGGCTACCGTCTTATGAGCAGCAGAATGATGCGCCGGTTTGGCGAGCAATGGGGCAGGCAGGAACGACAGAGCTGCAAGCGCCAGAAAGGCCTGAATGGGGGCGTTCAAACGCATCATGATTTAAAGAGGCGCGGAACGCCAGAGCACCTTCTACCTTAGAGACGTACTGAAGATAGTGTAAGTAATCAGGTGGGTTCCGTATACTTTTCGATTAACAGCGGAAATGTGGGAAAACTCGGTCGGTCTGTGATCGGATCGCGTGGGATTGAGGATAAAGAGGGACGGAAAAACCAGTTCGCTTGAAGTGAGCGATGATTTGTCTAACCTCTCGTGTGCTCCTGCGGAGTCATCTTCGCCAAAAACGCCTGCAGCCCAGGCCGCTCAATCATTCCCTTCCACTTCGGCTCCGTCGAAATCGAAATCAGGAACGGCGACCGCACCACATAGGCACGATTCAGCCACTGAAGCGTAAGCTGTTCATCTCCCATCCCCAGATAAATGAGTGACACGAAATACGGGTCAACAAACGCCGACTTCGATTCCTCACGCAGCTCGGCGTTCTCCCGCTGCGCCTCGCTCGTCTTGCCCTCCCTCCCCAAGGCATAGCCGATCTCGGCTGTCAGCAGAGGAGGCTCAAACCCGTTCGCCGGTTTGAACTGTCGCATGACCACCACTGCCTCGCCATACTTACCCTGCATCGACAGGCTCTTCCCCAATCCCCAATACGGCACGGGCGAGTGTGGGTCCGTCGCCGCGGCCTCGCGATAGTGCCGCACCGCATTCTCGTAGTCGCCCCGGTAGTAATCGATACAACCCAATTCGCCGATCAGTTGCGCCGACTCCGGATCGTACCCCAACATTCGTTGCACCAACTCATCTGCGTCTCGAGTCCGTCCCGTCTGTGACATCAGGTGCGAAGTGCAACTCAGTTCCCTCAACGCGCTCTGCTCATTCTTAGCCGACGCGAGCTCCGAAGTAGCCGCGGCATAGTCCCAGTCATAAAGCAGTTTGACCAGCCCTAGCGTCCCATGCGCCTCGCCGTACTCGGGGTCAAGTTGCAGCGCACGGGTCGCATACTCGCTCGCCTGTGGCATGTGCTGCCGTGGATCCTCGAGGTAGATCCCGAGCAATAAATGGGCCTCGGCCAAATCCGACCACGCAATTGTGAACTTCGGATCAAGCTTCACCGCTTGCTCGAAATGCCCAATTGCATCGTGAAGCTCAGTCGGAGAATTTCCCCGTACCGCCGTCTCGCCTCGCAGCATCTCCTGGTAGGCTTCTATGCTCGACGTAACGGGCTTTAGCACATGCGCCGACTGCCTCGCATCCAGCTCGATCTTCAGGCCATGAATCAGGTCCTGTGTGATACTCGCCTGCACCGGCCTCAGATCGTCACCCTCCGGCAGATACCGGTGACTCTCAATGATGCTCCCATCCGTCATATTGCTCAGTTCCGTGTCGACAATCAGCTTGCCGTTAGTCCGGTGGATCTCGCCCGTCAACACGCTGTTCACACCCAGCGAACGCCCTACGCTGACGGCCTTATCCGTGCTTGATCGAAACCGGTACACCGCCCCGCGAGACATTACCTTTAGCAGAGGAATCTCCGATAGCTGCCGGATCAAATTGTCCGTCAACCCATCCGCCAGGTAATCGTTCGCCTTGTCACGGGTCTCATTTCCGAACGGCAGCACCGCAAGCGCAATTTGTTGGCTGCCCCCAGAATCACTCACTGTCGCCCGACTCCGCTGGTGCCATCGCCACACACCTGCGGCAGTCAGCGCGAGCAGCACTACACCCACAGCCGTCCAACGACCCCAACTCAGAGGAGCCCGCCTCCCCGGCGTGGTCTCAAGCGACTCAGCTTGCTCCATAAGCAGTGGAACCTCTTTCGCCTCCCCAATCTTGCTGTCGCGAAAGGCAAAGGTCGGATGATACCCTCCCTTGGGAAGATCGATATGGATAGGATCACCGCTGCCCTCCTCGTCGTAGTACTCCCGGAGCCGGCTGCGAAGCCTGCCTGCCTCTACCCGCACCGTAGCATCGATCGACGGATCGTAATCAGAGCTTCGCGCGAAGACGTCCATTGCGATCGAAAACTCTTTCAGCGGACTAGGCGCATCCGCCAGAGACCGCTCCACGACATATCGCAGAAAGGACTGGCTCCGCTGCGCCGCGGCAAACACTTTCGAACTTAGGATCCGGTCAAGCTCTTCTTCTATCTCGGGCGTGGTCGGTTTGGTACCGTTGTTCGCCATGAAAATGCCCCCGGGTATCCCCTTGAGCCCATTGGCCTAACGCACGTAACTTACTGCAAGATACTTCCCCAATTGCGGTTCTGATGTTGATCTTGGCCTTGGATGGCCAAAGGCCTTTCCCAGAAAAGAGGTCCGATCATGAACATCAGACTATCTGCTTCTCTTTGCCTCGCGATATCCGCCGCCAGTATAGCCTCCGCGCCGGCTTATTCCCAGCTTTCGTCCAATGCAACCGTCTACGCCTCCGAACTTGAAGCCCCCCGCGGCCTCAAATTCGGCCCCGACGGCGATCTCTACGTCGCCGAAGCAGGGACAGGCGGAACCATCTCAACTGTAGGCTCCTGCACCCAGGTTCCGGCACCCATCGGCTCCTACCTCGGCGGTAACACCGGACGCATCTCGAAACTGGACAAGTCCGGCAAACGCACCACAGTCGCCTCTGGATTCCCATCTACCATCGACGCTGTAGGCGATCTGCAAGGCGTAGCGGACATCGCCTTTCTCAACGGTACCCTCTACGCTGTCACCGCTGCAGGAGGCTGCTCCCACGGCAACGCCTCGTCACCTAATATCATCGCCCGCGTCGACATCAAATCCGGTTCATGGAAGGCTATCGCTAACCTCAGTCAATTCCTTATGAGTCACCCCGCCGCCTATCCAAACGCAGCCGACTTCGAGCCCGACGGCGTCTTCTACAGCCTCATTGCCCACGATAACCGCCTCTATACTCTAGAACCCAACCACGGCCAGCTCTTCTCCAGCTCCGCCAGCGGAGAACTTCGCGAAGAGCTCGACATCTCCAGGCAGCAAGGCCACATCGTCCCAACCTCCGTTACCGTGAACAACGGAAGGTTCTACATCGGAAACCTCGGACTTTTCCCCATCACACCAGACTCAGGCAAGGTCATGAGCTTCAACATTGGCGCATGCCCGTGGCCCTTCCTCTTCGGTTTCGGCTGTGGCGACGAAATCCAGAAGCTTCGCCTCTCTGGATCGCGCGCCGGTTTCACCACAGTTGTTGCCGTCGATTTCGGTCCTGATGGTCTCCTCTATGTGCTCGAACTCTCTGCCGCTACCGGCTTCCCAACTCCTGGCGATGGCAAGGTCGTACGCCTTAATCGCGCCGGCGATATAGAAGATGTAGCCACCGGCCTCTCCGTTCCTACCGGTATGACCTTCGGTCCGGACGGCTACCTCTATGTCTCTAACTTCGGTGCGGCACCTATCGGCCAGATTCTCCGAATCTCCGTCCACTAACATATTCAAACTCTTGCTCTCTCTGAGCCAGCAAAAGAATAATTTGCTGGCTCAGAACCGGTTATCGCAGTCGAGACATCGGCGCTTGAGGACTTCGGACAAAGTGAAGGATGACGGGCGCGACGTTCGTGACCTGATCGAAAGAGCGACAGCCGTGTTTAGGCGCGGAAGGATTGAATGTGATTGCGGTAGTTGGTAAGGGCGGTTTTGCAGCGGCGGCGGAAGGCCTGGGTGAGCGGGGATTTGCCTAGTTTGTCGTCGGCGATGGTGGTGAGGATGAGCCAGTCGTGCCACTCGCCGCCGGATTGCTGGAGGGACTCGAAGGCGGCGGCCAGTTTGCGGGGAGTGCGGGCGGATTTGGGGGCGGTTTCGGCGATGTAGCGGGCCAGCTTGGCGGTCTTGCGGATTGCGTGGAGCTCGTCAGGATCGGTCGGGATGGCTTCGGAAGGGGTGTTTTGGGTGAACCAGTCCTGCGCCAGGGTGTTGAGTTTAGTGGCCGGGAGGGTTTGGGATTTGGCGGGATCGAGGGCTTCCAGGAGGGATTCGAGGGACCGGGTCAGCTTGGCCTGATGCTTGTTGAGGATGTGGAGCAGATCGGTTTCGGCCTGGGTGCGCTGGCGTTTGAGGCCTTCGCTGAGCTGGGTGGATGCTTCTTTGGTGGAGGCTGTGGCTTTTTGTTCGATGAGGTCGATCTGAACGTCGAGGTCGCGGATGTTTCCCGCGGCGCGGCGAAGCTTTTTCAAGAGGCGGCGGGCTTCCTTTTCGGGCTTTCGGCGCGGGGGCAGGTCGGGTATCAGAGAGAGGAGAGTGAGCTGAGCTTCGACGCGGCGGGTGGTGGTGCGGAGTTTGTGGACCGCTTTGGGGACGGGATCGGCGAGGCAGACAGTGATGGCGGCCTCGAGGTTTGTGATTTGCTCGCGGAGGGTTTGAATGGGGCGGGCTGCGGTGGATGTTGTCATGTTGCCGGAGGTCTCTAGTGAGTAAGCCCCGGAGATTGCCGGGGCTTGCGGTTCGCGAGGTTAGTTGGATGGGTTGGGTTTGCCTACCTTGCGGACGGCTGCGTCGACGAGGGCGAAGAGGAGCTGGTCGTGGTCTTTGTGGGCCTCGGCCTTGATGTATTCGCCGGTTTCTTCGCCTGCTTTTTCATCCTCTGGAAGGGTGAGGTTGCGATTTCTGGCGGAGATGACTGCGAGCTGCTGAATGATGTTGAAATAACCCTCTTCGTTTTTGCCGCCCAGCTCCCAGCATTGGGAGACGGTGCAGGTGAGGATCTGGTCGGTGGTCCAGGTATGCGGAGCCTCAGTGGTCGCGGGCGTGATGGTGACGGGCGATGGGGCTGGAGTCGAAGTAGCCACCGGGGACTGGGGCCGGAGTGGGGAGCGGGAGTTTTCGTTACAGCCCGCGAAGAGGAGCGAGGCGGAGAGGGCGATGGTCGTGAGGCAGAAGGTCTTCATCGTGATTCCTTTCTGGCGAGGGTTTAGTGATGGTGGTGATGGTCGTCGCGATTGTTCTGGTTGACCTGACCGGCGATGGCTCCTATGCCTGCACCTGCGGCGCCACCTACGATGGTTCCCTTGAGGCCGCCACCGAAGACGGCTCCTAGTGCCGCACCGCCTGCGCCGCCGATGAGGGCTCCTGTGCCGGGGCCGATGCCTCCGCTGTGGTGGTCATCGTGATGGTCGTCGTGGTGGTGGTTGTCGTAGTACTGGCCGCCGTGGCCTCCCTTGCGGACACCCTGATTGAAGTTGTCATTGTGATGCTGGGCGCTCGCGGGAAGAATGATCGCGAACAGCAGAGGAGTGAATAAGCTGTTTCGTATCTTCGTCATTTTCGGTTGGATGCTATTTTTGCGACCCACACCGCACCGCCTCGACAAATTTGCGCAAGGTATCCAGGTCTCGTTCCCTGTCTCGCGGGCTCTAAAATCAATTATGGCCGGATCGGTGATTCGCGGAGTCCTTCATTCGGTTGTCAATCGCGACTTT
>Ga0206905_10242_pt2 | contig 11915 bp, 13 predicted proteins | sample Alteio_BWOrgHeat_43_FD_152940 | JGI IMG/M metagenome (GOLD analysis project Ga0206905, IMG submission 152940) | Enriched cells from forest soil in Barre Woods Harvard Forest LTER site, Petersham, Massachusetts, United States -... | ecosystem: Environmental > Terrestrial > Soil > Temperate forest >...
CGGCGGAGTGGTCTGCCGAGACGCCTTCCAGTTTGAAGGAATGAAGCTGGATGTCGGGGGATTCGACGCGGTATTCAATGCTTCGGGTGGGACTGCCGGGTGCGGCATCGTAAATCTTTGCCGAGAGCTGGGCGGCAACCTGCTTTTCGGTAAGCATTTGCTGCAGGGCATCCTGCACAGTCTGCTGGAGGGAGCCGGCTTCGGGGAGAGATCCGTTGAAGAGGGGAACGCGGCGGTGGATTTCTGCGCTGAGTTGCTCCGGTTGCCACCAGATGAAGTTGTCGAAGCCCACGGCGAGCATGCGTTCAGGATCGGCGGGCTTTACTTTGAATACGACGTTAACAGCCTTGATGGGGCCGTCGAGCGTGACCTGAAGATCACCGAATGCGCCGGTGTCTATGAGTCGCTGGGCCGCTTGTTGCAGAGTGTTCTGAGTGAGGTGATCGCCGGACTTGAGACCAGAGGCGGCTTCGAGATCGGCCGCGGCGTATGGGGTGGTGCCGTCGAAGACGATCTTCTTGATGGTGTACTGGCCGAAGGAAGCGGAGGCAGTGAGACACAGGAGGGCTGCAGTGTGACGGAGGATTCGATTGAGCATTTAAGGAAGAGTAAATCGAAGAGTTGTTTCGACAAAGTCGGAATATGAGCGGAGATGTTAGTGAGGCGAGGCGCCGAAAATATCAAAGGGCTAGCGGGGTTCTGGTTTGAGGACGGCTGCGCTGCGCGGTGTGGTTTGAATGATGAGCCGGGTGTCCTTGGCGAAGATAACTTCGTGGCCGCGGGCGATCCAACGGCGATAAAAAGAAGTGGCAGCGCCGTAGAACCCGATGCCAGCGGCTACCTTGGGTGCGCCTCCAGCGAGACCAATGATGTTGCCGACGAGTCCGAATCCGTTAGCTCCGACAAAGTTTTTGCCTGCTACGCTTCCACTATCATCATCGTGGTCGAGGGGACGGCTTGCGAGGAAGATGAGAAGTAGCGGGACTACGATCTTATCCTGTGGTTTGGGTGTGACCTTGCCTTCGGAGTTCATGGCAAGGTCGGCGGTGGATGCAGAGTCGGCACCGGTGAGAGTGGCCTGGACGTTTTGAGTGTGGCCGTTGGGCAGAACAATCTGTTTGAAGTCAAAGCCGAGGTTTCCGCCTCGGGCGAAGTAGCGTGCAGGCTTGGCCTGGGTGATTGCGCCGATGATTGTTGAGCCCTGGGGTACAGCGATGGTGTGGTCGGGGTTGTAGACGGGCTCCGCGACAACTGCGTGGATAGGCTGACCTGACTTTGCGGTAGCTGAGGTTAGCTGGTCGCCGAGGTAGGCATTGATCGTCCATGTCGGGCGACCGCTTTCGTCAGTTTTGATTGGGTGGGGGGTCGATTTTTCGGGAGGTGTTGAGGCCTGAGCGGATTGAGGCGGGATCGTAAGGGGGGCTGCAATTTCTACGGTCCAGGCGGTGCCATTTTCGATGCGCTGAGGATGATAGGGAAGCTGGTGATAGAAGAGTTGCAGCAGGCGATCACCTTTTTCAGGCGCGGTGAAAATGGCGATTTCGGTGTGAAGAACCTGAACCCCGTAGTCCCATTGTGTTCGGATGAAGCCCCCCTTACGAGGAGGAGGTGCTACCAGGCGCAGGAGAGGCGCACCATCAGTGGCAGTGCTGGTGGTGAGTGAAAGTGAGGTTCCGTCGGGGAGGATCATATTGGTGAAACGAACGACGGGGATGTAGTAAGGAGTGAAGTCGCCGTTGATACGCGCGTTGATTCGACGGGAGTGGTTGGAACGCAACTCTGTGACAGTGCCGATGAGGATAGTTTTCTCAGGCAGGATAGGTGTGTTGTCGGCGTAGACAGGGTAGATAAGCTGGGCGTGGATGGGCTGGCCGACGCGCATGGGCAGATGCTTTTCGATCATGACCGGAAGAGGTGTGCCGGTAGGAAGTGTGACTTCGGGGGTTTGCGATGGCGCGGGGAAGGGCGTAAGCAGAAAAGATAAAAGAAGGACGTGCCTTGCCGATGTGCAGATCATCTGAGGCGACGATATCAAGACATGCTTAAGACAGTCTTAAGCGTCTTCACTTGATTTATCGCGTGAAGACGCTTGGCCCTAAGTAGGGCTCTTAGCTATGCTTTTTCAGTTGTTGATGACTCCCCGAAACCACCATGCATCGTGCATGGTGGTTTGCGCTGAAGGGTACGCACGGGAATGCAAAGCAAAAGAACGACAACAAATTGCTACAACACCAACTAACCGAGTGATTCCAAGCTGTTCGCACCGAATTTGAGATACCACGGGCTAGCGGCTTTGAGGCCGTTGTTGACGTTGGTGATGTTTTCGACGCCGGTGGTTTCGAGCCAGTCGCGGAAGGCATTGGCACCTTGCTTGGCGTAGATGGCGATGCCGTCTTTCCATGTAGCGCGGCCGCAGAGTACTCCGTTGAACTTCGTTCCGGACTCGCCGGCGAGTTCAAGGGTCTCGATGAAGACAGGATTGGAGACGCCCGCGGAAAGGTAGATGAACGGCTTGTGCGTCATGCTCTCGGCATCACGGAAGTGTTGGAGGGCTTGGGCGCGGGTGTAGGCTTTTTCGCCCTTGAACGAGCGGGTGCCTTCGACGAATGCCATCTCGACGGGAACTTCTACCTTGAGGACGTCGACGTTGTAGCGGGCTTTACCGAACTCGGCCATAGAGCCGGAGACAATCTCGGGCTTCTTCTTGGCGTACTCGAGAGACTTTTCATCACCGCCGTGAGCGTCGTAGCCGACGAACTCAAGGAAGAAGGGGATGTCGTGTGCGATGCACTCGTCGCCGATGCGTTCGATCCATGCGTGTTTGAGATCGTTGACGTCGCTCTTCTCGAAGGGAGTGTAATAGAGCAGAATTTTGATGCAGTCTGCACCTGCTTCTTTCAGACGACGGACGCTCCAGACATCGAGCAGGTCGGGGAGACGGCCGGGGGTGGTGGCGTCGTAGCCGGTCTTCTCGTAGGCGAGGAGAAGGCCTTTGCCATTGCGCTGCTTGGATGCTGGAAGGCCGAACTCGGGGTCGAGGAGGATGGCGGAGGCGTGCCGAGTGAGCACTTCGGTGACGAGGAGCTTGAACTCTTCGAGGTCGTGGGCATCGGCGGCAGCGCCGCGCTCTTTGGCGAGGGACTTCTGAAGAGAGCCGCGCTGGTCCATGGCGGCTGCGGCGATTACACCGCGTTGATCCGAGACAGCTTTTAGTCCGGCGAGTTTACCTGGGGTCAGCTTCGACATTTTGTAATGGTCTCCTGGTGCTTCGGGTAGAAGTCTACAGGGGGTCATTTTACACAGTGCGGCCGTGAGTTCGCATCAATGGCAAGTCTTGCGGCGAAAAGAGCTAAAGTGCGGCAAGGATATCGGCTGGCTCGGGGCGTACACGGAAGTCAGCATGGGCTTCACTGAAGATGATGGTGCCGTCTTGCGCGATGACGAGGACGCCGGGGAGGGGAAGTCGCCAGCTTGCTTCGGTGGCGGTTTGGTAGTTGAGGCCGGCGTTGTTGAAGGGGATATTGATGAGGATCGACTGGTAGTAGCGGCGGTATTCGGGAGGGACGCTGTAGGCGAGGCCGAACTGTTCGGCTACGACGGCGCCGGGATCGGCCAACAGCGGGAAGGTGAGGGCGTGCTGCTGGAGGGCGAAGTTGTTCTGGCGTGTTGTCTGGGGAGAGATGGCGACGAAGAGAGCGCCGCGCTCGCGGAGTTGAGGTAGAAGTTCGCGCCAGGTTTCGAGTTCGGTGACGCAGTAGGGGCACCAGCGGCCCCGGAAGAAGTTGACTACCAGTGGGCCGAGGGCAAGGAGGTCGGCGGAGTTTACGGGCTTGCCAGTGCGGGCGTCTTCGAGGGTGAAAGATGGGGCTTGAGCGCCGACGGGTAGGACGCGTTCTTCGATGCCTGTGCTGAATAGGTCGGCGACCATCTGCTCGGAGACGGCGAGGCGCTCGGGCTGAACGAGAGCGCGAGTGTTCTGGGTGATGCGGTCGAGCTGATCCTGAAGCGAGGTGTTGAGAGAGGCGGCCACACTTACATTATTGCAGCCATCTCGGTTGTGCTGTGGCACAAGGGATCGGGTTTGGCTTTAGTGGATTTCTTTGCGAGTGTTTTGTTGTTGGTGGTGGAGATACTCGCGGTTTTCATGTCCTTTAGGAGCGAGACGAGGCGGGTGAAGCCTTGTTCGCGGGCAGTTTTGTTGGCGGGGTTGGTGTTGGTGGGGTCAACCCCAGCGCGCATGAAGCCGTGTCCTGCTCCGTCGTAGGTGACGGGCTCGAAGCGTTTGCCAGCGGCCTTCATAGCTTCGATAGTGGCGGGGAGGGTGGCGCCGATGCGGGCGTCGTTGCCTGCGTAGAAGCCGAAGACAGGTGCGGTGATGGTGGAGACGTCAGCGGGGCCGGGGCCGTAGAAGACGAAGGCGGCGGAGAGGTCGCGGCGGTGAGTGGCGAAGGCGAAGGATTTGCCGCCGCCCCAGCAGAAGCCTACGGTGGCGATCTTGCCGTTTCCGGCGGGGATCTTCCTGGCGAAGTCGGCTACGGCGTCGAGGTCCGCGGTGACCGTGTCGGGGTTGAGGCCGGAGACGGCTTTGGTGATGGCGTCGGTGCCGGAGAAGGAGTCGGTGCCACCTCCGTTGGGGCCAAAGCCGGAGAGAAGATCGGGAGCGACGACGATGAAGCCGGCGGCGGCGAGGTCGTCGGCCATGGATTTGGCCCAGTCGGAGAGGCCGAAGATCTCGTGGATGAGGATTACGACGGGAACCTTCTGCTTGACCTCGGGGTAGACGACGAATGTCTGGACGGTGCGGTCGCTGTGCTTAATGGGGACGTATTCGCGGTGGCGTGGTGAAGCGTCGAGGCGGGCCTTAGCCCAGTCCTGTGCGTTGGCGGCTAGAGGGAAGAGCAGGAAGATGGGGGCGAGGAGGCGGAAGGCTGCGCGGCGCATGCGAGGAGTTTAGTCCTGCTGGGGATTTTGGGACAAGGAAGAATGTACTGGGTTGCGTGGAGCCCACTGCTCGCAGTGGGTGGAGAATGGGCTCCGCCGCTAAATCATCGGTCTAGATGATCTTGAGAAGAAGAAGTAGGAGGACGATGGTGAGGATAAGGCTGATGCCGCCTCCGCCGTAGTAGCCGAGACCTGGACCCATGCGGTAACCACCGAAGCCAAACAACAGAATCAGGACAATCAGAAGGATAAGCATTTTTATTTTCTCCGTTCTGCAATAGTTCGTTCGTGTTGTGTGATGCGGATTTTGTAGGGGATGTCATGATCTAGAAATATTTACTTTTCGCGGATCACGATGGGTGGAAGCGGCATCAAAGCGCGTCGTTGATTTGCAAATCAGCAGTACCCCCCCTCCCCGTCTAAAGTGTGCAAAGTATTCGAAGCAAAAGGTTTAGCTCGGTACTTGTGAAGGCATAAAAGGCGTCATTTCGGCCAGCCCTTTTACGCGGCTTGGATTTTTTTGGTAATAGGTTGGCAAGTTTTTCCGAAGCTAAAGGCCTTCCTGTATCGACGTTATCAAGCGTTGTGTTAAGCCCTGTTCTTGGACTGCTGGAGGGCGATGCCTGCTTTGAAGTTCTGGGCTATACGTTGTGATTTGGCGATGACGCTGGCGGCGTGATCTGGCGGTAAGACTTCGGTTGCGGTTTCGCTAAAGAGAGTGAGCCAGCGTTCGAAGTGGTCGTGATCGAGGGGAAGTTGGAAGTGGGTCATCATGGGGTCGCCTTTATAGCGGCCGGTGGTGAGGAGGACGGTGGACCAGAAGTCTTTGAGGGTGGCGAGGTGATGGGGCCAGTCGCCGACGATGGCGTTGAAGATGGGGCCGATGTCGGGATCGAGACGGACTTTGGCATAGAAACGGTCTACGAGATCATTGATTTGTTGTTCGGTTATTTTGGGTTCTTTGTTCATGGCGGGATTGAGTTCAATACCAGTTTAACGCGCGGGATATTCGAATCGAAGATCAGGTTACACACCGCACAAATAAATCCGACGCGCCTGATGCGACGAGCGTATGATGCCCCTCACTGCTAATCAACAATTGAAATTAGGAGCATTACGCGATGGAGAAGATGGAACGGCGCTCTTTTCTTGCCGCTGCAATGGCGGCGTTTCCCGGGGCTCTAATCGGGCAGTCCAGCAGTACACCTGCGACGACGAAGGCTGTACATGTTGCCGATGGCGAGGACCGGCTTGGAGAGCAACATATTATCGGCGTCAGTACAACTTCATTTAAGGTGCTGACTCGGGATACGGGTGGCGATCTTTTTATCATTCAGCATTCGAATCTGAAGAAGAAGGGTGGACCGCCGCGTCATGTGCACCACAATGAGGATGAGTGGTTTTATGTTCTCGAAGGAAACTACATTGCCGAGGTTGGCACGGAGCGTTTTGAGTTGAAGGCCGGTGATTCCGTTCTTGGTCCTCGGGGCGTGCCTCATGCGTGGGCATTTGTTGGGGATGCGCCTGGCAAACTCCTGATCGCGTTTGCGCCTGCTAACAAGATGGAGGCGTTCTTTCGGGAAAATGAGAAAGGACGTAAAGATGGTGTCTACGTGAATGATGCGGCGGTTTATAAGGCTTATGGGATGGAGTTGCTTGGACCGCCGCTATTGGTTGGATAGTAGCGGGAATTGAGCGAATACGGTTTCGCGCTTTGCGCGAATGCCCACATCTCAGAATCGAGATATGGGGACCCGAGCTTGTGGAAGGTCACTTTGTTGGACTGCTCCCATCGTAAAGCTGGAACTCGCGGATTGCGGCTGACCCTGTGGTTGAGATGAGGTTCAAACGTACGCGTTGGGCTGTGACTCGAGGGAAGAGGTCGATTTTTTTGTGGCCGATGGCTTGGGCGTGGACAAGAGGCTTCCACGCTCCGTCTTGCCATGCTTCGATAGCGTATTCCTGAATGTGCTGGCCTTCGTTCAACCATTCCATGGTGACGGCGCGGTCGAAGGTGACAGGCTTGTTGAAGTGGACCTCGAGGATGGCGTGGCGGGGTGGTGCGGACCAGAAGGTGGAGGGATCGTTGTCGATGGCTCCTGCTTGGTCTCCAGCTATGGTGCCGGACTCTGCGACGAGGTTGTGGGCGTAGATGCGGTGGAGCGCTGTGCCGAACTCCTGAAGGCGTTTTGCGTCGGCATCGGGTATGCGGCCTGTGTCGTCGGGCGCGATGCCCAGCATGAGTTGTGCGCCGTGGCCTACGGTTTCGTTGTAGATAGTGAGGAGTTCGTCGACGGAGTGAAGGGAGCTTTCGTCGTTGGGGTGCCAGAACCAGTGGGCTTTGCGAAGAGGAGTGTCAGCTTCGACTGGTCGCCAGCGGAGGTAACCTGCGCGGTCGACGACGTTCCAGTTCTCGTATGGCACGGTGCCGCTTTCGGTACCGACCCAGCGAAGGTCGGCGTTTTTGTAGAGGGCGACGTCGGCGAAGACGAGAGTGTTGGGTTGGTAGGTGCGGAGCTCCTGGATGATCTTGTCGAAGTCGTAGGTGCGGCCAGCGCTGCCTGCTCCGTCGAGCCAGAACTCGGTGAGGGGGCCGTAGTTGATGGCTAGCTCATCGAGTTGGGCGAGGTAGTACTTGTCGTAGGCGATGGGGTCGGGGTAGCGGGGATCATGACGATCCCACGGAGAGAGGTAGATGCCAAAGCCGAGCCCGGCTTTCTGGGCTGAGTCGGAGGCCATGCAGACGAGGTCGCCTTTGCCGTTGAGCCAGGGGCTGTTCTTTACGCCGTACTCGGTCTGCTTGCTGGGCCAGAGGGTGAAGCCGTCGTGATGCTTGGCGACGAGGACGGCGTACTTTGCGCCGCCGGATTTGGCGGCTTGCATCCACTGGTCGGTGTCGACGTGGGTGGGGTTGAAAGTGGAGGGGGTGGCGGTGCCGTCGCCCCACTCTCGGTTGAGAAAGGTGTTGGTGCTGAAGTGGATGATGACGCCGATTTCGAGGTCTTGCCATTGCACCTGGGCCGGGCTTGGCTTGATGTCGGGGAAGCTTTGAGCGATGGCTGAGTGGAGGCTTGCGACGAGGAAAATAATTGTGCCGAGATGGAGGTGTTTGTTCGATCGCATGAGGAACCTCAGGTTATCCCGGCTTGAGGTTTTAGAACAATGTGATTTCCGATCTCCCTGTAGATGTGGACAACTCGCCGCCCGACTGTGCGGCTGCTGGAATTCAGGAGGAGAGACCTTTTTCGACCATGAGAATAAGGCGTTCGCTGAGGGTTGCGATCTCTGCAGGCGAGGCATGGTGGAGCGGGCCGTCAATGATGAGGAAGGCGAGGCCGTGAACGGCAGACCACGCGAGATACTCGGCGTGGGCGCGGCGGCGTTGGGGAAGAAGACGATGGAGGGTCATGAGGTCGAGCGCGCAACTGAGGAGTTGAAAGGGATTGAGGCCGCTGGCGCCGGTCTTCGCCTTATCGGAGTCGCCCGCGACGGGTTGGGTGTTCGAGAAGGCGGTGCGGAAGAGGCCGGGCTGGTGGAGCGCGAAGGTGAGGTAGCCGATGCCGACGGCGCGGAGGTGGGCGCGGGCGAGCGCGGCCCCGCGACGGCGGAGCGGGATGGCGGCGATCTCAGCCTCGATGGCGCGGGCGAGCTGTGAGAGGGCGTGGGCGCGGACCGCGGCGAGCAGCTCGGCGTGGCTGGAGAAGTGGCGGTAGGCGGCGTTGGGGGCGACGCCGGCGCGGCGTGTGGCCTCCCGAAGGATGACGGCCGCGGGGCCGCCTGTGCGTGCGAGCTCGATCCCAGCGGCGAGTAGGGAACGATGCAGATCTCCATGGCGGAAGGTGGTTCTTGCGGGTAGCTTCGCGGTTTTTGCAGGCCTCGGCATGGTTGATTGTGGACAGTGTACAGATGTTTCAGATACATTGCTGCCATGTGAACGGTGTCCACATTTGAGAGATGGCAACCGAAGCAGGTGAGGCGACTTTTTTTTTCAGGAGGCTGGTCAGATGATGAATCGGACGGTTGAAACGATGGCGCTTGGGACAGTGTTGGGCGCGGTGCTTCTGGGCCTGGCTGGGGTGGGGTGGGCGCAGGGAGCGAAGGCGCCGTATCCGGCGATGGCTCCGGTGGAACAATACCGCGTGGCGAGTGTGGCGGAGGAAGTTGCGTTGGCGCGCAGCGCTGCGCCTGACTCTGTGAGCCGCGATGCGGAGGTGTTGGTGCTCGGGGAGCGCGGCTACGAGACGGCGGCGAAGGGGACGAACGGTTTCGTCTGTGTAGTGGAGCGTTCGTGGTCGGACCCTTTCGACGACCCGGAGTTCTGGAATCCGAAGGCGCGCTCGCCGCAGTGCTTCAATGCCGCTGCAGCGCGGTCGGTGTTGCCCGTGTACCTGAAGCGGACGGAGTGGGTGCTGGCCGGAGCGACGAAGGAACAGGTGCAGGAGCGCACGAAGGAGGCGGTGTCGAAGAAGGTCATCGCGACACCGGAGCTGGGGTCTATGTGCTACATGCTATCGAAGCAGGGCCACCTGAATGATAAGGACGGCCACTGGCATCCACATCTGATGTTCTTCCTTCCGTCCACGGAGGAAGCGAGCTGGGGCGCGAACCTCAAGGACTCGCCGGTCTTTGCCGCGCAGTCAAACCCCGAGCCGGTGACGACGTTCTTTGTTCCGGTGGAGAAGTGGTCGGATGGGACGATGGCGGAGATGAAGTGATGTTTCATGCGCCCTGATCTCAGAATTCGAGATGCGTGAATAAGACGGTTCGTACTTTGCGCGAATGCCCGCCTTAGCGACAATAAGGCCGTCGCGAAGATGGGGCACCCGATCTGGGGTTTCATTCAAATCTAGGTAGCCTGCCGCCATGCCTTTCAAGCTAGCGTTTATGACGGCAGGTATCCTGCGTGAGCCGGTGGGACACGAGCAGGTGCAGGATTTTGTGGACCGGGTTTCCGTGGTGTATCAGTGGGCCGATTTGAGTGACGGCTTCCATGCGCGATACGGGATATGGTATCTGCATCTTCGCTAAGGGCTGTGCTTTGGGTTTCAGCTTTGGTTTTTGGGGTGGAAAGGCGTCCCAGCATACGCCGCGAGTTCTCTCATTTGTCGATAAATTCCTGGACGAGATCGGCTGCGATTATTCCGCCGCGGCTGTTTAGGTGAACTCCATCGGTGTGAAAGCGCCAGCCATTTAGCTGAGCGACCTCGTCGGGCGTTTTGTGCAGCGCGAGGACTCGGAAGGCGTCACGGTAGAGGGGAAGGAATTGGAAGGAGGTGAAGGCGCGACCCGGTGATGTCAGAATTTGCGCAAGCATCGCTTCGTGGATGGCGATATAGTCGGTGCGCTCTTCTTGTGCGACCTGCCTGATGATTGCGGTGTGCTCCTCGATGTGTTTGTTGAGCTCGTTTTGGAACGGGTTTGCAGATGAGGGGTCTTCTCCGATTGGGGGCAGCGAGCAGAGGGCGATGGTGGCTGTGGTCTCGGCTTTCAGGCGGCGTGCAATTGCCTGAAGGTTCTCGCGGAACCCTTCGGGCGATGGCTCGGTTGGGAGATGCTTCGAGATGCGAAAGAAGCGCCTGGCCTTGCTTGAGACCAGCGCAAGGACATCATTGCCGCCTACCCAGATGATTGCCTTCTGTGGACGGCTAACGAGCAGAGCAGGGAGGCGTTGGAGGGCGTTGTATGCGAGGTCTCCGCCGACGCCGAAGTTGTGGAAACGAAAACGCTGGTTGCGGGGTCTTCGTTCCAGTTCACCGATCCAATTGAAGGCTTGCCCTTTGCCTGCTGTGCTGCTGGATCCCAGACAGGCCACGACTGTTTCCGCTGGTTTGGTGAGCGGAGATGGACAAACGGGATCGGAAGGCAGATCGGGTTTGGTCATTAATTCACTATTTGAGTTTATTTAAGGGATCGGACGATTGCAGTTCGCGCTTTGCGCAAATGACCACATCTCAGAAATTGAGATGTGGGGCACCCACACTAGGGGACCAGTTAAATGTGGGCCACCCGCCCTGCGAAGCCTCGCGTCGATCAATCAGGAATGTTGTGGGAGTGTGATAGTATCTGCCGCATCCACCAGCCGAAATAGAAATCTCATCAAGAAGGGATCACCTCATGAAGTGGCAAAGCAAGCTCGCGATTGCGAAAGCCTCGGTATTGCTCGTCTTTCTCGGCGCCGCGGCCGTTTGCGCGCAGGAAAAGTACTCGCTGATATCGCCGGGCGGAATCGCATTCTCCGACTTCAGGGGATACGAGGACTGGGCGGTGGTCTCTTCGGCCCGTACCGACGAAGTGCTTAAGGTGATTGTCGCCAATCCGATCATGATCCAGGCGTTCAAGGATGGTGTTCCGGGCAATGGCAAGCCTTTTCCGGATGGCGCCAAGATTGCGAAGCTCCAGTGGAAGCCGAAGAAGAGCACGGAGGCTCCCTTCGTCGTGGATGTGCCGGATATTTTTAAACAGGCTTTCGTTATGGAAAAGGACAGCAAGAGATTTTCAAAAGATGACGGCGGATGGGGATACGCGGTGTTCAACTACGAAGCCGCGTCGGACAAGTTCACGGCGGATTCCAGCCCAGTGAACTGCGGGACCAAGTGCCATGTGGCCGTGAAGGCGAAGGACTATATCTTCCACCCGTACCAGAAGCGTTGAGCCTTCAAACGCGCAGGTTCCGTTACCATGTATCCGGACGAGAGATATTCTGACTGGGAGAGAGGTGATGGAATTGGGATCCTCGACCGGTACTGGGATTTTCATTAGTTATCGCCGGGAAGACTCGGAAGGTGAGGCTGGACGTCTCTTCGACGATCTGGTGCGGACGTTCGGTGACAAGAGCGTCTTTCTCGATGTTGCTGGAATTCCGTATGGCAGGGACTTCCGGAAGGAGATCGAAAAAAAATTATCTGGTTGTGGCGTTTTACTGGCGATGATCGGGCCAACCTGGGCTTCGAGCCTTGATTCTGACGGTTTGAAAC
>Ga0206905_10280_pt1 | contig 11915 bp, 12 predicted proteins | sample Alteio_BWOrgHeat_43_FD_152940 | JGI IMG/M metagenome (GOLD analysis project Ga0206905, IMG submission 152940) | Enriched cells from forest soil in Barre Woods Harvard Forest LTER site, Petersham, Massachusetts, United States -... | ecosystem: Environmental > Terrestrial > Soil > Temperate forest >...
TCGGGTTTCCGCTCCAGCAAACTTGCATATAGTTGGACGTTTGTCATCAAGCCAATATTTTGCATGCCGGAAACATCCTCGGCCAGATATTTCGGAGACGCTATCTTAACTCTTTGACAAAGCGGTTTCCACTGGCAGTCACCACCTCGACTGGTTCGTCCTCCGATGCCACCGTCTAAGATACAGTCCGAACACTTTTCAATTGACTGAGATTGAGGTTTACTGACAGTTATCACTTCCAAGAGTTCTGCAAACGATCTCAAGGAACTTGCTTGTTCAGAAAAATCTTCAGGAGTGTTCTCATCATCTAATTTGCCACTTGGGCGAAGTACCATTTGCAGGAAAATTTGGGTTCGATTTCTCCATGGTGAATATGGTTTACCGCGAACGATCGGTAAGCTATCACGGACTTGCTTTAATTCAAAGATTCGACGATTTCGTTTAGCAGACGATAAATAAAGGAAGATATGTCTTTCATTCACCTGTTCCGAGATGAACATGTGCTCCAGTATTCGATTGAGTTGTATTACTTTGTCGATGACAAGCGCATCGTTAGTCGCCGAACGAGTTCGCGCCATAGAGGCTGTGCGCGACCCTAAGTCAGTTGGCATGGTGGTAATCAAAAATCTTGAGATGGTCTCAGCGAGGTCTGTAGGTTCGATCGCTCGGAAGGCTGCCAAGACAGCGTCAGGTAGTAGGCCATGCATTCGGCTTTCGAAGATCAGCCGAAATGTTTGTATCTCCTCCCATCGCACAAGCCCAAGAGAATTGCCTCCTGCAGCCGCGGATAGGATCAGGTTGAAGCTATTCTCAGCCTTTTTCAGAACCTCCTCGGGCAGAAGAGCCGTTTCGTCTACGTTCGCTGAATCTTGAAGAGCGGTCAGCATTTCAAGGATAATCTCTCGTGCATACTCGGTGGAGTGACTGAGTGCTCTGAAGTTCCTCTCTAGCTCATTGTCGTATTCCCGAGCCAAAATCGGTCTATTTTTTCTCCGCAGAAAAATTTCGCGCAAAGCGATTTGGTCATCTGCAATGTCGGACAGGTCTGCTGGCAGAGTTCCTCGTGGGTCGATCGGAAAGCAAAATTCAGCCAAATCATGAACATCGACCACAAAATGTATTATCGCGCCTTCCTTTCGCAACTCCGCGTCCGTTGCCACTTCATGCACTTGGCGAGGAGAGAGCTGAAAAAATCGGGGTAAAGTGTGCGGCATATGTTCCTCACTAGTTGCATTAGTGAACGGTTGAGGTTGGCTGCTGAATAAACGGACTACGCCCTACTTCACGATGACCACCAAGGAAATTGGCACGATCCAAAAGCTCCAACTCGGGAGATCCCATCTCGAGTGGAGCTGAGAAACTCTTTGAACGGAATAAGTGCAAGTGTGGGAAAGCGAATTGCGGAGCGATCAAAGCCATCGCGTCGTCATACTCCCAACTAACAGTATCTTTGATGCGCAACATGAAGTTGGGAATCAAGTCAGGTTCCCGCTCGCTGCGTACACGAGCCAGCTCAGACAATGTGTTGATATCGAATCGCCCGTCCCTCGCTTTAAGCTCTGCTAGCACGCTAAGTGCGTACGGATCATCCTTATAACGGAGATGCGCAACCTGGAACCCTTGGATCCAAAGTTCAAAACTGTGTGATTCGAAAAGCTCTATCTTAGTTATAAACGTCTGAAACCAGTTCATTACCAGACGGCACCCGAGTCGTTTGATGACCAAATAGAACTCCGGCTGATATTGTGCGACGTGTAACGAGTTTTTGAAGAGAGGGATGAGGTTACGGTGGTAAGCTAAACAACTTGAGTCCAGACGCCACGATAGTATGCGCATGCAAAGCAGGCCGTATTCGAAGTCATCGTAGTTTTTCTCCGAAGTTTTCCAGATATACTCCACAAGCCAATCATCAACGCCATACTTAGCAACTACCAACAGCAAATTGGATTGAAGTTTTGTTTCTCTTCCCATTTCCTGTACGGTCGTATTTCCAAATCCGGTTGCCAGCATAGTTCTCAACAGGCTTTGGACCGGAGGCCTCACGACCTGTGCAATCTTGAGCAGGATGTACCAACGTTCCGCATAGCTCTCCAGGTGAGGACACTGTGTGATCACCGCACTCAATACTTGGGAAAAAATGTCCTTTTGCCGAAGCGGAACACCTTTAAAGACTCTGATGATATAGTCCTGTAGTGCTTCATCCCGTTCAGGTGAAATTACTCGGCAATTACCTGAAAGTGCGGCGTCAAGCCAAGACTCCCACTGAGTGGCGTCAAATACGTCAAATTCTGTGAGAAAGTTTTTAGCGTGCGCCACCGGGGTACCCTTTCGTTGCAATTTCTAGCCTTCTCAGGCCTTCCTGAATCAGAGATTGATAATCAAGGTCTCCAACGTCATCGATTGGTCCGAGTACACCGCCGACAAATTCGTCTGTCAATCCTGGCAGACCATTATGGACGCGTTCGTGCAGTTCCTTTGTTCGACCTGTGCAGCTACGGGTGCAACCCCAACCAATCCATGAGGGATCATCTGCAGCAGATAAGTAGTATATTTTTTGGGCGCTCCAGTCCGCAAGATAAACGGTTGGTTTGAAGGCTTCCACTGGATGCGCCACGGGATATTTAATGCCAATCAAGATAGGCCTGTCGTCCCCACGATTTACGTGAGCGAGTCCGAGTGAATCATTTGCGGTACTTCCCATATTATTCGGAACAGCTTCTACGGCTTGGGACAGTTCTGCGTATGAGGCCACCCAGAGGATATTCTTCGGAGTGGTCCATTGGGTAACGTAGGAAAGCCCCGTACCGCTTTCAAGATCGGCGAAGGAGTTTGGGAAATAAGCATCTTGCGCTTCAGCGAGATCTGGCCCATCTGTGCTGTAACGTGCACCGAGGCAGTGCGATACGAATGTATTCAACTTGATCACTCTGACATACGCGTCGGCAGATGGTGATGGCATTCGCGGAGTCTGTGCACCGAGAAGACGGGGCAAGTCAATATCCTTCTGGATGGCTACAGAGAACATCGCAGGAATATCAGTTGCTATCACTGTGGACGCAATTAACCGTGAAACATCCACCGGCGCAATGAGTTTAGTACTCAACTCGATGGATAGGCAGATGCTTAGATGTTGGCCCGCGTGATGACTGAGGGCGCCCAAAAGCCATTGCTGCGCAGGCGGGCAATCCTTGAGCGTGGCGCTAAATACTTCCAAAACCGGTTCGAACATCTCTATTCCTGTACCAGCAGATTAAACGCAGGTTGGGTGTGGTAACTGAGTTGCACTCCGTTTTATCATGGAAGTGTAGCCCTTAATGCCAAATTTAAATGTGCCAGCTTAGACTGCGATTCGGGCTGAACGTCCTGAGGAACAGCCATCCGCAACATCGTTGCCGGTCCACCGCCTAACATATAAATAGCAGCATCAGTCGCACATATGCAGTGGCCAGCGCGTGGTTCGTGAAGGTTCGCTAATTTATTTAAGACCGGAACGAACATCATGTGAACCTCATATTTTGATCACAAATTAGCATCGTGCCAGAAAACACGTTTGTGAGATGCTTAGATAGAAACCCTAGTGCGTTTCTTTAACGCATGACGATGGTTTCTTGTTGGGTGGCGGCGTATCCCCGGTTTGGAGGTTGGCCTTGCTTATTCTCTTCACTGCGGGACAGTCAGCGTCGTGATAGTACTGCGACTTGATACTCCAGGCGTACTTCGGGCTGGTCACGACTGTCATCGCTGCCGCTTTGCCGCCACCCGTCGGCGCTTTGATAGGCCATGTGTCTGACGCTCCATTGCCGTACGAAACGGTATAAGTTTTTGCTTTTGGTGCTACCTCAATCGAGATGTCACCAGCGACAACGTCGATTGGCGTGACAAAGGTTACATCTTTTCCATTGCCTTTCTCGGTCAGATAAACCCTCTTTAGGTCTGCCTCGTGAAGCCGATTTAAACAGTCTTCCGTGGGATGGAAATACGAATTGCCATCCCCCGTCGAGATCACAGCAACCTCGGTTGGGTCGCTTTGAGCCACGTCTCATTTGTGCTGTATGAACTGCAGTGGTGATGCACCTTGTACACATCAATCGGACCGACAGTTGCAGCAACAGGCGATTCGATGTCCTGATAATCGTACGCCTTTTCGCCTGAGAGATCGCCACTTATCTCTTCTTTGAACCCATCGAAACTGACGAGCACCCCGACGCTCAAGTCATTCTCGTTGTCAGTCTTTATCGGAGACCCGCTGGCGAATGTGGCATTGAGCACGAAGACGGTCAGTTTCACGGGATCTGAAGAGCCTTGATCCAAAGTGAGCACTTGACCGAGCGTGGCAGTCTTTCGTTTTGCAGCTGTGACCGCCGTTGTGTAGGCGGTATATGTCGCTCCCGGATAACTTTGCCCACGATCAAACGAGTTGTGGATCAGGGGGAACTTCTTCAACACCGCAGGGATGCACCCGATATGGTCGAAGTGATAGTGGCTTACGAAGATGTAGTCGATATGTTGGATCCCGAGCTGGTCGAGATAATCGACTGCCCCCTGGCAGTCTCTCTTCTTCAAGTCCTCACCCATATCGAAAAGGACAACCTCGCCCTGCGGGGAGATGAGAACAGCGCCGTCTCCCTGGCCAATGTCAATGTGATGAATTTGAAGCTTCCCGTTCTGAACCTGTGCGAAAGCACCGGTGAACGTAAAGAAGACGATAAAGGCAGACAGCCAACGGCGTACAGACATTTCAAACCTCCTCAGTGCTGCGGCTGCAGCATAATCTCAGAGTTTCAGAGAGGTACGACGAAGGACAGATGCGGCCACGTTACGCCGCACCAGAGTATGAATATGGCCCGTGGCGGAAAGCTTATCTTGGAGCGCCTTCCAGCACAAGCTTTTAATTAAACGCAATTCGGGCACCGTCAAACCGGGGTTCGGTCCGGGGTTCGGTTTGGCCTGTTAGCTTTCCGGTGCGGAGGATGGCGCGCCTCAATTGAGGGCTAGGCAAGCACGAACCAAAGGTCTTAGACTAATCACATGGCTGCTGAGTCTCACGTCGCCGAGGTTTGTGCCGTCCTGTGCCTTCTTGTTCGGGCTATGGTGGACAAGCCCGAAGAAGTGTCGATCACTCCGCTTCAGCAGAGCAAATCGGTCGTCTTTCATATAGAAGTTGCTCCCTGCGACTGGGGCAAGCTGATCGGCAAGAGCGGCCGTACCGCCCGTTCACTCAGGATCATTCTGTCAGCGATCTCGAATGCGCAAGGCCAACAATACCTGTTGGATGTTCACGGGGCGTCCGATCTGACTATTCCGGCGGCGCAAAACCAGCTAAGTTCGGCTAGCAACTGAGTTGAACTCATGCTGTGAAGGCAGCGCCGTCGACATCCCTATCGACTGTGAGACTCCGGCGGCGCGTCTTTGCTTCTTCCCCTCATGCAGTTGGTCAGAAGATCTGCAAATCATCTGCCTAAAAGGTCAACGCCTCGACATATTTAGGGTCAAACTCAAGCACCCTTTTATGCCACCAACACCGTTCCATCATTGTGAACGCCGATCTCTGCTCGAAGCGCACGGCGCCTTCGCTCGCAGTATAGTTTTCTTCCTTATGGATAAGGCACACAAGACGCATCTTCCACTCGCGGAGAAAGCTTTTCGTTATTGACTTCTGCGCAAACGATTCGCCCTTCTGGAAGTTCGACGCGTACAATATGGCCCACAAGGAATGCGGTCACAATAAACAACGTGCTTGCGACGAGCGCCGCCTCCATATCTCCACCAAACTTATTTTTCTTGAAGGCCCACCATGTTAAGGTCATAAGAACAGTTAGCATTGCATCACAACAAAGCCAAAGTCTCGCGAGTCGTAGAAGTGCTGCAACACCATTAGCTCTCATTGCTCCATCAACTCCCACGCGCTCCACTCTCGGTGCTTTGATGTATGCCTTAATCATTTGGACCGACATCCAATCAAACATCATCCAGAAGAAAGCCAGCGCGACCGAAGCTGCTATGTAATAAAGCGTAGTGAGCGAAAACCAAAATGCCATCGAATACAGCCATACCATGATTGCCAAAGTTGCAACCAATAAGCGCATCACATACTTAAAAGGCGAGCCGGCCAGGACGAACGCATATCCGCCATCCGCGCTGAGCTTGAAAAAGACGATAAAGCTATGAACTACGATTAAGGCAACAGTTATGAACGCACAGTACTGTCCTGGGCTAAGTTTATGATCGTGCAAATTAGCTAGAAATGTGTCCAGTAATTTGGTCATTATCAGGCCAAGGAATATATTGACCAAAGCAGAGAACGAGTACACAAGTATTTTGCTTTCTTTGCGATTCATGCTCTCCCCTCTAGGAAGCTGCTTTCTTGGGAGCTCTCACAAATAGCACCGCGTAAAAGCTCCCTGTTGTGACCGTGGCAGCTAAGGGAGCGTAATCCATGAGACTTCGTTGATGTAGTGTAATTGCTAGAATCAAAAAGATTAGGGCGGAAAACATGCCAAACGCAAGACCGCAGCAAGCAATCTTTGGAGCCCAATTTAATAGCTTCTTCCGCCCGCAAATAATGAACAGGACTGGCCAAAATAAGATTACTTGTACTGAAAACAAAGCAGCGACTAGGTCGTATATCCGCGCCTCGAACAACCCGATAAACAAGACTCCTAAGGATGCTATTCCTGCCATAGCTACCGCAAGTTTTGCGGTCGATAAGAGATCTGTTTTTTGCTTGTGGGTCAGCGTATTCGGGTCAACCTTTTTCAGCACCAGATATATATCGAACACTCCGGTGAAGGTCATTGCGTTCAATAAACTATCTGCTGTGCAGCCGATCGTTGCAATGATGCCTGCATACAAGAGTGGCTGCCATAAGTAGGACCACCAAACTCCGACGGGATGTACCTTTCCTAATACGTCAAGCACTATGTAGTTGAGCTTGGTATCTTCAATGTTGAAGGCTGGCAACTGGAGCAGTCGCGCGAGGGCACCTAAGTATGGTGGCACAAGCCATACGGCATACATCGGCATCGCACCAAGTAGTCCCCTACGTATTTGGCTGAAGTCGCCGCCTGCAGCTACGCACCTTTGCCACATGTCCATTGCTGCGAGTTGCGCCGGAATTAGAGCAATCACGATACCCACCATCCAACTCACGTCTAAATGAAGCGACCCAAAGATGAGATGAGCTTGCCCGGGTAAATAGTGGATTTGATAACGAACACCGATAAAACCTAGAATAATGAAGCTCAACAAAACAAGGACTAGCCGAGGAATGTTGATATTTGTTGTACCACGATATCCACCAGCAACGGTAAACAAGACAACGACAAGAGCGATCGTAATTGCACAGATAAATGGGGCTATTCCTCCAGGAAGTTTTGAAAATACAACATATCCTGCGAAAAATTCGACACCGATTGTGAAGAAGAATACGATTATTGTCACGGCAGAAGCCGAAAGACGGACGACGGGCCATCCGCCTGATTGGTCATACGCCGAACCTATTGCTTCATGAAGGGTGCTTCCTGCCTTAAGATGTGCGGCAAGAGGGGGTTTTCTTATTAGGAGTAGGAATAGGCCAGTTCCGACTAGCCAGCAAATTGTGATCCATACTGCCGCCCAGAAGCCAAATTGATAACCCACCACGCCAAGCGCAAGTACAACCGTTGCAATGGACATGTCAGCAGCTAAAAATGATGCACCTAATTGCTTTGCGCGAAGCTGCTTATTCATCGTGAAGTAATCTTCTACATCATGACTGATCCGTCCAAATTTGGAGCTCAAATAGTACGAGACACCTAACACAACAGCCCCAAATATAAGGATTAAGATAAATGGGAAGGTGGGATGTGGCATATGATTTTAGGAGGAATGGCCAAATTGCGGCGCTGAATATAGACGTTCTTTCATCAGTTTTGCGGAGCGCTTCGTTACAATGAAATATCCAATATCAAAAGAAATGAATGCACACGCAGGAATAAACGGCAGATAACTAACGGCAACCAAGACAAATGCGAGAAGCTTTAGGTAGCCACGATTCAAAAAGAAAAAACGAAATGGCCCTCTGAGATGATTTGCATCGGCCAAATCATTGCCGATTTCGTCAATGACTGACCCAATGGCAAAACCAAAAAAAAATATACCAGTCCGAGCGCGTTGCCAAAAATGGTGCGCGGAGCGCCAAAATGCTCATCGCAACAGAAATAAAGACCAACACTCGAAACGGGATATTATCGAGCTTTCCAGTCAGAAATACGCCCAACATGACTGAAGAGGCAATGATGAATAATGTGTGTTCTACGATCATTGAGGCGCCTAACAAAAGACCAACTACAATTGCTAGCGGAAGCGCAAAATTACGACTGAAAGTATTGTCATCATAGGCGGCATCGATAAATTTTATTCCCAGCCCTGCTACAAAGAAAGCTGGTATGACTAAGATGATGGGCATAAATTTACTCGGAGACCAGACAACGGTTAGTGCTCGTCGGAGCGTAAGAGATGGCTTCTAGAGCAACTTCAATGTATACCCCATCGTTATAGGCGTCAATGGTTTACAGAGGAAAATATACGGTTTAATGGAGGGGCCTTCACACCTCCATTTGTGCAATCATGCAGGAAAGAACTCCTTCGCTTTCTCCATTCCCTGCAAGGTCTTTTCCTCCTTCGCGAGTTGCTGGCGAAGTCCCACGACAAGTTACTTCTGGCCTCGATCTGTTTGAGCACATGGTCACGCGAAGTCAATTTGAGCAGCGCCTCCGCGCATCCGCCTTATTGAAAACACACACTGCTATTGAAGTGGGATAACTGCCCGATGCCGTATTCAGTCGAAAGTAGCTATCTGAAAGCCTTGGGTTTGAGAACCCCTGCTAGGAGTTTTTCGGGTGGGACACCAAATACATCACACGCACGAAGAATGGTGGTTAGCGTGACAGGGCGCCCGGCTTCGACCTGCTGCCAGTGACGAGTTGAGAAACCGAAGGAAAGCATGTCCTCCTGGCTCAACCCGCGATCCTTCCGCAGCTGCTTGAGCCGCTTTCCTACCTCTTCAAATACGGCCGCATATTTTTCTTGACTCACCACACTTGCACTTGTAAAGTCGCACGTGCAGAAACACCACGAGCAGATTAGCGTATCGGACGACTCCTCGCCGGTTATGCCTCTTTCTGTCTCAAATCCAGGAGAACCTGATGATGAAGATGCTGTGCATGAAAACGGTAGGTCACGGCTCTCTTGTCCATTTCACAGCCATCGCCGTTATCGCCGTTGAGCTCCTTGGTTGCGGCGGAGCTTCTACACCCTCATCCGGTTCGCCGACTCCGCCACCGGTTGTTTCCATCTCAATATCCCCTACCTCCGGCAGTGTTCAGGTGGGATTGACTCAACAATTCACGGCTACGATATCGGGAACCACGAACACCACAGCCACTTGGCAAGTGAATGGAGTAACGGGCGGAGCTACGTCTACTGGCACCGTCTCATCCTCCGGCCTCTATACGGCCCCCGCAGCCATTCCATCGCCACCCACAGTTACCGTGACCGCAATCAGTACAGCGGATACAACGAAAAGTGCCTCCGCAACGGTCACGATTACCCCTCCTCCCGTCTCCGTTTCAGTTTCCCCCACGAGCGCCAGCGTCATTACTCTCCATATCCAGCAGTTCACCGCTCCAGTTTCAAACACGACGAACACAGCAGTTTCCTGGACCGTCAACGGGGTGTCTGGAGGCTCTTCTACGGCGGGGACAATTTCCTCCGCTGGTCTTTACACGGCTCCCGCAGCTGTACCCATTCCTGCGACTGTGACGGTCACGGCTACCAGTTCCGCGGACGCGACCAAATCTGCAAATGCACAGGTCACAGTCCAAGCTCCCACCATACCGACGGGTACGTGGAGTTCTATTGGTCCTGCGGGGATTACCTCATTTTCGACCCTCGCGGCCGACCCCGCTAATTCTCAAACGATGTATGTCGCTCCGTCGTCGTTTGGCGGTCTATACAAGACAACTAACCTCGGTCAGGTTTGGTCACTTTTGCCAACAGCTCCGTATTTGTCCTTCTCTCCCGTAGTTGCCCCTACTGGCGGAACCCTCTATGCATTTTCGAGGGCGTCGTATCAGTCGAGTGCCGATGGGGGAAAAACCTTTTCGGCGCTCGCGAATTATCCGGGCAACTTGGATTCCGAAACCAACGGAGGGTTCACCGTTGCCATTGATCCAAAGAGCGACCAGACGATCTACGTTCTGACGCCATCATCGCTCGTCCGGTCGATCAATGGCGGCTCGACTTGGACCACGCTGACCGCGCCATCTTCACCTTATTTGGTCAACAATCTCCCATATCCCGTTACGCAAACGCTCTTCGTCTCAACCGGCAATTCCTCGACGTTATTCTGCGCGTCCAATTCAGGGTTTGCGATCTCAAAGGACGGAGGAGCGACTTGGCAGTTCCAGAACACGGGACTCGACCCGAATTTCGTGCAACTGCGGCAGATCGTTCTCGACCCCGCCAATCCAAGCCGCCTTATTGCTTTTGGCACGTACTCTGGTGCCTCAGGCACATCCCCTAGCTCCTACATCTATCTCTCGACAAACGGCGGCTCGACTTGGACTCACGTCGGCACGTTCGGGGTCTTAGACCAGCTTGCACCGAATCAGACAGGGCCAGGTATCTACGTTGTTTCTACATCGGGTCTGTATGTGAGCTTCAATGGCGGCTCAACTTGGACGGACATAGCTCCTTCCGGCGACCCCAGCGGATATACCGCAACGGTTTCACCAGTATCCCCATTGGTCATGGCCTATGAAGGGTTCGATGACCTCTTTGTCTCGCAGGATGGCGGTGCCACTTGGACCGTCAGCGAATCGGGCTTGAATGCGCGCCAAATCGGGCAAGTCGCCTCAGCCGGAAGTTCCGGCGCTCTCTATGCCACACTGTTCAATCCAAGTTTTTTTGTGAACGGTGCATATTCGACTCAGATGTGGCGCTCAAGCGGGCCGGGACAGTCTTGGACGAGCGCCATCAATGCCTATTCGGGAACATCCCTCTGGCTGTTTGACGTTGACCCTACGAACCCTCTTCACCTGTTGGGAGTCGAGCAGCATGCAAATAGCGGCTCGACAAGTGTGGTGAGCAACGATGGTGGCTCGACTTGGACACCAATTCCGTATGCCGCCGGAATGGATCATGGGTTCCCCGTCTCCATGTATTCGGGAGTCCATTTCGGCGCGCCTGGATCAAACCTAGGGTATGCCTGTGGCACGTTTGGGATAGCTCGGCTGTCCCTCACGTCCAGCACCTGGACGATCATCAACAACGGCATACCCTCCGGGGCAAGCTGTACGTCGATGGGTGTTGACCAATTGATGAGCGGGACGCTCTACGCTGGCACAAGCGCCGGGGTCTACAGGTCAACAGACGGCGGCAACAACTGGAGCCTCCTATTCTCTGATTCCGGCTCATTCGTCTCGATTATCGTCGACCCAACGAATAGCCAAAATGTTTATCTTTCCTCTGGCGGAGGAACACTCGCTCCAAGCATGCGTTCCACGAACGCCGGCAAAGCCTGGATACAAATGTCCGTAGCAGGGCAAATGGCTATCAATCCTACCAATCCGAGCAATCTGTATGCGGTTGGTCAAACCTACTTATCAGCTTCATACGATTCAGGTCTAACGTGGGCGACTATTACTTCGCCATACAATTTCCAGCAAGATTTGGTGGTCACCCCCTCCGGAGTCGTAGTCATCTCAACGGTTGGGAGCAGCGTCGTTGCGTTCACTCCGAAGTAAGAGATGTGGCGACTGAATCCATCCAATCCCTCCAGAACTTTGAGGGATAACTGTCCCTACGCGCTCCACCATTATCAACAGCACCGGACGCAGTGTGTCCGGTTTACCCCTCTTCCCTAAATTCGCGAA
>Ga0206905_10282_pt1 | contig 11890 bp, 9 predicted proteins | sample Alteio_BWOrgHeat_43_FD_152940 | JGI IMG/M metagenome (GOLD analysis project Ga0206905, IMG submission 152940) | Enriched cells from forest soil in Barre Woods Harvard Forest LTER site, Petersham, Massachusetts, United States -... | ecosystem: Environmental > Terrestrial > Soil > Temperate forest >...
ACTCAAGGAGTTGAAGGCTGGGATTCGGCGATTTCGGCGAGAGATTTATCCGAAGAATGAAGAGACTTATGTTAAGGCGGTGAGCGAGCCTCAGCAGCCTCATGCACTGTTTATTACGTGTGCAGATTCGCGGATCGATCCTGAGCTGATTACGCAGTCGGGGCCGGGAGATATTTTTGTTACGCGCAATGTAGGGAACCTGGTGCCGGCTTACGGCGAGATGATGGGCGGCGTTAGCGCGGTGATTGAATATGCAGTGATGGCGCTGAAAGTCCAGCATGTAGTGGTATGCGGGCACTCCGACTGCGGGGCAATGAAGGGACTGCTCAACCCCGAGAGCCTGGAAAAGATGCCGACGGTGAAGAGCTGGCTGAAGAATGCTCATGCCGCGTTGAGCGTCACGAATTCATTGACTGAGCCGGATGAGAAGCCCGGTGCTTTGATGCGTCGCTTGACCGAGGAAAATGTCCTGCTGCAGTTGCAGCATCTACGGACACATCCTTCAGTGGCTGGCGCAATGGCCCGCCATCAACTGACGATCTCAGGGTGGGTCTATGACATCGGCAAGGGTGAAGTAAGAATCTCGGAGGATGGCGGGCGGGTGTTTCTGCCGGTGCTGACCGAGGACGAAGCATGATCGTTCCGCGTGGACGGCAGCTATTTAAGATGTTGACGTACGTGGGACGGCCGCTGTTGATGCTAGTACTGTACGATCTGGCGGTGGTGGTGGCGTACAAGGTGTTGCATTGGGGGGTGGGTGGCCCTGCCACATATTCCGCTGACGTTGTTCGGGTCGGCGATTGGAATTATTGTGGCGTTTCGGAATCAGTCGTCGTATGCGCGATGGTGGGAGGCACGAACGCTGTGGGGCGCTCTGGTGAACAACTCGCGGAGTTGGGCGCGACAAGTGACGACGGTGATGATGCCATTGAATGACAGCGAAGCCGGCGAGTTGAAGGTTTATCAACGACGGCTGGTCTATCACCAGATCGCTTATGTTCATGCTTTGCGGCAGCATCTGCGAGGTCTGGAGCCGTGGGAGGAGTTAACGCCCCTGTTGAGTGAGCAGGAGATTATCGAGCTAAGAGATCAGAAGAATGTTCCCTTGGCGATTCAACAGCAGATGGGCGCGATGCTGCGGCAGTGCCAGGTGCGGGGATGGGTTGATATTGCACACTGGCGGGCACTCGATGCCAATCTGGATGATCTGGTGGATGCGCAAGGCGGGGCAGAGCGGATCAAGAATACGCCGATGCCGAAGCAATATGATTATTTTCCTCAGCTGTTCGTCCAGATCTATTGTCTGCTGCTTCCACTTGCACTTGTGATTAACATGGGATGGTATACGCCGCTTGGATCGACGCTGGTGGGATTTATTTTTCTCGCGCTGGATCAGATCGGGCGCGATCTCGAAGACCCCTTCACGAACTCGATCTATGATGTGCCACTGACCTCGATTACGACTACCATCGAGATCAATCTCCGCCAGTTGCTCGGTGAGACGGCGCTGCCCAAGATGAAGACTCCGGAGCGTGGGGTTCTTTGGTAGTTTGCGTTTGAGCAGGAGACGCTTTGTCCTGCCCACATGCAGGGGAGACAAAGACGACCTTGTCTGCTGGGGGCAGTTGAAATTGATTCAGATTCCGGCAAAGCTTTGGAACCTCTCGCGGAGTAATCGCAAAGAAGCTGATGTCATAGTCCAGCGGGAATGCGACGTTGCGCGGAATCTGCCAAGTCCATACTTTAATCCAGTCAGACGGAATATTGCGAGCTACATCCCGCCACTGAGACTGAAGAATTGCGATAGAGGCACGTTCAGAGAATGCCCACGCCTTCATATCCGCAGCGTGGAATGGGCGACGCTGGTGCGCCGCACGCGCAACCTCGAGGCTGCCGAGTCCCATCATGTCGAGAAGATGAGAATCTCCGTAGTAGGCGAGTGTACCGATATCGTTTACGACGATTGGCTGCCCCTCGTATGCTACAGAGGCAAAGTGCGCCATTTGGATGTGTTCGAGGTAGCGATCCACTGATGCGCGTACGGCATCCACGAGGCCTCTTTCGATACGCCTGATCCCTTGGTATGTGAGCACCATAACCGCTATGACGGTGACACAAACTGCGATCTTGCGCCAGACAGGTCCAGTCCATCCGCGCTGGAGTTTTTCTAGCGGAGAGCCCGCTGCCGTAACTGCAACAGCTAATGAGAACAAGAGAAGCGCATAAAAATAGCCCTCGTACCGCATCAGCCAGCCGGTCTTGGCAAACTCCAGATGGAGAACCGTGATCCAACCAGTGAAGAATAGCAACAGCTGGGAAGAATCCCAGAAGCCCCGGCCACGATAGCGAAGAAGCCACAGCAATAGCACTAAGGCGACCCCGATAAAGAACGGGCTTCCCAGGACACGCTTAAAACTTTCTACCGCGAATTGGACTGGCGGCGCCGAGAGCTGCGTCTGCTTCACGACGACGGAGTATGGAAGCCAGAGCCCCGAATGACGATAGAAATAAAGTCCGAAGGCGACTGGAGGCAGGGCTGCCGCCAGGCCAATCGCCAACGAGAGCCACGGCCTTCGCCGCGCCAGCAGGCAGGCGCAGATCGGGACAATTGCGAAGGCAGTTTCGTACCGGATTGCACCGGCAAACATGGCGAGAAGCACTACGGCAATCTTCTTCCAGCGTGGGATGACGGCATCGGGTTTCATCGCCAGAATCTGAACGCAGAAGACCACGAGAAGGAAGACGCTAAAGGTCTGGGCCGTATGCTCCATTCCCATCAAAGTCAGGCTCACCAACGGTGTTCCCAGAATGATCAGCACGAGAGTCGCGTAGCGAAACCAGACCTTTGCGGAGGGTGCGAAGGAGCGTAAGCCATAGTCCACGGTGAATAGAAAGGCGACGGTGAAGGCAACGTCCAGGATAAGGCCAAAGAGGAGATGGGGACCTGCAAGCGTATCGATCGAAGCAAGCAAAAGGGTCCATCCGGGCGACGAAGATGCACTGGCAAAGCGGGTTGGCTCTATACCCCACACGTGATGCAGGGCTAGATTGCGCGCCAAAGCCAAGTGTATATAGCTATCGTCGAGCGGATAAACGAATAAGCCGCCGGTCTGCCCTTTGATTACCAAGCAAAGCGCAAAGATAAGCAGGCAAAACAGAAAGGAGACCACGGCTGCTGGATTGCGCCGGAGCAGACTCGATATCACAACCGGAGTATATAGCATCGGAAAGAAAGGCAAATCCCCTGTTCGCAGTAGCTTCGCCACTTCACCCAGCGCATCCATGCCATGCGATACTGAAGACTGACATGTACAAAAGAATTCTCCTCAAAATCTCAGGGGAAGCTCTAGCCGCGGGCAAGGGCTTCGGCATTGACGCCGTATTTATTCACAAAATTGCTGCAGAGATCGCCGCCGTTCATGCTCTTGGCTGCGAGATCGCCATCGTCGTGGGAGGTGGCAACTTCTTTCGTGGAGTCGCCCAGCAGGCGATCGACATGGACCGCGTGGCCGCCGATCACATGGGCATGCTTTCTACCGTGATCAATGCCATTGCGTTGCAGGACGCGATCGAAAAGCTTGGTCTCCACTGCCGTGTGATGTCGGCGATCGAGATGCACGAAGTCGCGGAGCCTTATATCCGCCGCCGCGCGATGCGCCACCTCGAAAAGGGTCGCATCGTCATCTTCGCAGCGGGAACTGGAAATCCATTCTTCTCCACGGACACGGCCGCAAGCCTGCGGGCTATGGAGATTAAGGCCGACATCCTCCTCAAAGCTACTTCCGTCGACGGAATTTATACCGCTGACCCCAAACTCGACGATAAAGCTACCAAGTTTCCCCAGATCACCTATGGCGAGATCCTGCGCCTCAACTTGCGTGTGATGGATACCACGGCTGTCTCCCTGTGCAAAGACAACAATATGCCGATGATGGTCTTCAGCATGCGCGAACCGGGCAACATCGTCCGCGTAGTCAGCGGAGAGAAGATCGGCTCACTCGTTACCGCCTGATCCAAGCGGCTCCAACAAATCGGTCGAAATCGACAAGAAAGGTGCGTCCCGCACCGGAATTTACGCGTCTTCTCTCCTGAAGCTGCGTTAGATAGAGCTGAACCCGCATCTAAAGAGCAGGACATATCGTGAACGCAAGCATCCTCGAAGCTGAGCCCAGGCAAGCCGCGAATCCACAAGCTGTTCAACCGTCAGCTTCACCGCCCACCTCCGCAGTTCGCAGACCTCAGTTGCCGGCGCTAACCGGCATCAGAACTCTGCTTGCCATCTTTATCATTCTGTTTCACTTCACTCCTCCGCATCTGGGATTGCTCTACCCGTTCATCGATAACGGCTATGTCTTTGTAGGGGTTTTCTTTCTCATCTCGGGGTACGTGCTGACTTATAACTACGGCGATCGCGGCAAGGCTCTCTCCAAACGCGAATTCTGGCTGGCACGGTTTTCCCGTCTCTATCCTGTCTATTTTCTCGTCCTTATCCTCTCTTTCAGCATGCTGCGAGAGGAGTGGCATGCCCGCCCGCACGGCGAGTTCTGGCAAGGACTGATCCTCACCCCGCTGGTCCTTCAGGGATGGAGCCCTTCAGTTGCCACCTTCTGGAATACTGTCGCCTGGACCCTTACCAGCGAGTGCGTCCTTTACTTCGCATTCCCCTGGGTCATTCGTTTCCCGTGGCCCAAAAGACCGGGCAGCCTCATCCTGCTGCTGATAACTCTTTGGGTGATCGGGCTCCTGCCGCACTCTCTTTATCTTTATCTGAACCCCGACCATATCATTGGACCGATCGACCGCTATAGCTCTACTCCGCTCATTCGATTCCTTAAATACACTCCTCTGCCGTACATTTGTACTTTTCTCAGCGGAGTCACGCTGGGCAAGCTGCAACATGCGCTCATCCTAACCCCACGCCAGCGATTCATCCTCTCAATCCTCAGCCTGCTGGCCGTCGGCATTTTCTTTTACACTCTGGTGCTCCGTGCACCCTACCTCCTTGTGCACGGCGGCCTGATGACCCCGATTTTTGCCGCACTGGTCCTCGGCTTGAGTGGTCCGCATCCCATCTCCTCGCTCTTCTCCTGGCGACCTCTGCTCTTGATTGGCGAAAGCAGCTACTGCCTTTATCTGCTCCACTTCAATGTCTTCCAGCTCATTCATACCTACCATGTGCCGGAGCGGATACATCTGGCAGCGCTGGATCCTTGGCTCTCTTACGCAATTCTGATTGTGCTAGCGCTCGCAGTCTTCCACTTTGTCGAAATTCCGGCCCGCAAAGCAATCCTTCGGCGCTTTTCCCGCAAATACCGCGATCTCGTCCCGGCTTCCTGACAAGATTGCCATGGAAAGCCGCATTCGTTGTGAATGCGATTTTCCAATGCCCTCTTAGCTTTCTCTGAACATCCGTTCCGAATAATTTGACAAAAGAAAACCCCGCAATCGCGGGGTTTCTTACTACCGGATGGATCGATAACTAATCGACAATGATCTGAGTCGGGTGCGATCCATTTGCAACCGAGACTGCGCAGGTTGGCAACGCGCCAGACGGAAATGGCGTGTTCTGGACCTGGCCCAACCCTCCATTGTGTGGATCCAGCTTTAGCGCTGAAACCGTACCTGCAAGATTGTTCGCTGTATAGACGTAAATTCCGAGAGCTGGCTCGACAGTTACGCATTGTGGGCCGGTGTCAACCGTGGTGGAGGCAGAACCAACCGATCCGACCGGCGTTCCTGTCGCCGTGTTGATGGCGTACGCTCCGATCGATCCTGAGGTGTAGTTGGCAACGTACAGGAACTGACCACGAGGATCGATCGTAAGACCCAATGGCAGAATTCCCGTTGCAAATGGGCTGTTGACCATGGGCACCAGTGCACCTGTGTTGGAAACCACGTTGCCGTAAAGCTGGTTGGTTGCCTCATCGGTAATGTATACGAATCGTGCCGAAGGATCTTCGGCGATCGCGCTGGGCGTCGTTCCTGCACCGTAACCGGTCGCTACAGTTTTGCCTGTGGTGTCTGTCGTAATCACTGTGCCGGGAGTCGGCGTCAGGCCGCCCGTGCTCGAATTCTGCTGGAACCCAAGCACGGTTGCTGGCTTGGGCAGAGTCTCCTGATCCAACACGTAGACAAATACGGTAGAGGTGCCAGGCGTTGGACGGCTTACTACGATCCCAACCGGATTATTCCCGACGTTAACCGTTGAAGGCGATCCCAGCGCACCTGCAGATCCGATGGGAAAGATCGTTACCCCACCCGGTCCGGGAGAAGCCGGCGAATAGAGCTGCTGACCGTTTGGCCCTAACTGATATTGAAACGCGACGTAAAGAAACTTGCCGGCAGAGTCGATCGCAATCGACGTTGGATTGCTACCCGTCGTGTTGACGGTGCTCTGCAGGAAGATCTTTCCATCGGTTCCGATCGAATAAACGCCAATAGTCGCGTCGTCGTGATTGACGACGTACAGATTCAACCCGTTTGGCGAAGCTACGAGGGTCACGGGATTTGTGCCCGCTTCGATCGGAGAGTCAGCCAGTGGCGTCAGCGAGCCAATCTGATAGTCCACGGCATAGGCACTGATGCCTCCATGTCGGGACGCGCTTGTCAGAGGTTTCGCTGTTGTCACGTACACATACGCCAGCACATAGTCGCGGCTGCACGCCGTAACGCTCACCAGCGCCAAAGATAATACCGAGGCCAATGTTCCGCGGCCTAACTTATTCCACATCATGCTTGCCTGACTCCGGGGCAAATGTTTTCGCCCACTCCTGCTATCGCGATGCTCAGGATTCATAACGACATCCTTTGTTCTGATTCTCCAGCTGCTGCCCTGCCAGCTAGTCTACGTTTCCGCTTACTGCAAGGCATGTCGCCTGCCCTACTGCCGAAAATTGCGACCCTCGGGTGAGGTTCGAAAGCTGGCCTGAGGGCGCGAACAAGACCTTTCCTGTGACCGTACCGTCGCCATTTGAGGTATACAGATACTGATTTGAGGGGTCTTCCACCATGCAAACCGGCCCACCTCCAACAGGATAAGGATTGTTGGGCGGGTCCGGAATTTCCTGCAAAGTTCCGTTCGACTGAATGTTGAACGCGGAGATGGAACTGTTCGGTGTGGTCGAGTTTGTTGAGGACTGATTCGCCACATACAGATACTTATTCTTACTATCAACCAGCGTATAAACGGGATTCGAAGCGGGGGAGAGATTCGCTGTCGGTCCGCCGGTGATAGTGTTCAACGAACAGGTTCCTCCACCAACCGTAAACGGCAGGATCTGTCCCGGCGTGTTCAGGTTTGCCGCACCGGCATCCGTGATGTAAACCGACGTGCCACCCGCGATGATCGAGGTTGCGCGTGTTGCGCCACTATTGATGGTGGAGTTAGTGGTCAGAGTCAACTGACCGCCACTTCCGGCCGAATATGGAAACACCGTCTGATTCGTGTCGTTGTTCAGCGTGAACAGGCACGACCCCGAGAGCGCCATCATCTTCGGCATCTGGCCTACGGGGAAGTAGGTTATTTGCGCGCCGGTAGTGGGATTCTTGATCTGCTGATTCAATACCAACGACAGCCGGCCCGTGTCAGGGTCCACAGAAAACACGGTAATGTCGCCAAAACAGGAGGTTGCTGTCACGTTTGGTCCGCTGCAGACCGCATCGGGGGCCACCTGATCCAACACATAAAGGAAATTACCTGTGCTGTCGTGTGCTGCCCATACCGGCGTTGTGCCCTGGCTCTGGAAGCACTGCTGAAAGGTCAGCAGGCCTTGTCCGCCGATGGCGAACTCTGCGATTCCGCCACCTGTTCCGCACGGGAGAGAGCCGGAGGCGCTGGTCGAGGCACCGCCACCCTTGTTGATGACATACAAATAGCGGCCACCTGGCTTCACGACGAGGGAAACCGGATTCGATCCACCCGAGCTGAAGGGAGAGTGCGGGACCTGAGTAAGATTTCCGGTGAAGTCATCGATCTTGAAGCCCGCAATTTGGTTGTACTGCGTTCCTAAAACCCACATGAACCCGATCGTGCCGCCTCCGCACGCCGTCATGCCCAAACCCATCGCTACGGATACTACCAAGGCCATTGAGATCCGGCCAATCCTGCTCAACTTCATGCGCTTCCTTAATCCTCGCCAATGGACGGATTACGTCCACCTTCTGCCGCGAGCAAATCTGTAGGGTACGATTCCTTTGGTTATTGTAGAAGCTGTTGCGACTTTGTGCCACCTGCTCCTGTGTATTCCGAGCAGTTATAACCCTTTAGACACCCTCGCCATCCGATCGTCACCCGCCCGAATGGACCCCCAAACAATAAAGAGGCCCAGGCCGAAGCCCGGGCCTCTTTCACGTTTGCCCTACCAGACGCGACAGGAATTCTCCGGCATCATTGGCTGTCCGACTTTGCAGCCGAATGCCTTGCCGAACTCCTCGAAGTTCTGCACGGTGCCTTTTGTTCGCCACTCGCCAGTACTATGCGGGTTGGTCTTGGCTTGTACCCGTGCGGCTTCTTCCCGCTGATTCTCGCACCATACCTGGCCAAAGGTGATGAAGAAGCGTTGCGCTGGAGTGTAGCCGTCCTTCTTGCCGTCGACATAGCCGGGTTCCGCGTTTGGACCGCCTTTAGCCAGAACTTCCTGGAGGGCCTGGAACGCGATCCGGATGCCACCGTTGTCGGCCGTGTTTTCGCCAAGCGTGAGCTTGCCGTTCAGGTTTTGTCCTTCAGCGACCTTGAAACCGCTGTACTCCTTCACCTCACAGCTAGTCCGCTCGTCGAATTTGGCGCGATCTTCTGCCGTGAACCAGTTTCGGACATTGCCCTTAGGATCGTACCGCGATCCCTGGTCGTCGAAACCGTGCGTCATCTCGTGGCCGATGACCACGCCGATGCCGCCAAAGTTCACTGCCGGGTCCATGCTGTTGTCGAAGAACGGGGGCTGCAGAATGCCGGCCGGGAAGTTGATGTCGTTATTCGGTGGATTGTAGTAGGCATTGACCGTTGGCGGCGTCATGCTCCACTCCTTCTCTTCGACCGGCTTGCCCAGTTTGGAGTAGTTGCGCCTGCGTTCAAATAGTTCGTTCCGTTGAATATTGCCCAACGGGTCATCGCGCTTCACAACCAGCGCACTATAATCACGCCAGTTCTCGGGATAACCGATCTTGTTGCGAATTGCGTCAAGCTTCGCCTTCGCCTCGACCTTAGTTGCATCGCTCATCCAGGGAAGCTGCGCAATGTCCTCGCCGAGCGCTTTTTCGAGAGCTGCAACGAGCTTGTCCATATTGGCCTTTGCGTCAGGCGGGAAATTCTGCTTAACCCAATCCTGACCAACTGCTTCGCCCAATGCTGCATCAGTGGCTCGCGTGCAGCGCTTCCAGCGCGGGGTCTGCTCTTTCTGGCCTTGCAATGTCGCCTGGAAGAAGTTGAAGTTCTCATCCACGAAAGGCTTCGAAAGGGCCGGTGCAGCTGAACGGAGCGCATGCCATCGGAGGTAGCTCTTGATTGAATCGAGGTTCGCCGAATCGATCTCTGCATTCATCGCCGTGAAGTAGGTTGGCGTCGCGACATTCAATGTCTTGAAGTCACCAATCTTAATGCCCGTCAGATAAGCCTCCCAGTTGTAATCCGGAGCGAGGGCCTGGAGTTCCGCTTTTGTCATGATGTGGTAGCGCTTATCCGGATCACGCAGTTCCACACGGTCGATCGATCCCTTTGCCAGTGCAGTTTCTACCTCCATCACGCTCTTCGCCTCTTCGGCGGCTTTGTCCGGTGTATCGCCTAGGAGAACGAACATCTTCGTCATGTGATCGACATACTGACCGCGCAGCTTCTCGCTCCGGGGATTCTGGTCGAGATAATAGGAGCGATCCGGTAGTGTGATGCCGCCTTGTCCTGCATTCACAATCTGATTGCTTGAATCCTTCTGGTCCTGCTGCACACCAAGCTGATAGAAAGTTCCCACGGCGTACTCGCTCTGCAGTTTTGCGACCATCGCGGACAACTGTTTCTTGTCCTGCAGTGTTGCAATCGCCTTCATCACGGGATCGAGCGGCTTGGCACCAAGCTTGTCTGCCAGATCCACATCCATGCAGGACGCAAAATAGTCGCCATATTTCTTCTGGAGCGGAGTCTTCGGCGCGTCCGCTGCAGTCTTCAACTCTTCATAGAGAAGATAGTTATTCCGCTCTGAAAGTTCATTGAAGCGTCCCCAGCGCGCCTGATCTGCGGGGATAGGGTTGTTCTTGACCCAGTTACCGCACGCATACTGGTAGAAGTCCACACACGGGTCCGCCGTCTTGTCGATCGCAGAAAGGTCGAAGATGATCGGTTTCTTTGGCTCAGTCGCCGGCCCGCCCGGTATATCCATTCCAATCAATGACTGTCCCAGACATATCCCTGTGGACAGCACTACACAGCTTGCAAGACTCTTGAACATCACGGTTCTCCTAAAGATTCAGCCTGCGATCTATTTCAAAGGGATGAGGGCCTAAACCCCAACGCCTTAGACGGCAATATTTGAGATATTACGCAGACGAAACACCGTAGCACAAAGTTTCTTGCGCCTGTCAATGCAAAAGCGGGTGCGAAACCGACCCGCTTTCAACTTTGCGTTGGAATCCGTGTCTAGAAAATCTTCAGATGTATCGTCAGATACTTCTTCGGATCGCTACGGATCGTCGTTACCAGGTCCGTGCTAGCCGTTAAAAGTTTGTTGATGTTGGTATAAGCGGTATCGTCTGTTGCCAGCTTGCCCAGCGTTCCACGGCCCGCGTTGATGTTGGAAACCAAGGAGTTTACCTGACTCAAAGTATTGCTCAAATCCTGCCGAAACTTTGGATCCTTGAGCATCAAACCCAATCCACCTTTGCCAGCGTCCGCGTCGGCCAACAGAGAGTTCGCATGCGCTATCGTCGAATTCAGATTCTTGTAGAGCGAATCATCCTTCAACAACATCCCAGCAGTGCCTTTGCCGCTGTCAACGGAGTTTGCAATGCTTTGGAGCTTCGCAGCAGTGTCATTCAGTCGGTTATAGAGCGTATCGTCGGTCATCAGTTTGCCAATCGATCCGCGACCCGCGTTCAGATTCTTCTCAAGCGTCAACAGCTCATCGACGGTTCTGTTGGCCTTGTTGTAGAGATCCGGGTTATTGATGAGCTGGCCGATCGATCCCTTCCCGGTCTGAAGGTTATCGACGATCACGTTCATCTTGGCCAGAATCACATTCAGACTCTCGATTGTTCCCTGACTGGCCTTCACAACATCGGTCAGGCTTGGAGTCTCCAACGTCTTCAGTTCGTCGCCATCCTGCAGCCGTGGACCAACCGCAAACTGGCTATTGATGTCGACAATCGTATCGCCGAGAACTCCCACAGTCGACAGCGAAGCCTTGGAGTCCTTCTTCAACTCGGCTCCATATTTGTCGTCCAGTTTCATGACAACCTTGACGGGAGTCAGTTTCCGCGCCGGCGAGCCATCGATCGTTACGGTTTTCACCGTGCCGATCGTTACTCCTTGTAGATTCACCGCAGCGCCTGTTTTCAGACCTGCCGAGTTCTCAAAGTACGTCACCACCGTCAGCTTGTGAGTCAGAATCCCCAAACCCGATGAACTCGTCATCAGGAAGAGCAGCGCCACCAGAATGATGGTGGAGATCAATACGATCACACCCACCTTTAGCTGCGACCATCGGACCTCCTGCTGGCTGGGCATATCTCTCCTGTAATGTGTTTCACAAAAATGGCAATACGGTGTCAGCCACCGCCCCCGAATTCAAGCTGGGTGCCAGTAATTGAGAGGATACATTACCCCTCAGAATCTTCCGTCAGAAAACCTACACAAACTCTCTGTCCTGAAATGCTTTGTCTCTTTACAGATGAGCGAGTTGTCCGTTGG
>Ga0206905_10198_pt1 | contig 11887 bp, 9 predicted proteins | sample Alteio_BWOrgHeat_43_FD_152940 | JGI IMG/M metagenome (GOLD analysis project Ga0206905, IMG submission 152940) | Enriched cells from forest soil in Barre Woods Harvard Forest LTER site, Petersham, Massachusetts, United States -... | ecosystem: Environmental > Terrestrial > Soil > Temperate forest >...
TCTAAGGTACGACTTTGGTGAAACAAGTTGCAACTATCGGCTCGCGAGAGCTCAAAAGCTGCAGAAACGTCGCCTGCGCAGGCCGAGTGCTCGCTCACTCTAATATCTTTAGACACCGGAAGATACCTGATAAGTTCCCGAATTATTCATGACTTGCATCAAAGGTTCCCGGAACCCTATACCTACGTTCGGTGGTTGCATTGACGAATGTGTTGCCGTCAGCCAAAATAGATAGAGTCCTTCCTGATAGTGGGCCTGTGGCGCAGCTGGGAGCGCGCTTCCATGGCATGGAAGAGGTCATCGGTTCGATCCCGATCAGGTCCACCAAACAACCCCTACATAATCAAGAGTATGCCGGAAGCGGAGCACTCCCTCCCTTCCATGACTTTGTGTCATTTTGTATCACGCGTGCAGAAGGACTGCGCCGGCTGCTGACAACTGCGCCGGTTGTAGTCGATTCTTTCCGAGTCTTTCGAGGCCGAGCATCCGATTTTCTCAGCTCCGAGTTGATGGAATTGATGGTCGATTGAACGCTCGCCGGAATCTCCTGCATGTAGACATCCGTGGTGGTAGCGGTACGTGAATGTCGCATCACCCCTTGAACGTCTTTCACCGTCCCCTTTTTCTGTGCAAGAGTGGCAATCGTTCTGCGGATGACCTGGAAGGTGAGCTTGGGCAACCGGAGTTCGCGAGCGAGTTTGTGGAGGACGCGCTTGCGATAGTTGTCCGTGTCGATGAAACCTCCATCTTCGTTCTGGAAGATGAAATCATCCTCGGACACAGAAGCCGACTCCCTCTTGCCGTTGGCAAAAGCCTGCCGAGCTTTTTCTTCGCACTCAAGACGCCATGCCTTCAGATCGTCTGCCAGCTTTTGGGGAATGTGAATCACGGTGAGACTCTTCTTGGTTTTGCCCCAGTCCCGGATTTTGCCTTTGTAGACCGTTTCCGCGATGGTGAGCGTTAGAGCCTTATGAGCGAAACGCTTCCACCTGAAAGCGAAGAGTTCGCTCGGGCGTAAAGCATTCCTCATATCTAACTCAAGGAGGATGCGGTCTCGAAGATGCAATTTCGAGAGAGCCATCTTGAGCTGATCCCACGTCAGAGTCGTGGTGTCGGTCGCTCGTAGTTGTGCGGGGACCTTGAGCTTGCGTGCAGGGTCTTTCACGAGGAAGTCCTGATCGACTGCCTCGGTGAAGATGTCCCGGATGTATGCACGCATCTGCAAGACACGATCCTTTGACCTGGTTAATGCCAGCTTGTTGAGATGTAGCTGCAAGCTGAACTTGTCGTGGTTGACCAACGGAATCTCGCCAATCGGTTCAACGATGTCCAGTTGGATAAGACATTTCTTGGTCTTGGCGGTCTCTTCCTTCCAAACGGCTTCTTTGAGAGGAATAAACCGATTGTTGACGAACCATCCTAGAGTGACGGAACCATCGTTGATGATGCGCGTCGGAGAACCTGGCTGGCCCAGTTGTTTGGTAATTTCACGTTCGAGTGCTTGACGGGCTTCGGTCTTCGTCATCTTCGACTTCGGCCCGAGATTCACTGGAACGCGAACGGACTTCGGTTAGTTCGGGGATTGTGGGTTTGGAACTGCACGCGCAATCAGCAGCGCCATACCGGGCGCAGCATGGTCTTTTTCTGCCGCAAGCGCCGGAGCCGGGACAGCTCGAAGTAATGCTCGCGCGAATGCGGAAGCTCCTGGGAGAGCAACGGGTCGGCTCGCCGGAGTTGACGGACGACCATCGACCGAACGCCTTTCGCATGGTCTCGTTCGAGCCGCCGCCTCCGCGTCGAAGCGCGAGGCAGTCGCTCTCGACACCTGTCGCTCTGCGCGTCTCGCGTCCACCGCACATGGTCGGCGTTGCACTTGCGAACCATGCACCTGTGCGGGTCTTTTGGGACGGAGCGGCGTATGTTGTCCGGGATTCGGCTGGTCCGGTACGCGTGAGCGGACAGTGGTGGTCGGAGGCCAACTGGTGCCGCGAAGAATGGGATGTACGGTTGGAGAACGGGACTGTGGAGCTACTCTGTCGCATCGCCTTCGATCCGCGCTCCCGCTGCTGGTACTTGCAGGGGACATATGACTGACTACGTGGAACTGCACGCGCGGTCGGCTTTCAGTTTCCTCGAAGGTGCCACTATGCCGGAGCTCCTGATGCAGCAGGCCGCGCATTTGGAGATGCCGGCGATGGCTCTGCTCGACCGCAATGGTCTCTATGGAGCAGCTCGCTTTCATATGGAAGGGACACGGTGCGGGGTGCGTGCGCACATCGGCGCGGAGGTTGCGGTAAGTGATCTGGGCCAACGCCTTCAACCTGCCGCGTATCTGCCCCATCAGCTTCCTGCTGAGCCTGTACGCTTGCCGCTGCTGGCGGAGTCACGCCTTGGCTACCAGAATCTTTCGCGACTGCTTACCCAGTTCAAGCTACGCGAGACAACTAAGGCCGAAGGCGCGGCGGCGGTTGCGGACGTGGAAGAGTACAGCAAGGGCGTTATCTGCCTGACGGGCGGAGCCGAAGGCCCGCTGGCTGCGGCATTGGCTCACGGCGGTTACGACGCCGCATACAAGGCTGTAGAGAAGTTGGTACAACTCTTCGGTTCCGGCAATGTCTACGTCGAATTGCAGCGGCACTTTGACCGCGAAGAGGAGCATCGCAACCGTGCGGCGGTTCGCATTGCGCGGTCGCTCAACCTTCCACTGCTGGCGACCGGCGGCGTCAGCTATGGCACCCCATATGAGCGCGAAGTGCTCGACATCTTTACTTGCATCCGCTATCGCAAGACCCTCGATACGGCGGGGCGACTCCTGAGCCGCAATGCAGAGCGGCACTTGCACACAGCAGTCGAGATGCACCGGCTTTTCTATGACCATCCCGAAGCGATTGCCAACACTCGCGAACTGTCAGAGCGCCTGCAATTTCAGATGACGGGACTCGGATACGAGTTTCCGGCGTATCCCGTGCCTGATGGAGATACGATGAATTCGTTTCTCCGTAAGCGCGTGGAGGAAGGGATGCGCCGCCGCTATCTTCCCAAGAACGATCCGGCACTTTACGAGAAAGCCAAGCGGCAAGCGGAACGCGAGCTGCGGCTTATCGAAAAGCTGGGCTTGGCTGGGTACTTTCTTATCGTGTGGGACGTTATCTGCTTCTGCAAGGACAACGGGATTTTGATTCAAGGGCGTGGCTCGGCAGCGAATAGTGTCGTGTGCTACGCGCTCGAAATCACCATCGTCGATTCGGTTGGACTGGACCTGCTCTTTGAGCGGTTTCTTTCAGAAGAACGCGGCGAGTGGCCGGACATCGACCTCGATCTTCCCAGCGATACCGACCGCGAGCGCGCGATTCAGTACGTGTATCAACGTTACGGCGAGCTGGGGGCCGCTATGACGGCGAACGTCATCACCTTCCGCAGCCGGTCAGCTTCGCGAGAGGTGGGCAAAGCTCTTGGCTTCGATCAGGAGACGGCGGCAAAACTCGCCAGTCTTATGAGCGCGTGGGAATGGAAGGCTCCGAGCGATACGCTCGAAAACAGTTTCAAGGCTGCCGGTCTCGACATGAAGCACCGGCGAATCGTTCACTACCTTCAGAAGTGCGGCGATGTGTTGCGTCTACCCCGCAACCTCGGTCAGCATTCCGGGGGCATGGTCATCTGCCAAGGGCATCTCGATTCGGTCGTGCCAATTGAACGCGCAACAATGCCAGGCCGGACGGTCGTGCAGTGGGACAAAGACGACTGCTCCGATATGGGCATCATCAAGGTAGACCTCCTCGGGCTTGGGATGCTCGCCGTGCTCAAGGATGCTGCTTACCTGGTCCCGCAATATTACGGCGAACAGCTCGATTATGCTCAGCTTCCGCAGGATGACGCCGTATACGAGAGCATTCAGGAGGCCGATACCGTTGGCTTGTTTCAGATTGAGAGCCGCGCACAAATGTCTGCGCTGCCTCGCACCAAGCCAAAGTGCTTTGCAGACCTGTCCATGCAGGTTGCCATCATCCGCCCTGGGCCGGTGACAGGAGAGTTCGTCAATCCGTATATCGCGCGCAGGCTTGGAAGAGAACCGGTCACCTATCTTCATCCATCGTTCAAGCCGTTTCTGGAGCGAACGCTTGGCGTGCCTCTGTTTCAGGAACAGGTGATGAAGATTGGGATGGTCGCGGCTAACCTCACAGGCGGCGAAGCCGAGGAACTACGGAAGGCAATGGGCGGCAAACGCTCGGAGTCGATCATCGCCGGGCTGAAGACGAGGCTGCATGAGGGCATGACCGCAAACGGATTTAGTGCGGCAGCACAGGAGGAGGTGATGCGTGTACTCGCGACCGTGAGGAGTTTATGTTCCCCGAATCTCACGCGCACAGCTTCGCCTCAATCGCGTATTCGAGCGCCTACACACGCCATCATTATCCTGCGGCGTATACATGTGCTCTCTTCAACAATCAGCCGATGGGCTTCTACTCGCCGTTCACAATAGCGAATGATGCAAAGCGGCACCGCGTCAAGATCGCGCCTATCGACGTACAGCGGTCTGATTGGTTCTGCACGCTTGAAGAGCTAAGCGAAGATGATTGCGTCAGATACGCAGGTCGCTATGCCGTCCGCATGGGGATGAAATATGTGAAGGGCTTGCGGCAGATTGTCGCGGATGCCATCACAGATGCTCGGTTGTTGGACGGGCCATACGCCTCGGAGTACGACCTGCGCCGCCGCGTTGCGTCGATCAAGAAGCCCGAGCTGAGACTTTTGGCGAAAGCCGGAGCATTCAACTGGACTGGGGAGAAGCATCACCGGCGCACCGCGTTATGGAACGCGGAGCGTGCGGGACAGTCCGCTGGGCCGCTCTTCGAGCACGTTCGGGACGAGCATGAACTGCAAGCAGCCGCTCCGTTGCGACTCATGACAACCGAAGAGCGGTTGGTTGCTGATTTTGACAGTACCGGGGTGACGCTTGGCCCGCACCCAATGGCCTATCACCGGGCAGTGATGAACACCGCTGGTGTGCTGCCGGCCGCAAGTCTGCGCGGGATGCCAGACGGAACGTATGCCCGCGTCGCGGGTGCGGTGATTGCTCGGCAGCGTCCGGGTACAGCCGAGGGCTTCATCTTCCTTAGCCTCGAAGATGAGACGGGCATCTCGAACGCAATCATCAATCCACAGTTGTATGAACGGAACCGCATCACGGTGACGCGAGGAAAGTTTCTCCGCGTCGATGGCACGCTCCAGAATCACGATGGCGTTATTAACGTGCGAGCTTCAGCCGTGCATGCACTAGCGCTCAGCGATGTGGATATGCGATCGCATGACTTCCATTGAAGTTCACCGCCTTAGATTGGGGACAACATTGTGGGAGACAGAGTGCATAAGTCTGTCGAAGAGTCTGGAGGCTGCAGGCCACCAATTTCCATATAACATACTTTGAATGAATGACTTATTTTAAAATTCGCCCTGCGTCTAACCTAGAACAGATGTCTTGCAGCAATCTTTCTTTATATTTGTTGACTTTCTTGAATCGTTGCTGCATCATTGCTTTCGAGGTGGGCGGATGATCATAGACGGGGCAATAGGTCGTCATATCGCGGAATTGAGGGAACGCGCCGGGCTAAAGCAGAACGAGCTCGCGAAGAAGCTGGCATGGAGTGCAGCTGTCCTATCGCGAGTGGAAAGCGGAGAGAGAACGCTCTCTGAGGACGAACTCGGAATGATCTTGTCCAGCATCGGAACTCCGGAGGCTACCAAGGCGAGAGAACTGCTTGGGCGGAGCTGGATTATTCTTCCGGAACCTCAGCTGTCAGACCCCGATGTGGACCTCCTCTGGGATGCCGAACAGACTGCACAGCAAATCCACGCGCTAGCGGAAAGTCCCGATGTCAAACAATTCTTTGAGCGGCGCCTCGTGCGTTACGAAGGAGAACTAGCATCCGCAGCGAAGCGCGTGATGGACCGCAGGTTTCGTGCTGTATTCGCAGGTACCATCGCTGTCGGGAAATCGACGGCTATTTGCCGAGTGGAGGGTTTGGAAATTCCAACGCAGAAAGGGATGCCGAAGGCGGTCTTAGAAACGGGGGCTGGCGGCATCACCATCTGCGAGGTGCACATTAGGAAGGGGCCTGGATACGGTTTGATGATCGATCCATGTGCTGAAGAAGAGATCCGCCAGTATGTTTTGGATTTCGCAAATTTCCTCATGAACTCACCACAGAACGCAAGCGGTGGCGAGCAAGATGAATCGGACGCTGCATCGCCTGGCATCTCGCGGGAGGTCGAGCGTGCGCTCCGAAATATGACGGGACTTAGGAGAAAAAGAGGCGAGCGTAAGCCGAATGGGGCAGTCATTCCTGCCGTTGACGCAGCACGCGAACTGGCGAAGACAATGCCGGACAGCAAGTCTCTATGCGTTGAGCTTCTAGCGCGGATGGAACTGCACAAGAGAGATCGACGCGATATCTGGTACTCCGATACATCGGGGAAAGCCCCGCTTGAATGGCTGCAAGACACCTTTGAAGCCGTCAACAATGGTAGGCATGGTGAATTCACCGTCCCGAAGCGAATCGAGTTGGCCCTACCGACCACCGTACTCCGCGAGGAGTCGCTAGAGATCACCCTCGTAGATACCCAAGGCATTGACGATGTAGCCGGACGCGCGGACCTCGAACAGCACTTCGATGATCCGCACTCAGTAGTGATACTGTGCTCGGTATTCAATGAGGCGCCGTCAACTTCTGTTCGGCATCTTTTGCAACGAGCAAAGGAGGGCGGGGTCAGAACCATCGATACGAATGCGGCGTTACTTGTTCTACCTAGACCCGGAGAAGCTCTTGCCATGAAGGATAACGGGTATCCGGCGCAAAACGATGCCGAGGGGTACGAACTTAAGAACGAGGAAGTCGTACTCAAGCTGAGTCACATGGGATTGGCATCGCTGCCGGTACTATTCTTCAATTCAGCGGACGATGCGCCAGATGTACTTCGAAGTTTCTTGATCGATAGAATTCGCCACGTTCAAGACGTCCAACGTGAGGGTCTTCGCGAAATCATACGCGGGGCGAAGATGCTGCTGCTTAACTATGAAGAAGAACAATCGAAGGGCATTTTGGTCGCAGCGTCACGTCGCTTGTCTGTTTGGCTTGCGAACAACAGTGATCTCTCAAAGATGGCTTCAGGTCATGTGGAAGACAGCCTCCTGTCGGCAATAACGATCGCACATCATCGCACCATCTATGCGACGGTTGTCCGAGATGGATCTTGGCACAACCTTGACTACGCGCATCAGCTAAGTCACGGCGCAAGACGCATGGCAGCGCAACTGACGGAGCCTAAGCTGGCCGGTTTCCGGTCCATAGCGGACAACTTGCTTGAGGATGAGCAATTCAGTGACGCTCACGACTTGATTCGCCAGACCGTCCGAGTGCTTGAAGATGGGTTCGACAGTATCGTTAGGAAAGCGCAGTTGGTCGGACAGAGTATTTACTCGGATGAATTGTCGAAAGACTCGAACTTCTGGGAGGAATGCGCTCAGCAGTGGGGCCTTGGTGGGGGATATCGAGACCGCATCAATACCAGGAACAAGAACTGGTTCAGAGCGCAAGGCCACAATGAAGCCGACGCTAGAGTCCTGCAGATGATTGAAAACAACTGGAACGAGGCTATCGCGTCCGTGTCGGAACTCCTAGGCGACAACAGCTCTGATGAAGATTGATGAAGTGGTTGAAGCTGGTTTGGCCGTAGTGAGAGCTTCGAATTGATGACGTTTATTGATTCTGAGTGAGCATCCCCGATTATGGCGAAGAGAGATCCAAACAAGTCGGCACGAAATAGGTTGATTGAGAACCTGAAGGAAGAGTTGCGGAAGTTGCTTCCAGCTGTCTTGGAGGAAACTGGCGAGCCCAGTGAGGCAACGCTCAACGCAACTTTGGGAAGCAAAAATGATGAGTTTTTCGACCTCAAACATGACGTGATCCACAGTCAAGACCAATTCGTGAATCAGTGGCTTGCTGGTCTCAAGGCTGCCGCTATGGAGCAACAGGGTGGTTCCGTCTCTTGGATCTGGAAGTCACTGAAGAAATATCCGAACTTTCGCAAGTACACACTCCTCTTCCTCGAACGGTCCTACCTTCGACATTTCGAAGAACTGTCCAAGAACCGCCCCTCACTGGACGAATCCGAGTTGTGGATCGGTCAAAAGAATGCGGACTATGGGTTGTTCGTGACACCCCGATTCGCCCACGGCCATTGGGAGAATGATAGGAGTGAGATACGTGCTCTAAAAGTGCCCTACTTCACCATTGGGCATGTGCTCCAGGCTGGACTCGTCATTCCTGGCAAGAATAAAAGGGTCACCTTCGCCGACGTTGAACAGTATCTGACATTCTTCCAGGAGACTCTAGTAAGAAATTCTGGTTCCCAGTATGAATATGAGCTGGCCGGCCTCTACTGCGACTACGTTCGCGCTCAATCGAATCCTCTCGAAGTGCCGCTACTCATTCCTGAGTTCCGATACGGCGGATTGTTGGTGAAGCATGTTTACCGACTTGATTTCTTAGTTGTTAATCCCTACACGTTTGACAGAACAGGCTTCGAACTTTCCCCTTGGTCTACTCACGGCTATTTGTACAAGACCAAAGAGTTGACGCAAGCTCAGATTAACGCGATGGCGGCCGACAATTTTGCGAAGGAAGTGAAAAAAGCATCGGTCGTTCTTCAAGAAACACGGCGTAATGTCGGTGATATTCACGGACGACGATTTGCAGAACGTACAGGAGATTTTTGACGAGTATGTCCTCCCCTGCCTGACCCCAGAAAAGCCAAAGACGCAGCTATCCTTCCAAATTATGGAAGAAATCCTGACGGACGATTGAATCGTCATCACGGTAAAAACGAACAGTCAAGCCTAGAGACGCGGGGGAATCTTCTTTGAGACCCCCTTTTCAACAGGTTACCCTTGCCATGTACGCAAAATGCGTAGACAATTCACGTATATGGAAAGGTCTTCTTGCCTCTGTGTGCTCTTTCCGGAGACACGTCGAATGCTCTTGGAAGCGTTGATGGTGTCAGCCAGCCGGCAATGGTATTTAGCTGAGTTGGCGAAGACGCTCGATAAATCGCCTTCTAGCCTGCAGCGTGAGTTAACGGCGCTGGTGCGAGTGGGTTTGCTAAATCGTTCTGTCATTGGAAGAAAAGTCTACTTTCAAGCCAATGTTCAATCGCCGTTCTTTACTTCATTGCGGGACATCGTAGCAGTTTCACAACAATCGAAAGGGCAGCTAGCTGGGAGTCAATAGCCAGAGCAGAGCAGGTTATTCAATGGCAAATCGAAACATCCTCCTCATAGAGCCCGGTTACAAGAACAAGTATCCCCCACTCGGGCTGATGAAGATCGCCCAATACCACGGGCCACAAGGTAAGGGAGACAGCGTTCGCTTCATCAAAGGTGAAGACCGCTCAGTATTCGATAAAGCGTGGGATCGGATTTACGTCACAACGTTGTTTTCATTCGAGTATCCGAAAATCGCTGAGACGATCGAATTCGCGATTCGAGTCGCGCGCGGGCAGACGGATAAGGTATTCGTCGGGGGAATCGCGGCTTCCCTCATGCATGATCGATTCCTTCAAAATGACGCCTGGTCTGGAATTCGATTCATCAAGGGTCTGCTTGGAGAAGCGCCGGCAGTCTCTCTTCAGCTGGACGAGTTTTCAGAGGAGCTGTATGCGGATGATCGGGCTGGAATGCCCATTGAAGATCTGACTCCGGACTACAGCATCTTGGATCAGATCGAATATCGTTATCCTGTCATAGATGCATATTTCGCGTACGCTTCGCGTGGTTGCATTCGCAAATGCCATTTCTGTGGTGTCCCGAAACTTGAAGGCGCGCAACGTGACTCCCAGTCCCTGACCGGAGTTGTGTCGCGGATTCGACAGCTTTACGGAGAGAAAAAAGATCTCATCCTGATGGATAACAACGTAGTTGCCTCGGAACGTTTCCGCGAAATCATAGCTGAAATCCGAGACCTTGGTTTTGTCCCTGGTGCGATGCTAAAACGTGGGCGAATTCCTGTGCAAAGGCGAGTTGATTTCAATCAGGGTGTCGACGCAAGGATTCTGTGCAAAGACCCAATGTTTCTGAAAGAACTATCCACGATTGCTATCAGGCCGTTACGAATTGCTTTCGATCATCTTGGCCTTAAGAAACCATATGAGACTGCCGTACGCACAGCACACCAGTTCGGACTAAATGAGCTTTCGAACTACATGCTTTACAACTTCCACGATGACCCAGCAGACCTTTATGAGCGGATGGAGATCAACGTTCAGCTTATGCGCTATCAGCCAACAGATCTCCCAAATCGATCTCATATCGGAGAAAAGTGGAGCAGGTACGAGTTGCGTTCAATGCAGTTGATTTTGCAGGCGACTCATGGGGTTGTGAGCGGCGCGCCAACATTCTTTCGTCGTGCATTCGGCGCTGATGCAGCGGCTTACAAAGATTTGCTACTTCGTCCGCATCACCTAATTTTCAACCGTGAATGGTTCGAGAATGGTCCCGGTAGGGGCGAGCTCGACGATTTTCAGTCTCAGTTCAACAAATTGGGAACGTCCGACCGAGCAGAGCTCATTGCAATCCTCTCGTCGTGTGACCCGCGCGACATCAAAAAGCTTCCGTCCTTAGCGTCGAACGGGTTACTTAAATCGATTCTGCCCTTCTACGTGCCTCTTTCTAAATTTGAAGAGGTTCGCATCTGGAAGGCGCGGCGACCGGAGGCGGCAGCGGACGACGTACCTGAGGATGAAAAAGTTGAGGATGCGGGACTTGAAGAGAACGTCTTGTTCCCATTCAAGAAAGTCTCAGCCAAGGCTGAGGAGGTTTTAGCATGAGCAGCGCATTGCCCGTCCTTACGGCACTTAAGAGTGATTGGAAAAGCATCAGTGAGGCGCCAATTCTAGGAAAAGACGTTTTGGAGCTGCTCAGCAGCTCGATGTATGTAAACCCCCTCTCGATTTATCGGGAGTACATCCAAAACGCTACAGATTCGATCGAAGAGGCCGTTTCCCTTGGCTACCTGCCGAGAACCTCTGAGGGGACTGTTGAAATCAACGTTGATAGTCAACGCCGGACGATCCGCATCCGAGACAATGGAACAGGTGTTCCAGAGAGAGAATTCGTTCGGCGTCTGATAGCGTTAGGCGCTAGCCGTAAACGTGGACACAAGGCGAGAGGGTTCCGCGGAGTCGGGCGCTTGGCGGGCCTTGGATATTGTCAGGAGTTGGTCTTCCGCTCAAGGGCGGAGGGTGAACGCCATATTAATGAACTTAGGTGGGATTGCCGAAAGCTGAAGGAGATCCTTCGTGATCCTCAGTTTTCGGAGCAACTGGGCGAACTGATTAGAGACGTTGTCCGTTACCGAAAATCCGTTGATGTCAATTATCCGGAGCGTTTCTTCGAGGTTGAGCTGGTGAATGTAGTTCGCCACGGCGCAGACAAGCTGATGAATGCTTCCCTAGTCTCCAACTATTTATCTCAAGTCGCTCCAGTGCCTCTAGCACCGGACTTCACGTTTGCCAAAAAGATTGAAGCGGCTCTCAGCAAGTATGTCATGATGGGAAATATTTCCATCTCCATCAACGACGGCCTGCCTATTTATCGTCCTCATCGAGATTCCTTTGTGGCTAGAAAAGGACACGAAGACTCTTTTGCTGATGTTGAGATCATTGAAATCTTAGGAAATAATGCCAAAGTGTCGGCAATCGGTTGGATAGCCCATCACAGTTATTACGGTGCAATTTCAGAGGAAGCTAAGTTGCCGGGACTTCGGTTACGATGTGGCAACGTTCAGGTTGGTGAGAGCCGCTTCAATCTTTTTGGCAAACGTGAAGTCCGGTGCTA
>Ga0206905_10283_pt1 | contig 11819 bp, 8 predicted proteins | sample Alteio_BWOrgHeat_43_FD_152940 | JGI IMG/M metagenome (GOLD analysis project Ga0206905, IMG submission 152940) | Enriched cells from forest soil in Barre Woods Harvard Forest LTER site, Petersham, Massachusetts, United States -... | ecosystem: Environmental > Terrestrial > Soil > Temperate forest >...
TCGCCGAGCGGCTTCTTATTCGGGAAGTGCGCTTCGTAGTTGGGTTTGTCGATTCCCTGGTCGAGCGATGCCGCCACGTCGGTGGCCGGCAATTGGAGCGCCGCCTGTTGAGCTTCCCGGATGAGACTCATGGGATTCGGTTCCACGGGCTTCTGCTGCGGCTTGGAATAGTTCTGCATTTCCACGTAGTAGAAGGGCAGGGTGTCATCGTGCCAATGACCGCGCCATGCGCGAATGAGAGTCTTCACCAGTTCGCCATACTCCTTCGTGTTGCCGAAATTGCCGTCGCCCTGAAACCAGATAAACCCCTTGAGTGCGTAAGGCTCCAGGCCGTGGATCATCCCATTGTAGAGTCGCGCGGGCATGTTGGAGTTTCCCTCCGCAAGCACCGGCTTCGTGGCCAGATTTTGCTGTTGCAACTCTGGAGTCGGGAAGCGCTTTGTCCAGTCCGCCAGGTCGGTTTCAAACTTGCTTTTGATCTCCGGAGCAACGCTGTCCAACTTCGCCTTGTAGCGCTGGATCGTCGCCGGCCCCACTGGACACGCCTCCAACTCGGGAAGGGGCGTCCAGGGCTCGACTGCCGTGCCGCCGATGGCGGAATCGATGACGCCAACGGGAACGTGCAATTTCTGGTGCAGCGTCACGGCGAAATTCCAGGACAATGCAAAACAGCCGCCCACCGTGTCGGGCGTGGCCACGATCCACTTTCCTTGCACATCGTCCAGCGGGCTATCGGCGCGTTTGCTCTGCACCGCGAAATAGCGCAAGGCGCCATGGGCCTCCGTGGCATCCTTCTGCGCCTCTGCGAGGATCTCAGGCCCAGTTGTTTCATTCGGCGTCCGCGCGTGTGTGGTGAGGAGATACGACATGTTTGACTGGCCGCTGCACAGCCAGACCTCGCCGGCGAGGATATCCGTGACTTTGATGGGTCCCTCCGTTTTCGTTCCCACCTCTAATTCGCAAGCGCTGCCGTCCGGCACGGGAGGAAGCTGGGCGCTCCACCTCCCGTCGGGCGCCGCCGAAGCTGTGACGTGCTCCGTCTTTCCATTCGCGACGGCAAAATTGATCGAGACCTCGTCCCCCGGCGCCGCCCAACCCCACACGACGAGTGGCTTGCCAGCCTGGATCATGGCGTGATCGCTAATCACCGCCGGCAATCGGAGCGCGCCGAGCGCGGAATGAGAAACCAATGCGGCGCAGAGCAAGATGGCGCCGCGTTTGAGCACGCCTGCTCCGAGGCGCGTCCGCGCCGACCAAGGAGAGGCGTGCTTCCAGCCGCCTTCGAAAAGCAAACTCGCGCTGAGGCGCGCCATTTTTAAACGAGACAGTAGGACCGGGAGAACTGGGGAAAGATTCATGCGGCGGATCATACATGCCGCATTCAGATTGTCTGTCTGAAGATGTGACGGGCCAATGAAATGTGACGCCGGGGATCTGGCCGCGAGGCGGATGAGACGAGGACGGCTGGAAGCCTCCCCTCCTTGGGAGCCACCTGGCGCGGCAAGCGTCAGCGTGCTCGCGAGAGGCCGCAACAGCGCGATCTTCCGCAAAATAAAGGGCCGCTCGCACAAGGGGCCACAATTTTGCCGATGCACCTTTACCCCTTTACCGTTGGGAAATAGCACGATACATCGCCCATATATGCAATACGACAGAGAAAAGAACGTGTTTCAGAAGATATGGGATGCGGTCCTCGGAAACCTGGTTTGGACTCTCTTTTTCGTGTTCGGACTACCTGTCTTGGTGAGAATTTGCGAACCGTTATGGGATCTTGTTCTAGAGTATCCATATTTGTCGCTCTTGACGTACGCGATCGCGATCTTAGGTGGGGTAGTTTTCTTCCGAAAGCGGTGGGGGAATCTCAAAATCGCAAATCCGAATCAGCCTAAGCTCATTGTCATTGCTCCTCAATTTCTCTATAGATTTGAATGGGTGCCTTTTGAAGACTTACAGTGGAAATTCCTTCCGGAGTTGCGAAGTGGAGAACAGAATCCTTACCCATCGCGCTTGCCGGTATTCCGTGTGATGAACACAGGGCTTTTCGCTGCTGTCGATATTTCCTCGGAATGGTCGATTCAGGCGGATATCAATATAAGACTGATAGGAAATCCAGAATTCAGAATATTTACCCCAAAGATAAAGGACGGATTATTTCACCTGTACCACAAGAAATTTGGTTTCGGATGTTCCTTTGATGAATCATGGAGCGGTTTTCTTTCTCATTTTCTGCCGCCTGCAAAAAGCGCGGACGAGTCGATTCCATTGATTACTGATTACTGATTACTGATTACTGATTACTGATTACTGATTACTGATTACTAATTGCTGGCGCAACGCCCCTCCTCTCCTCGCGCCTCGTTCCCAAATTGGAATTTGGAAACGAGGGCAAAAAGTGAGGATACTGTCAGTCAGGCTCCACAACCTGAATTACACCGCAAGGCCGTTAAGCCTTTGCCTCGACCGGATATTCGGTCTTTGTGCAGATGCCGGGCATTGGGACGGGATACTTGCCATCCTTGTCCGACGTCACGGGAGGCGCGCTGTCGTTGGTGAACTTGTCGGTATTCGGGGAATACTCGTGCTCCAGCGCCATAAAGTCCTCATACGTGATCTCCATGCCGGTGTGCGCCGCCATGCGGCCCATGGACGTCACGGCGCTGGCTTGCACGCCGCGTTTTACCTCGCTGTAAGGCTTATCGTTGCGGATGGCGTTCATGAGATCCACCCATTCGTTGTCGTAAGGGTTGCTCTTGTCCGTGGAAGTCCAGATTTGATTCGCGCGATCCGGATTCTGACCTTTATAGGTGCTGGATGGGACGCCGACATCAGACGCCTTCGAGACGATGGCCATGCCCTTGCTGCCGTGCGCATAGCTGGAGTAGATGGAATTGCATCCCTGGATGCAACGTCCGTCCATGTACATCTTGGCGCCATCGGCAAAAGTGTATTCCACCGAATAGACGTCAAAGTTCTGGTCCACATAGTTATCGCGGTAGTGGCGTCCGCCGAGGGCCTGCGCTTTGATGGGCCAGGCGTTCTTCATCCAGCAGAGATGATCGATGTGGTGGATGTAAAAGTCGCTGTAGCATCCGCCGCTGGCCCAGAGGAAGCTATGGAAGCGTTTGATCTGCCAGAGCAGTTCGTTGGGTTCGCCGCCCGGCCATTTTTCCGAAAATGCGGACCCGACGGGACCGTGCATGCGATAACCGCGCATGAGATTGATTTCGCCAATCTCACCGTCCTGGATGCGCTGGTGGAGTTCCTCCATCGAGCGGCTGTGGCGCGACATCAATCCGACGCCCACTTTCAGGTTCTTTGCCGAGGCGTCATCCGCCAGCTTGAGCATTCGGCGCGAAGTCGGGGCATCGGCAGTCAGCGGCTTTTCCATGAAGACGTTCAAGCCCTTCTGGATGGCGTAAGTGAAATGGACCCACCGAAAGGCCAGCGGCGTGGTCAGAATCACGACATCGCCGGGCTTCAAGTGATCCATCGCGTGCTGATACGCGTCGAATCCGAGATGCTTGCTCTCGGGCGTCACTTCCACTTGGGTCGGGTAGCCTTTGCTCAGCGACTCGAAGCTGGCCTTCTGCTTGGATTCAAAAACATCGGCCATGGCCACGAGTTTGATCGGGCCCAGGTTGGTGGTATTCAGCGCGTTCGCGGCCGCGCCAGTGCCGCGTCCGCCGCAGCCAACGAGGGCGAGTTGAACGAGATCGCTGCCCGCCGCGTGAACGTACGGGATGGACACCCCGGCGAGCGCGGAAGCGGCGACGACGGTGCCGGTGGTTTTCAGGAAGTCACGACGTGACCGGAGGGGGTTCGGGGATGCGGGAGGGTTCATTTGTGGTATTCCGGGACAAGAACCGCCGATGGTCAATTCAGAAAAGTCCCAATGGGACCATTTTTGATCAGGAGAGCAAGCGACCGGCAAACATTGCGGTTGCGAAAGCATCGAATCAGATGCTCTTGTCAGAATCCCCCGACGTGCGACAAAGGCAGGCGTCTTGAGAAGCACCTTCGCACCAGCTTATTCAATCGTCAACCGCACCGCCCGCATCCAGCGGCGGGACGCCGCTGCCACTTTATGGATCGCGCTCGCGGCGCTCCTGTTGCTCGCCGGCCATAAAGCGGTAGCCGAGCCCGAAAGTAGAAGAGGCATCCAGCCTCTTTCCGCCAGTGAGTCGCCCGCCGGCCACATCAGAGCAGCCGAGCCCGCCGACGCGCAAAAAGCCCGCCGCCTCGGCGCCGCACATCTCACCCGGCTCACCGCGCAGCCGTGGCTGGCAAAATGGAAGGGCTCAGAGCTCGGAGAAATCAGTCTCGTCGAACAAAAAAAAGACCTCGCGTGGCCGACCGATTTGCCGCCCGCATGGTGGGCAAAAGTGACAAATCGAAAAGGCGGCACGGGCTACCTCGCCTGGGATTCCGAAGGCAAAGGAAAGCTCATCGAGTTCGCGTTCGACGAAAGACTGTCCGTGAACACGCTGCACGCGAATGCGTTGAATGGCGTGCCCGCACTCCAGCAATTTGCGATTCCGCAAGAAGACGGAAAACCCATGGCATCCGGTTGCGTGCCGACCTCCGCGGCGAGCGTGCTGGGTTTTTGGATCCGCCACGGCTATCCGCGGTGGCGCGGAGACGCCGGCGCCGAGCCTCTTCAGAATCTGGCAAAGCGCATCCGCTCACGGCTGCAGATGGAGGCCATTCCCGACAAAGACGGCTACACCGATGACGGCATGACTCTCGCCGGCGCGATGCCCGAAGATCTCGCTCTCGCGATCCAGGCTGATGCCGACGAGCATCATGTGCCCATCCAAAGCAGAGTGCGCCACTTCCGCTATCAGACTTTGCGATCCGAGATCCGCGAGGGCAGGCCGGTCCTTCTCTCTTGTACCGTCCGGCTTCCGCACAAGCCGCAGCTCTCGTGGGGCCACGAGGTCGCGGGCATCGGCTCGGCAATAGTCGGAGGCGTCCGGTTCGTCGGCATCATCGACAATTTTTACCCAGTCAAAAACTCCGCGACGATCCGGTGGATCCGCAGCGATGCGTTTGACTCCATGATTACGATTCGGCCGCAGGCAAAAAAATGATGCGATAGCGTCTTGGCATGGTTCACCTGCCGGCGGAAATGGACTCCGCGTGTAAACGGCCGGGATCAGCGCCGCAACCTGGGACAAACGAATTCCCCGTGCAGTCGCTATTCGTCAGACGATCTGCTGACTGGGAACTTCGGCAGTCGTAAATTCAATTCCGCCGATCCATCCGGCCACCAGATTGTAGATCGCTGCCGAGATAACTCCGCCGATAAAACCCAACACCGCATATAAAATGGGAAGGAGAATAATGAAAAAGATGCCAACACCACTGCCCTTTGGACTCATAATTGAAACCAGGATGAAAATCGGGACCACAATAAGGGAGAATAGGCCGTACAGCGCTCCTAGCATCAGGCCGAGTTGAAGGGGGGCAACGTATTTGAGTCTTTTTAGTCATAGTGGCCGATGGGCTACCATGTTCCTTAAAAAAAGGAAAGCTTAATATATTTGTTTCAGGCACTTCTCCTGCCCTTGCGCCCGCCTTATGTTAGCGATATTCAGAACAGCCTGACGCGCCGCTCACTTGGCCGCGGTCGCAGGCTCCGGCGCCAGCGTCGCGCCCTTTTGCACGGCCCATAGATAGCTTTGCGAGCAGATGAACAGCGTGCCATTGGCGGCGACAGGCGTGGCGTAGGCGCTGGCGCCGAGAGGAATCTCCGCGAGCAGCTTCTTCTCCTTGCCCGCGGCCAGGACCACCACTTTCTTCTTCGTGCTAACAAAGACCTTGCCGTCCGCTACCAGCGGCGTGCTCCAAGTCTCAGTGTTGGTTTCATAGACCCAGTAAGGTTTGCCCGTATTGACATCGAGGCAATGGACGTGGCCGGCGAGATCGGCAGCATAGAGCAGCCCATCGCTAATGGCCACGCTCGAGATGCTGCGCTCGAGGCCATCGTAAGTCCACACACAGCCGGTATGGGTAATGTCGCCGGTCTTGGACGCATCGATGCAGTTTAAGATCCCGCGCCCGCGCCCGTGCGTCGGATCCTGTCCAATCGTGCAATAGACTCGGCCATCGTGAAACACAGGCGATGCGATGATCTCGCTCGGACCAAGGAAAGTGCCGTCGTCCGTGTTCGTTGTATATTTTTTGCGCTTGTCGCCGATGTAATAGTTGAAGGGCATTCCATCGCCCAAGGGATCCCGGTAGTTCGGCGGCACGCAATCGTAGGACCAGACTTTCTTGAAGTGGATGGGCGCGGCGGGCACGTCCGTGAGCGCCTCGAACGCATAGCAGACGCCATCGCCGCCGCCAAAGAAGACCAGCTTCTTGCCATTCACCACGCCAATCGTCGGCGGCGACCAGAGGCAATGCCACAGCCGGTGGCCGAGGCCTTCGGTATCGGTGGCGAGCAGCTTGCCGGTCTGCGCATCCAGCGCGATGAAACTCGGCGCGTCGGGCCGCAGGCAAAACGTATGCTCGTGGTTCACGCCATTCGCCGAGACCACGTAAAGAAAGCGCCCGTCCACGAGCACGGAGCACGCCGCCACGTCGTGCGGGCAGATGCCCAACTCATCGATGAGGTCGAATTTCCAGATGATATCGCCGTCGGTTTTCTCAAGCTGCACGGGCGGGGCTTTGGACCCCGCGATGTATTGGCCTTCGTCGGTAAACGGCCCCTCATTTCCATCGGCCTGCCCTTTCACGTCGAGGCACAGGACTTCGCAAGAGTTCGTCAGCACATAGGCGCGATTGCCTACGATGGTCGGCGAGGAACACACGCCCAGGTTCTGCTGGCCGTAATGCGCGTTCTCCGGCAGCCGCTCCTTGGGCCGCGGCGGCACCGGCAGCTTCCACAGCATCTGCCCCGTCTTTTCATCCAGGCACCACACCATGCCGCCCCGCATGCGTTTTAAGCGCGTATCGTTTTGCAAGCTCGCGTCATCCGTGCCCACGAAAACCCGGCCATCGGCCACCGTCGGGTTGCCGCAAATGAAATTGCCGAGGTGAGCGACCCAGCGCACGTTTTCGGTCGTGCCCGGCAGCATCCCGGCCCCCGTTGGGGACTTGTCGCCCGGCTTGAAAGAATCCGGCAGTCCCGTCTCCGACGAGACCATATTGCGCCCCAGATCGCATCCGCCCCATGACGGCCAGTCAACGGCTTGAACCGGCGCCGCCGCCAGCAGAATTGCGGCCGTGATGGGGAGAAAAGTGGATCGAGTCATAGTTGCGGGTCTGGGATCTTTGCATCATTATCAACCCCCCAGTAACGAAATGGTTTGCAATTCTCTTTCTTAAACTCGCCTCCCCCTTTCATGAAGACACTCGGCATCAGCAAATTTATCCTGTGCCTGTTCGCGATGGCGACCGCGGCCTCCGCGCTCGCGGCAGACCTGCCGTCGCCGGAGGAAATCCATGCGAATTGGCCCCGCTTCCGTGGCCCCGATGGCGATGGCGTTTCCACACAGACCGGTCTGCCGCTCACCTGCGACGTGAAAACCGGCGCGAACATCGCCTGGTCCGCCGACGTGCCCGCCGCGGGATTCGGCTCGCCGGTGGTCTGGGGCAATCGCGTATTTCTCTCGGGCGGCGACGCGGAAAAGCGCGAGGTCATGTGTTTCGATGTGCAGTCCGGAAAGCTGCTTTGGGACACCGCCGTGCCGAAAACCGCCGGCAGCCCCGAAGAGCCGCCATCCGTGCCCGACCAGTGCGGCATGGCCGCCGCGACCGTGGCGACAGATGGCCAGCGCGTCTATGCCATCTTCGCCAATGGCGATCTCGCCGCGTTCAACTTCGACGGCAGCGTAGCCTGGTCGAAATTCCTCGGCGTCCCGAAAAACCCGTATGGCCTCGCCAGCTCGCTGCTCACCTGGCAGGGCCGCCTCATCGTTCAGTTCGATCAAGGCGACCTGGAGGAAAAGCTCAGCAAGCTCTACGCATTCGACTGCGCGACCGGCGCCATCGTGTGGCAGCAGCCGCGCCCCGCCGGCGCATCGTGGGCCACGCCGATTATCTTCGACGCCGCCGGCCAGACACAGATCATCGCCCTCGCCGTGCCGTATGCCATCGCATATTCGGCCAAGGACGGCGCGGAACTCTGGCGCGCCGATTGTCTCGATGGCGAGATCACGCCGTCGCCGATTTTCGCGGGCGGCACGCTATTCGTCGTCAGCCCGTCCAATAAGCTGCAGGCCATCCGCCCCGACGGCCACGGCGACGTCACAAAGACGCATCTCGGCTGGGGCGCGGAAGACAACATCCCGGAAGTCACCAGCCCCGTCAGCAACGGCGAGCTCATCTTCGCCCTCGACTCCGGCGGCATCCTGAGCTGCTTCGACGCCAAAGACGGCACGAAACAATGGGACCACGACTTCGGCGAAGAGTGCAACGCCTCCCCCAGCATCGCCGGCGACCGCCTCTATCTCATCACCAGAAAAGGCGCCCTCGTCGTAGTCGAAGCCGCGCGCGACTTCAAGGAACTCGGCCGCTCCGCCCTCGGCGAGCTCGTCCTAGCCAGCCCAGCCTTCGCTCAAAACAAGATCTTCGTACGCGGCGCCAAACACCTGATTTGCATCGGCGAAAAAAAGGCAGCTCCTTAGCCCGAGTATCTTACCCCGTCGTATTAGTCCACGCGCGCCGAAGCACCGCGCGAAGCGCCCCAAATACAATTCTGTCATGTTGAGCGTAGCGAAGGGAGTTTCACGACCTGAGCGGAGTCGAAACACCTCTAATATCCGGTCTGCGGGCCGGTCATCGCCGCGAACAAACGCCCTCAAATCACCAACGAACGAATTTCCCACTCACCCGCACCTCTGCCCTTTGCGTCCTTTGCGCCTTTGCGTGAAACCCCTCTGCTCTTTCGGCTTCCTGAAGGATTTTCACGCAAAGGCGCTAAGGACGCAAAGGGTCTCTAACAGGTCGAGTTTGACACGCCTCATCTCACGTCGGGATCATGCGTAGGCTGATACCGGACTGTTACTCTACCAATCCCCACTTCCCCCATGCCCATTCGCGCCAGCCTCCTCACCCTCTCCATCATCATCGCTGCGTCGTTCTCCGCCTCATTCCGCACCCGCGCCGACACCTGGTCGCCAACACTGGACCCCGCCAACACCACAACCCAAACCCTCGACGGCCGCCGCATCGAGCGCTTCACCCACGGTCCGCGCACGGAATGGGGCTACCCCGAAAGCGCCGGCACCGAATGGTCCTTCGTCCCCGGCCCTGAAACCGGCGTCGCTCAGCAAAACCACAGTTGCTTCTACGTAGTCTCGCCAAAAACCCCGCGCGAAAACGCACCGCTCTGCGTGGTCCTGCATTCCGCGAATCGCACAGCGTACGACTATCTCGGCTTCGCCTGCCTCGGCCGCCAGATTGAAAACCGCGAAGACCCCTCGAAGGTCATGACGAATTCGCCCGACGATTTCTATTCGCTCTACCTCAGCTCGACCAATGCCGAATGGTGGGGATGGAGTCAGACGCGCCAGAACAGAGAGCAGCACATCAACGCCGCCCCGCCCGCCGAATTGCGCGTGCTCGACACGATCGAATGAGTAGCCGCGCGCTACAAGATCGACCGCAACCGCATCTACCTCTGCGGAGTATCCATGGGCGGCTGCGGCACGCTTGGCATCGGCATGCCCCATGGCGAAGTCTTCGCCGCCATCCGCGCGGACGTCCCCGCCGGAACCAACTACGCCGCGTATCGCATGGGCGGATTCGCTCCCTCGCCGGCAGTAGATGCGCCCCAACCCGAGCGTAACGCCTGGATGAAGCGCGCCGCTGGCGTCGGCCTGACCGATCCGCCCGTCATCGTTGATTTTTCATCCCAGCAGGACAATTGGGCCATGACCCAGCCCGCCCTCGTCCAGGCCGCGCAAGCCGGCCGCCTTCCCCTCGTCCTAAGCTGGGGTCCATTCGGTCACGTCACCTTCAGCTCCCTCATCGATAAGTATCCCCTCTGCGATGTCGCCCTGGCTTACCCCTGGCTGGAAATCCGCAAAAACGAAGCCTATCCCGTCTTCACCCACGCCTCATGCGATCAGCATTCCCCGTGGCTGAACGTCCCCGCGGAATATGACAACACCGGCCAGATGAACGCCTACTTCCGATGGAAAAACCAGCGCGACACGCCGGCCGATTTCGCCATGCAAATCTGGATCGCCCATCCCGAGATCAAGACACCGCCCGCCATGCCGAACACCGCCACCGCCGACATCACCCTGCGCCGCTTCCAGCAGTTCAAGCTCCAGCCCGGCCAGACTTACACCTGGAAAATCTCCCGCGAAGGCCGCCCCCTCGCCTCCGGCAAGCTCACCCCCGACGCCGTCAACCTCCTCACGATCCCGAACGTAGAACTCACCACCCTTCCTGCCGATTCATCACTAAAAGTGGACACGCCATAATGCTGTGCGCCAGCATCAGCAGATAACGAGATTCGCCCCTTCGTGCTCGCAAGCAAGCCACGCGCACCCCATCCAATAAGCTGTCATCTTGAGCGGAGAGAGGGGAGTTTTACGACCCGAGCGCAGTCGAAAGCCGAGTCGGCGAGACAGCGCCGGGGCGGAGGCGGGAGGCGCAAACCTCTAATATCCTGCCTTCTTCTAACGCTGGGCTGCAAGATCCGTAGTCACAAATTGGACCTATCTTACACCCCTCGTGACGAAGCTCCGGCTTCCTCACGCACTTGGGAGGAATGCTCCAGCATCCCAGGCGGCGCCGTCTGCGGGGCCGCAGCCATCCAAGCGTCTTTATCTCACTGAACACCACAATCATCAGAAGATAAAACATCCCCTCTGCGGAGTTGCGAAAGACGGCGCGCCCATCTCCGCTAAAATACGTGCTCTTCCTTTGTAAATCTTAAACTAAGTGCTATCGCCCCTGCGGGTCCGCCTCAAGATTCCGAGAGCCGACTTTCGTATTCAGATACGACTTCCAAAATACTGAAGGCTGCTCGAGGACGTCAATATCAAGGTCGACCCTGCCAAACGTCCCATTGCTAAATTTCAAAAAAAGGGACCGTTTGACAGACGATCGCCATTGGTCCTGAGGCAGGGTCTCGGGCATATCGATGACCACACTCTCTTGGTAACCTTCCTCCGGCGCTACAAAATCAAAGGCGCTACCTCTCGCCGCAACGCCTCCCGATGGCACGCTCATCTCAAGCCGCCAATCGTATTGTCGTCGGTTCGCTTCCCTTGGGAAATCCCTCGACCAACAACGAATGACAACTTGTTCGGCGCTCTTTCTATTTCCTGTATTTAGCGCCATCCTCTTAACCCCGCCGGCACGATCCAAGCGAATTAAAGTTTCGCCAATCTTGAGCAAAGGTTCCAGCACTTCCGATTTATGCAGCATAAACACCGCAGGCTCATTTCTATTGTGGCCGCGGTGATCTTCACGAGACAATCCAAAATTAAACAAACCACCTGATGCCAACTCATTCCCATTGGGGGGGATTTGATAATAGCCTGCTTTATTCACACTTACCGAAAGAGTAATTCCATGAATTCCGTGAATGGAAAACAGCCCAGACTTATCAGCAACGCGATGGTATTCGGAAGTCTTGCCACCCAGGGGACTGTCATTTGGATTTAGAGTGACAGTAGCGCCATCAACGGCCGCACCGTGTTGATCAATTACTTTTCCGTAGAAGGCAATCGGCGTCATAAAATCGCTCATCCATTGCACAATTGGATTGCCCTTTATCGCGGTGCCCTGCCTTCCGCTAGGACTCAATGATCCCACACCATCGCTTCCCTGCAGATGACTCTTCGCCAATGGCC
>Ga0206905_10284_pt1 | contig 11766 bp, 11 predicted proteins | sample Alteio_BWOrgHeat_43_FD_152940 | JGI IMG/M metagenome (GOLD analysis project Ga0206905, IMG submission 152940) | Enriched cells from forest soil in Barre Woods Harvard Forest LTER site, Petersham, Massachusetts, United States -... | ecosystem: Environmental > Terrestrial > Soil > Temperate forest >...
TATAACCCCAATCTCGACCAGTCTTTAGCCAACCTAGCTGAACTAGCCCGCGAGGAAGAATCCCGCTGGCAAACCGAGCTATCTCGCATCCTGCCCCAGCTCATCCTCCCCGGCAAACCCGTCCGTGGCGGAGGCCGTTCCGTCAGCACCACCCCCGGCGACGACGCCTTGGCCATCGAAATCGACCGCCTCCGTCCCCTCGACCCCGCCCTTCGCCGTCGAGTCCTACGCTCCGCCGCCCGCCAGCTAGGTGCCCGCCTCAGCTTCGAGGAAACCACCCGCCTCCTGGCCCTCTGTGGATTTCAACCCCATCCCACCGTTACCCCCCGCACCGGAGCCATCCTCCAGCTAGCCAATAACCTCCGCGCCGAGCGTTCCCCCCGCGAAATCCGACTCTCCCGCCGCAGCACCTAAAGCCACTGTCGTTCGGTTTTAGGTGGGAGCGCAAGTCTTCAGCCCTGCGAAAACCCCGAAGCCATAACGAGCTTTAGCCCCGGGCCTTCCCTTCCATACCTCCAAATTCAGACTTTTCACCCCACCTAACCCTCTATCCCACGCACTTCCTCGTTAGTTGCATCAACATTCCCTTTCCGTTCCCCTGAATCGCCTATCCAAAGAGTAGAATCTTATTACCTGACGGAAGGAGAAAGTTACTGTGGTGCTGAACGTCGTTTGTCAGCCTTCCACGGAACCTTCTCTACTTGTTATCGTCTAAATGATGTGGGGCTTCCAACGTTTCGGCGTTTTGCAGCCCGGGTCTACAAACCGCTGGTTCGTCACCAGTGTCCGTAGACCGGAAAATGAGGAAATACGCATTGAACTCGACCGTCAAACAAATTCTGATTTGGGTCTTCATGATCACGTGCCTGGTCTTCCTTTGGCAGTTCGTCGTCAAGGGCACAGGGGCAGGTCAGGAAAAGAACATCAGCCTCACCCAGTTGCTCAACGACGGCGACCAGGGCAAGATCGCCGACGTCACCGTCAATGGGGCTGAAGTTACTGGTCACTACCGCGACGACCCCAAGAACCAGTTCCACACCACCATTCCGGGCAACTACCCCGACATGTACAAGACGCTCCGCGATCACGGCGTCAACATCACCATCAAGGATCAGAACTCGAACGCCTGGCTGGGCTTCCTCATCCAGCTCGCTCCGTTCGCTCTCCTTCTTGGCCTCTGGTTCTTCCTCCTGCGCCAGATGCAGTCCGGCGGCAACAAAGCTATGAGCTTTGGTAAGTCCCGCGCCCGCCTGCTCTCCATGCAGCAGAAGAAGATCACCTTCAAGGATGTCGCTGGCGTCGACGAAGCCAAGGAAGAGCTCAAGGAGATCATCGAGTTCCTCCGCGAAGCTCAGAAGTTCCAGCGCCTCGGCGGCCGCATCCCCAAGGGCGTCCTCCTCGTCGGACCTCCGGGAACCGGCAAGACCCTCTTGGCCCGCGCTGTAGCCGGCGAAGCCAACGTCCCCTTCTTCTCCATCTCCGGTTCTGACTTCGTCGAAATGTTCGTCGGCGTCGGCGCAAGCCGCGTCCGCGACCTCTTCGAGCAGGGCAAGAAGAACGCCCCCTGCATCATCTTCATCGACGAAATCGATGCCGTCGGTCGTCACCGTGGCGCAGGCCTCGGCGGCGGGCACGACGAGCGTGAGCAGACCCTCAACCAGCTTCTCGTCGAGATGGACGGCTTCGAGTCCAACGACGGTGTCATCCTCGTCGCCGCGACCAACCGCCCCGACGTTCTTGACCCCGCGCTTCTCCGTCCCGGCCGTTTCGATCGTCGCGTCATCGTCGATCGTCCCGACATCCGTGGCCGCGAAGAGGTTCTCAAGGTCCACTCCAAGAAGGTCCCCATGGCCGAAGACGTCAACCTCAACGTCCTCGCTCGTGGAACACCAGGCTTCTCTGGTGCCGACCTCGCCAACATGGTCAACGAGGCTGCCCTCACCGCCGCCCGCTACAACCGCAAGTCGGTCCACATGTACGACTTCGAAGTAGCCAAGGACAAGGTCATGATGGGTGCCGAGCGCAAGTCGATGCTCCTCACGGACGAAGAGAAGAAGGTCACCGCCTATCACGAGGCCGGTCACACTCTCGTCTCCGCACTCCGCGAGCACTCTGACCCGCTCCACAAGGTCACCATCATTCCCCGCGGCATGGCTCTCGGCGTCACGGTCTACCTCCCCGAGGAAGACCAGCACACCGTCACCAAGGACTATCTCGAAACCCGCCTCGCCACCCTCATGGGCGGTCGCTGCGCCGAGGAGATCTTCCTCAAGCAGATGACCACCGGCGCCGGCAACGACATCGAGCGCTCCACCGAACTCGCCCGCAAGATGGTCTGCGAGTACGGTATGAGCCGCCTCGGACCCATGACCTTCGGCAAGAAGGAAGAGCAGATATTCCTTGGACGCGAGATCGCACAGCATCGCGACTTCTCCGACGAGACCGCTCGTCAGATCGACGCCGAGGTTCGCAGCTTCGTCGACAACGCCTACAAGTCGGCCTACACCATCCTCGAAACCAACCAGGACATCATGCACCGCATGGCAGCCGCCCTGCTCGAGCGTGAAACCCTGGATGCTGCCGAGATCAAGCTGATCATCGAAGGTAAGGATCTCCCCCCAATCAAGTCCGCGCTTGCAGGCGTAGACTCCGGCTCGGGCGGCGAACCCCAGAAGATCCTCAAACCCGAAGGCGGCCGCAAGCCCGGCTTCGGCGAAGGTCAACCTTCCCCCGCATAACTCCCAACCATCATCAAAAGAGAAGAGGCAGCCATCAGGTTGCCTCTTCTTTTTGCTTAGTCATCTTTAAAGACTTGTCCATAGCGACACCATATAATATGGTGTCGCTATGTCATCCACCACTATCCCTGCAGGAGACCTTTACTCGTTTCGCCTCCGCGGTGGAAAACCCTCCCTCAACCTTGTCGCAACAGTAGGCTGGCGCGACTCCGAGAACCCCATCGAGCGCTTACAAGACACAACCTGCCTTGCACAATGGATCGTTGCAGCCGGTCTCCTCAACCACAAACCCGCCATCTCAGAAGTGAATCTCCGTGAAGCAAGAGAGCTTCGCGAAGCCATCTACCGCATCGCCAACTCCGTCATACTGTGCACCGCGCCCGATAAGCTGGATATCCGCATCATCAATCGATTCGCGTCTCACCCGGTAAAAGTGCCTCAACTCTCATCTTCCGGAAAAGAAGTCAGCCTCACAGTCGAGCAGGACACGGCCATCGTTCCATCCATCCTCTCCGAGATTGCCCGCGATGCCATCCTGCTCTTTGGCAGTTCCACTCGCACGCGCATCAGACGCTGCGCCCGCCCTGACTGCACCCTGCTCTTCGTCGACGAGTCCCGCAGCGGCCGCAGGCGCTGGTGCTCGATGCTTGCCTGTGGTAACAGAGCCAAAACCGTCGCCTATCGTCGCAATCTCTCTCGCAAAATAACAGCCACTCAAACACCGAAAGGGACAGCCAAATGAAGCTACACATCCACGAATGGGGTACCGGCAACCGCATCGCTCTTCTCATCCATGGTCTCTTCGCCGACCATCAGAGTTGGTGGAGAGTAGGCCCTGCGCTGGCCGAACAGGGATATCACGTCCTCGCGCCCGATCTCCGCGGCCACGGCCAAAGCGATCGCGGGGAGTACACCCCAGAGCAATGGGCAGCCGACCTGATTGAGACACTCCCAAAAAAGGCAGACCTCGCCATAGGCCACTCTTTGGCCGGAATGGCACTCGCCATCGCCGCTCCGCAGCTCGAGGTCCAAAGAGCAATCTACGTCGATCCCGCGTGGAAGATGACACCCGAACAACATCTCTCCTTCGCCGCCACGTGGCGCGGCCAGCTCAACTGGAATATCGATCAATGGCTACAGGCGAATCCACGCTGGGGCGCAGGAGACATCGAAGCACGCGTATCTTCCATGAAGACCTTCGACCCCAAATGCATCGAAGGCCTCGCCCCCGGAGACGGTCACGATCACATGCCCCGTTCCATCCGGTTTCCCTCGCTCGTTCTGATTGCCGACCCAAGCCCATTCGTAACCGAAGAAGATCAAAAGGAACTTGAGGCATGTGGTATGGACGCCTGGAAGCTCAAAGGCACAAGCCACTCCATGTTTCGAGAAGATTTTGACCTCTTCATGGAAAGCATCCACCGCTGGGATCATCAAACCTCAATCGCACCGATCAGAGAGCCTTAAGAGGACATAGAAAAGGTCTGCTTTTGTTCTTCTGCGGGAGTGTGCAGAGCTTGGAGGGCACTGAAAAAGGTCTTGCATATTCTCGCGGAGTGCAAAGCTTCTCCCTGGAAAAACATACACAAATACAGAGCCTTTTAGAAGGCTGCTGAAAAAGTTCTGCTTTGTCCTTCGGTGGGAGCGCAGACCTTTTAGCCCTGCGAAAAAGCCTCGCAAATATAGGGGCTTTAGCCCCGGGCCTTCTTTCCGTAATCGACAACCAGCAGCCACCAACCAAAAGCCCCTCAGGACCACCACTCCGCCCCTCCGTTATATAAAGACCATCATGCTCACCCAACCCTCCCTCCTCCTCAAGCTCGAAGAAGCCGCTCTCTTCCTCGCCACCATCCTCCTCTACCAGCACCTCCACAACAGCTGGCTCATCTTCGCCGTCCTCTTCCTCACCCCAGACCTCTCCATGCTCGGCTACATAGCTAATCCCCGCATCGGAGCAGCCTTATACAATCTCGCCCATACCCTCGTCCTTCCACTCACTCTCTTCCTCATCGCCTATCCAACCAATCACCCAATCCTCGTAGCAATTGCTCTCATTTGGATCGCCCACATCACCATCGACCGAGTATTGGGTTACGGCCTCAAATACCCCACCTTCTTCAAAGACACCCATCTCCAGCATCTTTCGCAGTCCTAAAGTTCGTCTCACAAAAAAGCGGCCCTCTCGGACCGCTCTTAAGCTTTCAACATCCTTAGGCTGGACGCGCAGACCGTTTACTTCCTCGACCATTCTTGGGCTCCGCGCTTCCCGCCCCGTTCTTCCCGATCGCAGCCAAGCCCGGCGACGTCGTCGCCTTCTGCGCATCGTCCTGCTTCCCGCGTTCCTCGCCATCAATCTTCCCGTTGATATCGCGTACAGAGAGCCCGCCGCCAGGTGCAGCCAATTCAGGCTCCACGACGTGCAATCCATAGGAAGACTCCCACGGTCCGCGCATGTCAGTGTCGCCCTCATCGCCATCACCCGTCGATCCATTGAAATACTCATCCACGATCCCGGGCGTAGGCTGAAGCTGACCAATCGAAAACATCGGCTTCTCAAGGCTCTCCAGCGCAGCCTGGAACGCCTTCATATGGGTAATCTCCCGCGTCATCAAAAACTGCAGCGTATCAATCGTCCCCGGATCTTCCGTATGGTCGATCAGCCTCTCATACACAATCTTGGCCCTGGCCTCGGCGGCGATGTTGCTTCGCAAGTCCACGTCCAGCTCTCCGGTGATCTTCAGATACGTCGAAGTCCAGGGATTCCCCATCGAATCGAACAGAGCCACACCGCCTCCACCCGCAATCGTCACCAGCGGATCGGCCTCTGCCGCTTCTCGGTTCGTCTTCAGAGGCTTCAGGTGCATTCGAATCAACGCTCCCACAACCTCAAGATGGCTCAGTTCCTCTGTCCCGATATCCAGCAACATATCCCTGCGTCCAAGATCGTCGACACAGTTCCAGCCCTGGATCGTATACTGCATCGCCGCGGCAAGCTCTCCGTTCGCTCCACCAAACTGCTCCAGCAGCATATTGCCGAATCTCACATCGGGCTCTCCGATGTTGACGGTGTACATCAGCTTCTTTACATGGTGATACATAAGGCTCTACCTCTGTTCTTGTTCCAATATGCGTGCGGCGTACCCTTTGTTAGATGCCCGTTTGCCACGCCCACCCTCCAATCCGTTTTTGGCACGCTCGAAGTCAACTAGGGAATTCGATCAGATTTGTTCGCAAGGCAGAACTGACATTTTGCTGAATAGACAACCCCACATTCAGCGACCCCACCCCAAAAACGGCAAGCAAAATAATTTCGAAATTCCTGCATAATTTCTCTCGCCAAAAACACGTCATCCCGATGTCCATCTTTACCACGCACAACACCACATCCTGACCACAAAAACACCACCTCTAACACTCATTTTTGTGAAAAACCCCCTGTAAAAACCACATTCCACCACAACAGAATTTTTCCGGACAAAATCCCGCAAATGCGACAATAGAAAAAGCCGCATGCGCCTTCTCACCCTCTCTCTCGTAATCTGTCTCACCGGCTGCGGCTACCATCAGGCCGGCTACGCCACGCACATCCCACAAAGCGTCCACACCATGGCCGTCCCCATCTTCGCCACCAAAGTCCAGGCCTTTCACACCGAGATGCTCTTCACCCAGGCCACCATCAGCGAGCTCAACACCCGCACCAAATACCGCATCATCACCAGCGACAACCCCGACGCCGACGCCACCCTCCACGGCACCATCCTTTCGCAAACCGTCGCCCCCCTCACCTACGACTCCACCACCGGCCAGACCTCCAGCTACCTCGTCACCATCACCGCGAAAGTCATCCTCACCGCCCACGACGGCCACACCCTTTACCAGAACAACGCCATCGTCTTCCGCGAGCAATACCAATCCACGCAAGACCTCAGCGGCTTTATCCAGGAAGATTCCTCCGCTGTACGTCGCGTCGCAAGAGACTTCGCCCAGGGCATCGTAAGCGATATGCTGGAGTCGTTCTAATGGCTTCCCTCAAATCCTTCGCGGCAACAGACCGCTTCATCTCCGAGATCGCCTCCCCCGCGACTATCCGGCCCGGCTACGTCCTCATCGGCGACGAAGTCTTCCTGTACGACCGCTGCCGTAAAGCCGTCCTCAGCACACTGGCGCCCGAAGAATCCCGCGACTTCTGCCTCCACGACCTCGACCTAACCGAGACCAGCATCTTCGAGATCCTCGACCGCGCCCAGACCCCATCCCTCATGGCGCCCTTCCAAGTCCTCTTCGTTCGCAACCTAAAAAACCTCTACGGCCGCGGCAGCAAAAAAGAAGAATTCACCGCTATCGACGCCTACTTCCGCTCGCCCAACCCTTCCGCCCTCATCGTCTTCGTAGCCGACCATCTCCGCATTCCCACCGACCTCCGCAAGATGGACTACCAGGACAAAGAGCGCTACGAGCGCATCCGCGAAACCCTCGGCGACTGGTGCGGCATCATCGAACTTGCCCGCGTCGACGAGAACGACGCCATCAAGTGGGTCACCACCACCGCCGAATCCCGCAACGTAAAGTTCGACCCCGACGCCGCCCGCGAACTAGTCGACTCCCTCGGCGCCGACATGATGCTCATCGCCAGCGAATTCGAAAAGCTCCTCCTCTACGTAGGCGCCCGCGGCACCGAAGAGTTAGCAAAAAACCGAGTCACCCTCGGCGACGTAGAAACCATGGTCCTCGCCGCCAAGCAGCGCAGCCTCTACGAGCTCACCGACGCCATCTCCGCCAAGGACCGCCCCCGCGCCCTTCTTCTGCTCCATGGCCTCCTCAACGCCTCGGACGGCGGCGAAGACGCAGCCATCGGCCACCTCTACATGCTCGCCCGCACCTTCCGCCAGATGCTCATCATCTCCGAGAAAAACGTCCGCGACCCCCGCGCCATCTGGCAAGTCCTATGGCAAGGCTTCCGCATGCCCCCCTTCGCCGCCGAAGACCTAATCAAGCAAGCCCGCCGCTACAAATCCCGCCGCGAACTAACCCGAGCCATCCGCCTGGTAGCCCGCGCCGACCTAGAACTCCGCAGCAGCCCCGCCAATAAACTCCTAGTCCTCGAGCGCTTAATCCTCGACCTCTCCACCGAACCCAAACCCACCCTCTACGAACCCTCCCATCAATTCGCGATGGAACTGTAAGCTACCATTGTTCCACCTCTCCGAAATATCGCAGGCAGGCAATAAACTTATTGAATGACCGAGAGAACGGCTAGTTATTTCGATTGGCGACTTCCGTTTTATGGCGTATTGGGAGCGATCATCGTTTGCCTACCGAAGATGATCTTCCGCAATGATATCGGTACATTTCTTGTTACAGCTATTACTGCTGTCATCGTCTGCTGGATTCTGTTAGTTCTTTTCTTCCTAAAAGGGCGACGGCAAACACTACCGGCTCTCGCAATGGCAGTAGTTTTTCTTTGCGCCTTGTGGCTACTGTTTCACATCTCTGACGACGTGCGAACGACGGGTCGCTGGCTTATTGGTTCAAGAAGGTATAAGACAGAAGTTCTTGCCCAGCCCAAATCCGCAAATGACGAATTGAAACACGTGGAATGGGATGGCTGGGGCTTTGCTGGATCCGGAGACACGACGGTATATTTGGTTTTCGATCCGAATGATTCTCTCGCTGTTGCCGCCAAGAGTCGTTCTCCTGGCAAGTTCAGCGGTATACCATGCGAAGTTCCTGACGTCCACCGTCTGGAAGCCCACTGGTACACAGTTCTGTTTTATACCGATACTGATTGGGATCACTGTGGCTAGTAAGGTCTACCCAATGGCCTCATACATCGATTCCGATGTATGAGGCAACCTCCGCAGGACGACAACACTCTTCAACCTCCAAACCTATTCCGTAATCACCCGATCGGCCCATTCAACCAGCGACACAAATATTGTCGGATTGCCAAACTTCGCTCCATAATTACTCAGATCCCCTTCAGTCACACCCCTCGCTCGGGAGCACGTCCCGCAAGCGTAGATCTGAATATGCTTCGCGGCAAGCTTGTCCAGGGTCTCCCCCACAGGCGGCCAGCCGACTGGCGTAACCGCATTGGCGAGCGTCTTTCGCATCAGCCCAACTGCCTCCCCTAACAGGAAAAACTGCACCTCGTGTCCAGCTTCCGCGAGTGCCAACCCATGCAGGAATGGAAACGCTGCCTTGGTTGGATCGTCGGAGCCCCACGCGCTCTTCATCATGATCTTTAGCTGCTTGTGCGAAGTTTGTCCCGCGAGAGAACTACCAGTCAAAGCAAAAGGCAGAGCCGCCAATTGCGCAAATCGTGACAGAAATAGTCTACGTATCATGAGTTTCTCCTCAAGTGAAAGAATCTTACGCCGCAGGTCCGTTCTTCCTCGACTAGTTCGCCCTTCCAATCGCACAGTAAATTATTGCCCTAACAGGCAAAAAACCCTGTAGATACGTCGCGACAGTCTGGTAATGTGGGTGTGTCCCGGCCTCATTCCATGGTCTCTAGTGTTCAAGCTACCGCGGTCCGCACTTCGCCGCTACCGGCGAGCAGTGACCACATGCCACGTCTCCCCATGCTTGATGGATGGAGGGGCATAAGTATTCTTGCCGTGCTGCTCGCACACATGCTTCCGTTAGGACCCAAACGCCTCCAGCTTAACGATGGGGCCGGTGTCTTTGGCATGGCCATCTTCTTCACACTCTCCGGCTTCCTCATCACCAGCACGCTTTATTTCCATCCCAGCGTACGTACCTTCGTCATACGCAGGCTCTGCCGAATCCTTCCGGCAGCGTGGCTCTTCATGGTGATTGTGCTTCCTTTTATCGGCGCTTCCCCGGCCATGTGGCGAGCCGACATGCTGTTTTACACCAATCTTCCCCCCTTTCACCTTGCTCCTGTCACAGCCCACCTGTGGAGTCTTTGCGTTGAGATTCAGTTCTATCTTGGTATGGCCCTTCTATTTCTACTGCTGCGCAAAATGGGATTTGCTTTGCTTCCCATCCTCTGCGTGGCTATCACCATTGGGCGCATCTACACGAAGACTCCCGTTTCTATCGTCACGATCTTCCGAGTTGACGAGATCCTCTCAGGCGCCACGCTGGCATGGCTCTTCCACGGCTCGTTTGCTGCTCGCTTGAAATCTCTGTTGACCCGCATCAACCCCGCCATCCCACTCGTCCTGCTCTTCCTCTCCAGTCACCCCGCCTTTCCATGGTTGGAATACTTCCGTCCATACTTTGCCGCAATCACCGTCGGAACCACTCTGTTTCATGTCGGCACGCGATGGAATTCAGTTCTTGAGTCCAGAGCCCTGTCCTATCTTGCTGCTATCTCCTACGCCTTATACATCTGGCACCCGCTCATGATGCACGGCTGGTTCCGTACTGGCTCAAAGCTCGTTCAATATGCAAAGCGCCCGTTGGCAATCGCGCTCAGCTTCCTCGTCGCACACCTCTCCACCTTCTACTTTGAGCGCCACTTTATTGAGCTCGGTAAACGCCTCACGACGACTCGTAAGGTCAAAGCGATTCCGGCTATCTAGCCCACCATCTGCTCATCGTGATATTGGAAGATTGACAGAAGAATCCCGGAAAGTCGGAGCTGGCCGAGAGACAAAACAAAGACAAAAATTTGACAGTCGTGAAACGACATTCAAATTGCCTCACGCATATACTTGCGTCATCTTCCACTTGGGCCTTCAACGAAAGAACTAACCGTTCGACAGGAACATCAGTCTGAGGAGGTTCTTCATGTCAAGACATCTCTCTCTTGACCGTCTCGTGAAAGTGGCATGCACGATCGCTTTCACGTTTGCTCCCGCGTACATCCATGCCGACTCATTCACCCAGACCAACCTTGTATCCAACGTTCCCAATCTCGCTAACACTACCGATCCCAACCTCAAAAACCCCTGGGGCGTATCCTTCTCGGAGACTTCACCCTTCTGGATATCCAATCAAGCATCTGGAAACTCTACCCTCTACGATGGTGCTGGAAACATCGCGCCATTAGTCGTCACCATCCCAGGCGGCGGTCCGCCTAGCGGTCCAACCGGCCAGGTCTTTAACAGCGCGCCTGGATTCACGCTGTCGAATGGGAACTCGGCGCTTTTCATCTTCGACACGTTGAACGGCACGATCGCTGGATGGAATGGAGGATTGGGCACCACAGCGCAGACTGTAGTCCCGACGTCCGGTGCCGTCTACACCGGCCTTACACAGAACACGAGCAACGGCTCGACCTACCTCTACGCGGCAGATTCAACCGGAACAATTCATGTCTTCAATTCGACATGGCACGATGTCACGAATACTACGTTCGCCGGAAAATTCGCAGACCCAAGTCTCCCCACAGGCTTCACCCCGTTCAATGTCCAGTCAATCGGCTCTGACATCTATGTCACCTACGCCGGTTCGTCGGGTGGCTTCGTGGATGAATTCGATTCGAGCGGTAACTTTATAAAGCGGATCGCAAGCGGTGGTCCACTCTCCTCGCCGTGGGGAATCACCCTGGCCCCGGCGGGTTTCGGATCCTTCAGCAACGACCTGCTGATCGGCAACTTCGGCAACGGAGAGATCCTCGCCTACAACCCGATGACGGACGCATTCATCGGCACAATCGACGGCAAGAACGGCCAACCCCTCGTCAATGACTTCCTCTGGTCGATCGAGACCCGCACCGGCGGCACCAACACAAATCTGAACGCGGTCTATTTCACTGCCGGCATCGACAACCAGCAGGATGGACTCTTCGGAGAGATTACCGCCAATCCCTCACCCGTACCCGAACCCGCGACAATCTTCGATACCGCATTCGGCTTAGTCACATTTGTGCTGTACAAAGTCCGTTCACGCCTGAAGTAACTGCATTCGAACTCTCCGACGGCTTCGCAACTACATTCGCCGCACCTGTGGGAGATCTATGTTCCGACACGACTCTCTCTGGACTCCTCGATAAACCCGGCGTATGATTCCGGCCCATGAGCCAACCTGATCTCCAATCCACCGACACCTACTA
>Ga0206905_10286_pt1 | contig 11698 bp, 13 predicted proteins | sample Alteio_BWOrgHeat_43_FD_152940 | JGI IMG/M metagenome (GOLD analysis project Ga0206905, IMG submission 152940) | Enriched cells from forest soil in Barre Woods Harvard Forest LTER site, Petersham, Massachusetts, United States -... | ecosystem: Environmental > Terrestrial > Soil > Temperate forest >...
ACTGTGTAAAGGCTTGCGGCTGTGTCAGCTCCGTTGATCGTTTTTGATCCGTTAAAATTCTTTCGTCCCATGACCACATGCCTGAGTGCTCTTTCAGCATCGTTGTTTGTGAGAGGGACCGACAAGTCTTTTAAAAACCATGTCAGCTCTAACCAAAACTTCAAGCAGTAATCGATAGCTTTTACGATCCCAGATCTTGGGAAGTGTTTGGGTCTCGTTTCAAAAATCCATTTGTAAATTTCTTTGATCACATCTTGAGATTCGGTTCTCCGAAGCTCTCTTAGTTCATCAAATGTTTTTGCTTTTGCTTCGATATCGAAAAGCTTATCGATAATCGTGATAATTTCTAGAACCTCTGTCGGATAGCTTTTCTCAATATCTAAAAACTCTCGTCTCACGTGAGACCAACATTGGCCCACACGAACCTGCGGGTTCTTTTTCACTCCATTATATCCGCCGTAACCATCCGTGACGACAGATCCCTCATAGTCTCCAAGTATTTCTTCAGCAATTTTTCCAGATCTTGTCGGCTCAAATTGGTAGAAAGATCCGATGCGGTTACTTAGAGCCCACATGTAGTGAGTCTGATCAGATCCCAAAATGTGCCAAGGCGTTTCATCCAAATGAACTGCGCAGAAGTCATTTAAAATTTCTTTTTTAATCTTTGGGATAATAACGTTGCAATGCTCAGCCACTGCTTCGCAAAGTCCATAAAGTGTTTTCACTTCAACTTTCAAGCCTTGCGCCTCCATCTGCCGACGCTGCCTTTCAAGAGGCAAATGGTAGAGATATTTATCACTCACAACCGTGACCGCAAAATCAATTGAGTATTTTGAACCAGGTCGTACTCGAGCAGGGCCCGGGGCTGTCACGATCACTTCTTTATCCGAAGTATTGAACTGTGCCTTGAGACGGTATTTCTGCTGCTGATGCAGTTCTTGCTGATAAATTCTCTCGATAACAGTAATCATCGTTGAAGATTGATAAAACCCTGGCATCTTTTCCCAAGCTTCATCTGCTGCGTTGATCCCTCGGACAAGGCTCTGCGCTTTTAATTCTCGCTCACTCATTTGGTACGTGTAAGTTGTGCTCGAGAGTGGAACCTTTGTTGAGTCATCTTCTTCTTTTTTCTTAGATGACTCACTTTCTCCGTGAAGATTGAGTTTCATCTGACTATGTCCAACTGGCCGATGAATGGCATCATCAAGGTTCTCTCGGCCACGGCCATAAAAACGCTCTTGAAGTTTTAGAAGCTGTTCCTTCATCTCTTGGTTAAGCCATGCCTGCTTTTCTTCTTCGTTTAGCTTTTTTATTTGTTGGTTTTCTCGAACCAAATCTTCGATCTGATCCCTCATCCACAGACTAATGTGTCTTAGAACTTCAATGTTGGTTTCTTTTTCAAGTGGCACCATCTTGAAAATAATTCTGAACACCCTGAGGTAAATCTGTCAATAAACTTTGTGGCATTTTTCCGAATACGGCTCGGCGAATAATTCCACCGCGAAGTAAAACATCAAGTTCCTCAACTGTGATCTCTCTTTCTTCTAAATCTAAAAGACTCATAAATCTTCCTCGCTCTAGACGCTTCGAGATTAACACCACTCCTGTTCCGTCGTAACAGATGGCTTTAAGTTTTTTTCGACTCTTTCCTAAGAATAAAAATAAATCTCCGTCCACAAGACGAGACTTCATTTTCACTTCAACCAAATGAGTGAGCTTGTCAAAGCCTGCTCGAAGATCCACTGATTCCGCAAACACGAAAACTCTGAGAGCTTCTTTAAACTTTAAGCTCACTTAAGTCCCAATTGTTCAATGAGCGTCATCATGCATTTAAAATCCAATCCCTCAATTTTAGTTCCAGAGGGTGTTGTAATTATGATGGGCATATTTTTAGGTATTCTCTGTCGTTTGGATTTTACAACTGTCACAGTTGAATTTTTATTTTCAACAATCGCAACCGGTAAAAAAGAGTTTGGTTTTTTCCAGCTCACAATTGTCTGATACGAGATACCACTTCGTTGGGCGATCTCCTTGAAACTTAAACCAAGACTCCTAAGTTCAAAAATTCGATCTTTGAGGGACTGGGGCCAGGCTCGTCTGCGACCCGGCACTTCGGCTTTGTATTGGACATTGATTTGCGAAAGCTCACTGAAAAGTTCAACCGCTCGATCCGACATCGCATACCTCCAGGGGCCGGAGGATACAGCGACTCACACTCTGTTCTCAATACACGGTCGGCGCCCACCGTACCTAAGACCGTACGATTTGAAGAAGAATTGGAAGAGAAGGTGGAAAAGTATTTGGAAGCCAATGGAATCAAATTTGCACAGCTTGTGAATATGGCTGTATCCAAGTTTATTTCTAAACCTCAGACCATCCAACTTGCCCCAGTGGTTACAAAAGACTTTTTAGTCACAGCTCAGAAAGCTTCCAAGAAACATAAGAATGCAATGGATAAACTGAAGTGAGTTGTAAATAAAATTGTACGATTATGGCCCTGTCGAACAAAATATTTTTTAGTCATATCAGCAAGTTACCACTCGATAATACCGTGATATAGTGATATCCAAGAAAGGAGGTTAATTTATGGAGACTCCGATAAAGTATCCCAAAAAAGGTGCCGGCGCTCGACTGCGCGATTTTTATAATAAACTCCGCAAGCCGCTTTCGCCTAAACAGAGAGATGAATGGCGAGAGCTTCTTAAAAAGAAAGATCGGGCAAGCGAAAAGGCCAAGCCCAAAAAGATTGCCAAACAAAATAGCGATTTGGAGCGCCCTTAGATGGTCGAACTGTTTTCGAATCTTCGAAATATTCTCAGTCGTGAAACTACTCAAAGTGTTTTTGTTGATACGTCTATTTTGTTCTCGGCCCCATATCCTCTCGATCCTTTTAATGAAGAGCTGTTGTTGCATTTGAGTGCCTTTCTAAGTTTCAAGTTACCGCTGTCACAAATGTGAATGTGCGGGCGGAGTTTCTTGAGGCTCATCGCAAGGTTTTGATCGCGGAGTCCTTAATTGATTTTTTGGAAGAAATGGGAGCCGAGCTGGATGGAGACGTCGGCACCAAATTAGATTGTTCTTCTGACTCAAAGACGAATCCAATAATTTGCATATTCTTTTCGTGTGATTTCGCTCATAAGTTCGTTAGTGAGCTTTCTCTGCACCACAGCCTCGCGAATTTCGAATTCGTGTTTGTTTTTATCAATCGGGTACAGCCAAAATCGATAAAGTTTGGCTGTTTTCGCAAATACAACGAGAACAAAACTTCCCCCAAATCCATTGGCTTCCTTTTCTACAACCATGAGGGACCTTGCGTTAGCTGCACTTTTGAAAATCTCAGCACAGTTTATGCAATTGGTTTTTTTTGATAAAACATTCTTGATCGTTTGTGTTTCTGGACTGTCTCGCAAAGCCGCGAGATTTTCGCGACTTAGGACAATGGGGCTATCAGGCCCTGCGTGTGACTGAGGGGCTGCGCCTTGAGCGACAAAATAAATCAAACTGATGGCAATTAAAAGTGTTCTCATATGCGCTTTACTTTTCGGTATCCTTGAAAAATCGCATCTCTCTGGACGTAAATCAAGTATAAACGAATTTGGGCTCTATAAGCACCAAATTCAAAGCCGCGATTTTTTGAAATATCAGGCCGTTTTTGAATTTAAAATTTCAAAATCTTTCTTAGCCTCCCAGGCAGCGGAAAAACTAGAATAACATCTTCGTGCAAGGTCAGCCGTCGAGATAGCAGGCTCCCTCTCAAGCGTGGCCAAAAGATCTGCGCGGTAGGTTGGGCCAAACATAATTCTATAGCGATAGGCTTTATGCATTTTTGATAAGCGTTCAGGGGGATCAATATCCACGGGCCGATGACGAAGAGTTTTATTTGGTATAAGCAAAATTGTTTCTTTAAATCTTGGATCTTCGCCGCTTCTTTTCAGAAGAAAACCTGTGGGGTCAGAAATCAAAGGAACGCGCTTGCCTTTCGATAAATTTCTTAACTTTTGAAATCTGGAGTCGGTTTTCTTCCATTGAGCACAGGCCGTCCAAAAGACTTGAACTCGTTTATCGTCATTGGCTGCGACCAGAGTAGTTAAATGATCGACATTGATCCATGAGAAATGAATATCAATCCAATCTGTTAGGAGAGAAAGCATTCTAAGATCTCCGCTTACCCCCGCGATAGAAGCAGCCACAAGCGTCTCTTCAATATTCGGCTCTTGCGTGGTCGGGTGGCCGGCAAATCTGAAACCGATGGCGATGCATCTTTTAGTTAAATCGAGGCCTGTAGCATACCGGTCAGGATAGTAGACGCGTTTAAAACTCATGGCCGATTCTCTTCGCAAGTTCTTGAATTTGAGTCTTCACGTGATCTGCCCATCCGGTATTTGTGTCTTGTTTTTGCACCCAAGTAAGTGCCTGGTGAAGTTCGTTCTTAGTTGGCATTAAAGCGATACAATCGGACAGATCCACGCTTCTGTCACAATAAGCGAACACTTTTGTTTTAAGCAGATCTTCTCGTGCCAGAGTGTGAAAAAGAATGGCCCTACCTTGAAATAAAATTTGTAGTCTTTTATTCCAATCTCGAGGCAAGTTTTTCTTGAGACTATCGGGGCCGTTGTTGAGCCATTTAGAATCGAGAGTTGGGTTTGATTTTACAAATTCAGCGGCAGCTTCAATAATATTTTCTGGAATTTTTGGGTCCAAAATATCACAGTCTCTAGTCTCGCGCGAAACTACTCCCAGTAGATTGAGCGCCACTCCACCGATCACAACTGCTTCGAACTTGAGCTTGCGATCAGAGAGAAACATATCAAAAGCTTTTATGGTTTCCGCAACATCCATAGTTCCATTATATACGATACTCGCGATAAGACAATAGCTACTTAATGCAAATTATAACTATTTAATATTACTATAAAATTGACTTATTTGTTAGAGATGTTAACTCTTGGCTTTGGCGATGTTGGTGACAGATAATTCTTAGGTCTCGAAAAGACTTGCCTGAGTTCCTCGGTTGGCAATTTTTGAATGCTCGGGAGCGTGGATTTTGTAACCCATGTTTCTGTATACCTGACGCGTTTTCGATACATTGAAACGGTCAAGCCGCTGCAAGTATCAAGATAATCATAAATAATTACATCTTTGGGATGGAAACAAAAGGACGGGCGCACTGACGGCCATCACTTTTCTGAACCAGCACGGTCTCGATCTCAAATATCCGCTCAATATTAAAAAGGACGTGAACGGCCTTGCTGACATTATTGATAAGTGTGCTGCGGGAAAAGTCGGCAAGGAAAAATTGATGGATTGGTTTGAAAGTCATAAGATCATGTTGGATTAAAATTCCGATCAATAATCAACTTCATGCATTTCTACCAAGAAAAATTATTTGATACTTAGGATCTGGGTTTTAGGGGTCAGGCCACGCTATTTTCACTAGTGATTGATTGCTAAGACGTTAGCCCAGAGAAAAATGTTGCTCACAGTTTTGAGATAGCCTCTCAAATCATGTACAATTTAAGTTAGTGGAATTATTTAGGCAGTTTTTAGCAGGTTTGTTTATTGGAGGCATAGCATTTGTAGGCGATGCACACGGAGATTCATACCAAGACGTTATTAACCAAACTCTTAAAGATGCAAAGGTCTCAGCCTCTGATTCTATCCAAGTTAAGATCAATAAAATACTACACCTGCTTAATGACTCACCCTACTTGAGTGAAAGCAATCCCTCGCCTCAGTTTCGAGATTATGCAAAATTTAAGGCCACACCTTTTTCGAAAGCAAACTCACTGTTAAGGCAGTATGGCGAAAAAGGTAGTGGTGGCGATATTTATAATCCTTACGATTTAAATTCCATGAGAACCCCAGAGGAAATGATTTCGCAAAAAATTGGTGGTGGTTGTCAGACCCAAGCCAGGGTTATTGCTCACTTATTGACTACACTGGGTGTTGCCCCTGATGAGGTGAGAATAGTTTCTACAGTTTCCGATGATGAATATTTCCATATATGTCCTCAAGGCGCCGGACATCCACGTAATAGGGCCTATGGAGGATCGCAAGGGCATGCTTTTGTTCTTCTGAAAATGGGCACCGGCTGGAAATTAATAAATTCGACATATGCACCGCTAGTTTCCAACACACCAAATGGGAAACATACAATCGAAATCGATGGTTTAAAAAAGTCGACTAGAAATTTCGTTTCTAAAGCGGAGTATGATTCTTATCAGTCGAAAAGAGACAACTTGGTTTCAAAACTCGACACATCAGATATCGAAATGGTTGATTTTATTAATCCAACGGAACTTGAAACGCGTCTAAATGGCTCCAAACTTGTCCCTGTACCAGAATTTGAAAGTTTGCCGGAGAAAGTACCGGGAGGAATACAGGGACAAACAATAAATTTCAGAAAGATGTCAATATTTATGGAGTCTAAATCAGTCACTTATCCTCCCCATCATCTAAGTGAGAGGTCTAATTTGATTGCGAGCGGCAGGGTCGATAGCGATATATGTCGATTTGATCCACCCATGGTCGCCGGACATCGAGACTCAACTTCGGCAGCCGGAGCTTCTCACTAACATCCGAATCAAACAGGCCCCTTTTAGTCATAAAGGTGCCGCCATGATTCCAGATCGATCACGGCGCTCTTTCGAAAGAAGTAAGTGCCGAATTGAAGGATTTTGTTCGACAAGGTCCCTCCTTGTATCAAGCGCTTTAGCGCTCGGAAAAGAACACCTCATTCAAATAGATTCCACCGTATGTGGTGGAATCAAAGGCCCATCGAACTCCGCGAATATGTTTTAAGTCCGTTGAGAGTCCGAAATCTTTCAGTGGAATTCTGACCGTTTGGGGGAGAGGTTGAATGGCTCGGAAGTTTCCAACTAACTCTCGGATCGTCGCATGATCTTTCAAATTAACGGGTCTTGATAACTTTCCACGACTATCCACCAGGTAGATACTAAGATTAAGCGGAAGCGGCGTGAGAGTGTTATTGGTAGGGTTCACCGAAAACTGAAGATAGTTCTCGTCAGAAATATCCCGAACATCGCTTTGATTTCCAAAATTCACTTGAAAGTAATTTTCAGAAGCTGGAGACCAATTGATGGTTCTCACCATCCAAGGAGTGCAAGGCTCACAAAGAGTTCGTGAATTCATATTCAGGTACAAATCGAACACATCAGAGTCCACACCCTTAGCAACTATGCTCTCGTTTCCTTTGACCACTTCCAAAATATCGGCTCTTCCTTCCGTACTGGGTAAAAAAGCGCGACGAATTCGATCACCCGACCCAATATTGCGCGGGAGCGGATAGAGCGGGTCGAAGAGTGTCGCAAACTCTTTGTGAATTGAGGCTCCCACATAGGCTCGAAAGAAGCTCATCACCGCCAATCGAGTCAGTTCTTGCTGAATGGGTGAAGCGACTTGCCCCTTCCAAAGGGGTTCGTGGCCGATGCAAGTCAGTGCTTCTGTCACCTGCCACTCAGTATTAAAAAATGCATGAACCGCACCCATGATTTCATACATAGCTCTCGGAGCCGAGGGCTTCGTTGCCACGGTATCAAAAGCGCGAATATAAGGTTGCGCTGAAAAATACGGCGAAACCGAGGCATCGCACATTCCAACTATACTTAACCAAGGAGTATTGGGTATATCTGAGACCGTCGGTTCCTTCGTATCGGTCCCACCAAGTTCAACAGCTCCTTTGAGTTGAATAGGAAAAGATCCCGGCCATTCAAGTTCTCCTGCGATGAATTGCGAAACTTGTCGCACCGTCGTTCCGCCAATCGAAAGCCCAAGAAGACCGACTTGCGAGAAATCGATTTTACCTTTTAGATCCCACGGGAGAACATTCTGACCGTCGAGATCACCTTGACCCTTATCGTTCCACTGTTTCAAAAGTTCGAGGTGACGCATCACCATCTTGGAGCGCGCTCGAATCATGTGTTTATCTTGAGGATCGTCAGGCGTCGACGCAAAAAACATTAAACCCCGATTGAGATTAACGGACACGACAATGTAACCCCATGAAGCGAGTCGCTCTGCCATGTAACCGAATCCTAAATGGCTAGGCACAGGCACATAACCTTGCGGGCAAGTGCCTTTGAGGACATATTCATCGTTATCATCGACGCGGGGGTTGTTGCCGCGACCACAAGTACCATGAGCTCCATGAATGAAAATAAGTACTGGGTGAGGACCAATGAGAACTTTCGGAGCGTAAATCGCACCCCAAAGCTCAGTCTCTGCTGTCTTAAGAACCCAGCTATCAGCTTGAGCTGGAAATTTGTACTCGTGAATCAAAACCTTCTCAGGTCCCCAAGCATCCGGACTTGAATTAGCGTAAAGAAAACCAGACACGAGCATAACCATGAGAAAGGCCGAAACTGTTGGCTTCACTAACATTGCTCCTCGAGAATTCACAAAACGCAAAGTTCGGCTGTTTTTGCATGGGCAATGTAGATTTGCAAGATTTAATAACTGGCCGCATTTCAAATAATTGATGTGATTTAGAAGATCCGAAATGCGTGGAAATCGGGATCGGCATATCGACGCTGACGGTTCAGCACTAGCTATTGAGTGGGAATGCGAGGAGTTAGTTTACCGTGTACCTTTGCTGGAAATAGCTGGCTCCTCGTGAAGTGATTGTCCACATTGCTCAACTATTCTGGATCTGTCGAATCGTCGGAATTCCCATAGGGTCTGTGTATGCATCGAATTCATCTATCCGATCTTCGTGCCCACTGGCCGCAATTTTGATTCCCTTGTTTCCATTTTTTAATTCGACACTCATCCAAAGCCGGCCATTTTCTCTCTTAAATACAATAAAGGTTTCCAAACAAGGATGTTTTTTTGCATTGGTTAAACAACGTGACTGAATCACCTGGTGCCTACCTTCAAATTTGTCGAATGGTGAACTTTCCGCACGCGCTGCTGGGGCAAGGAAAAGAACAATCAAAAAAGACCACATCAAAGATTTCATATGTCTCCTCCCTTAACAATGACACCTTACAAGACGTTGCACCAATACTGGAGTTCTTCCGTAGGATTGCCTTTATCTAAATTCTCAATATAATTGAGGACCATATTTAAACCTGTGAAACCATGACCACCCACTATGTTAATTCCTTGAAATTCTCTCAAACTTTGCCAAAGCGTTCGGTGCAGCTCTAAGTTGTTTTTCTTGTCTACAATCACTAGGCTTGCTTGGCTGACCGGCGCAGAGTCAGGAATCAGAGTAACCGCATAATTTCCAAATTCTGCCTTTTGAATTCCTCCTACAGCCAAATCAATACTCAGAGGTGTTAGGTTTGTTAAAGCTTTAATATTTCTAGACCCAAATGTGCAAATCAGTTTAGTTGGGTTCTTATCTTCTGCACGTGTTGTCTGAACTCCCAATAAAAGAGCAAATATGGGCAAACATAAAATTTTGATTTTTTTTCGATTTTCCATTTTAAATTCCTTACCTATAAATTCTTTTTTATTCGGCTTTACAAACGGCAGGCCAATTCATCGTGATACCACCACCAGATTCATTTACAAACTGAGCCATAATGGAAGTCTTAAATTTCGATTTGTCGGGTGCCAAGCGAACAGCCACCACCCAAGGAATTTTTTCGGTCTGATAAGAAGGGTCTTTGGTGGCGCTATACAAAAGAATTTCCTCGTCACCTTTAGTGTTAACGGTGACTTTCGAAGCTGGGTGGAAATCATAGACCCCGTTGAGTTTGTCCGTGATGTAATTTACGTGTTTGCCCTGCATATCAACATAGATAACAATTGAGGCTGAAATCGCACGATCTTCAACATGGCATCGATATTTATTTCTGAGCTTGAAATTTGACAAAGACTGCGTGAATCGTTCTACGTCCTTTTTTACATCTTCTAATTGCTGAAATACTTGGGTGGAAGCGTCCATTGTGTCTTTTTCGAGTTTCAACAAACTAAAGTACTCATGCAACACCAGAGCTTTTTTATGCTCTTTGTCCATCATGTCCCAATGCACGCGATTAAAGACTATTTTCTGGGGCTTACTATCAGGATAGTTGATGGCATCCTTTTCATTGGGATCACCTTCAATAAATAACTGTCTCTCTGTAGATTCAACAACAGCATCATGAATTGTAGTCCTGAATTTAGTGACATCTAGAAAATCCGGTTTTTTATTCACCGTTGTGAGAACCAGGATGTCTTCAAAGATATCCTTGCTGAGCTTTACGAAATCCAGCGCGTATATGTCGCCTCCGCCGCCGCTTTGGCCGCCCTGCCTTTGTGTTTGGGCAAAGACTCCGACGGACAGGAGCAATAAGAATGAAAAAAAGGTTCTAGCCAAAATCAACTTCATGACAAACTCCTCTAAGCAATATCGGTACCAGCCACGAACAATAAGGGTTTTGGATCCAACATTCCAGTTTAATTTAATTAAAAATTAATCAATATTTTTCCTTTTAAGAATAATTTGTGATACTCGAAAAGACATAAAAGGAGGATGTCATTGTTATGGCTAGAGAACTGATACTGCACAATTATTCGGATTATCGTGACTACCTCAGTGATTTTTTACAAGAGCGTAGGAAAAAAGAGCGCGGAGTTCAGACAAGTCTTGCACAACTCATTGGGTGTCAACCGGCGTACGTGTCCAAGGTATTGGCAAAGGGTGCCCATTTTAGTCTTGAGCAAGCAGAGAGGACCAGTGAATTCTGCCATCATGGTGAATCCGAAAAACACTTTCTCATGCTTTTGGTTCAATTCACTCGAGCTGGAACAAATTCTTTAAGAAACTATTTTTTATTACAACTCGATGAACTACGGGTAAAAAATAAAAGTCTTAAAGAACACATGAAATTGGAAAAGTTAAATGATCTTGAAACCCAACTTCAATATTACTCCAATTGGAAAATTGCAGCTGTTCACGTTCTGCTAACGATATCAAAATTTCGTACGCGTAATTCCATTGCTTCAAAACTTAATATTTCTATTGCTGATGTGAACACGGCTATTGATTTCTTAAAATCCAAAGGAATGGTTGAAGAAGGCGCTAACGAACTGAGAGTGGGAAAAGTAGGCCTACACCTAGGTGCAGAGTCACTCGTGATTCGCCAGCACCACAGCAACTGGCGACTAAAGGCGTTGGATTCAATCTTTCGCGGCAATGCCAATGACCTACACTATTCTTCCGTAGTATCCATTGCTGAATCGGATTTTGATCGGCTTCGTAGGGATCTTGTGAAATGGATAGCTCATTTTAAGCGAGAGGTCGAAGCTTCCAAGGAAGAGACTCTTGTCGCCATAAGCTTTGACTTTTATGGAGTGTAATCGGATTGGCGGGGCTTTTTTTTGCGCGATCAACACCCATCTGAATACGAGCTGCTTCAATTCCAGAAATTGTGGTTTGAGCGAGGCCGAGTGTTTCGCTAACTCATTCTGACTCCATTTAAGCATTTCACGTGCGATGCGAACGGATTGGCCTGAGGTCAGGTCACCTTTAAGGCCCCAGCGAGATTGCTTCGGCCATCCATGGCCTCGTCCGCAGCTTCGCTGCGGATTCGGCTTCGCCTCACGCAAAAATATCATCCTGATATTTTTGCCGAACTCGCTACGCTGAGTGCGGATCGGGCAGGGGAACGCCAACTCTGTCTCTAGAAAAAATAATTTTCCGGTTTAAAAAAAAGTCTCTACTTCCTTTATGTCGCTTGGGGCGGGC
>Ga0206905_10287_pt1 | contig 11687 bp, 11 predicted proteins | sample Alteio_BWOrgHeat_43_FD_152940 | JGI IMG/M metagenome (GOLD analysis project Ga0206905, IMG submission 152940) | Enriched cells from forest soil in Barre Woods Harvard Forest LTER site, Petersham, Massachusetts, United States -... | ecosystem: Environmental > Terrestrial > Soil > Temperate forest >...
CTGAGCAAAGCGAGGAGTAATATTTTGCTTTGCGTCTTTGCACCTTTTCTTCGCTCTGCGTTGAATAAAAGCTAGACAAGTTTGCACGTAAATAAGCGCTTCCAACTGGTTTACTATACACCTCCTCGAGTAACATGCTTGTAGTTAAGGAGTTAAGCGCGAGGTTTTTATTTGCATGTCCAGGAGTTTATTTTGCTTGATTTAGTAATGTTAAATAGTGTATAATTATTAATTGAAACATTAATAATATTAAAATGAGGTGTTTGTATGTCTAGTTCTGCTGTTTCTGGGTCGGGTCCTGTTGCAAAGTTGGATTATGACTCGGTATGTTCTGTCATGAAATTTTTGCCGCTTACAGATCTTTGTAGTGCAAAAAGGACCTGTCGCTTATGGCGAGATACAGTTGAGCGTAGTACTACGAATACGATTCTTAATCGGAGTCTTATCCAAAATGAATTTTCCCTGGCGTCAAGATACATCATGCATGCTCCTCTCCGTATAAGTCAGGCTATATACAATGAGGTTCTACGTCATGAGCTTGGACTGGGGTGGATCATGCCTCCTCATAAACCAAAACATTTAACAGTTTTACAGATCATTGCAGAATATGCTGCTCCAGAGAGAAGTGAAGTTGTGGATGGTGGTTCAAAACGGATATGTTTAGAGCGTCGTTATGGGGACTTGGGCTGGAGATCCGCAGGTGTTGATCCCGGTATTGTTCCTTCTCCGCCTCGAATTCCACACGAGCCTTTGTCTTTTAACGCTAGGCAAAATGTTGTGTTTTTTCCAGAAACTTTAAATGGAGAAGTCCCTTGCATAGACGTATTAGAGAAAATTCACTGCAAGGCAACAGGGTTAAAAAACGATGTGTTTATAAATGATTTGTTCCCTTCAAAGGATGTAAAACAGAAGGTTAGAACGAGGCCTGTGGGTATATCAGGCTGGCATGTTGCATCCATTGTTCGAGAGCATCGATTTGGGACTATAGAAGAAGATCTGAAGTCATTAGAGGAAAATGGTAAGGGGAGGGGCATATGGGAGATAGCAACAATTGCTCAGATAATGGCTTTAGAGGTCTTATTTGGCATTTCTGGAGAACGGTTTTTAGGCAATCTCAGTTTGTGTGGCGACTGGAGGAAGGGGGATACCTGCCGGCAAGGGGAGTTCTATGTTGTGCCCTCATCTCCAACTTCGGCTCCGTCTGTCGACTGCTTAGAGGGGTTCGATATAAAGTCACGTTATTTTGTGATTCTGCGGAAATTAGCGTAAGAGGGAGATAGCTTCTTGTAGAGAAGCGACGAGGATGTCGATTTCGGCGAAGGTGTTGGTGAAGGAAAAGGAGATGCGGACGGCGCCGGTGATGCCGAATCTGGCCATGGTGGGCTGGGCGCAGAGGTGGCCTGTGCGGACGGCAATCCCTTTAAGGTTGAGGAAGCTTCCAATGTCAAGGGGATGGATTCCTGGGATGATGAAGGTGATGATGGCCCCTTTTTTTTGAGCAGTGCCGATGATGGTAACAAGATCTGTGAGTTTTTGGGTTGCGTAGTGGAGAAGTTCTTGTTCTTTAGCAGCGATAGTTTCTAGTCCTATTTCTTGTACATATTTGATGGCGACTCCTAAGCCTATCACTCCTGCGATGTGGGGGGTGCCAGCTTCGAATTTTAGGGGGGATGGTTGAAAGGTGGTTTTTTCAAAGGTGACTTTGTCCACCATGTCGCCACCTCCTTGGTAGGGGGGCATCTGTTCGAGGAGTTCTTTTTTTGCAGAGAGAACCCCAATGCCAGTAGGGCCATAGATTTTATGGCCAGAAAAGGCGAAAAAATCACAGTCTAGCTTTTGCAGGTCTACAGGGATATGGGGCGCGCTTTGCGCTCCGTCGATGAGCGCTTTTGCGCCGTTAGCATGGGCAATGGCAATGATCTCTTCAATCGGATTTTGTGTGCCGGTTGCATTAGCGATGTGGGCAATGCTGACAAGTTTGGTGTTTTTTGTGATCTTCTTTTTGAATTCAGAGAGGATGATTTCTCCCTTGTCGTCGATGGGAACGACGAGGAGTTTAGCTTTTCTTAATTGCCAAGGGACAATGTTGGAATGGTGTTCCATTTCAGAAATAAGAACTTCGTCTCCCTCAGAAATAAAAGAAGAGGCAACGAGATTGATGGCATCCGTTGTTCCTTTTGTGAAAATCACTTCATCTGCATTTAGGAAGGACTTGATCCGTCTTCTGGCGGCTTCATATTTTTCTGTGGCCTTTAAGCAAGAATCGTAAACAGCTCTATGAACAGTTCCATATTCTTCTGAATAAAAACGGGTGATCTCATCGATGACGATTTTAGGCTTTTGAGTGGTTGCTGCAGAATCAAAGTAGATCATAGATCTCATTACAAAAACCTTCGAGCAAAAGTTCGGTTGCTCTTTTTAATGGGATACCGCGAGAAGTTAAATAAAAAAGCTGTTTTTTATCCAGCTGACCAATGGTAGCTCCATGTGATGCTTTGACATCATCTGCAAAAATTTGCAAATTGGGTTTGCTATTGCAGATCGCTCTTTCTCCCAACAGGATATTTTTATTGAGTTGGTACGCTTGGGTTTTTTGGGCTTCTTTGGCAACAAAAATTTGTCCTTGGAAGCTTGCTTGAGAAAACTCTTTTTGTACCCCTTTGAATTTTTGCATCGAACGGGTATGAGGCGCTAAGTGGGAGATTTGGATGTTTGTAGCATTATGCCGTGTCCCGTCAAGTTCCCAAATTCCGTTAAGAGCCACTTCTGCATTTTCTCCTAAAAGAGAGGCTTTATAATCTTGTCTAGAGCCTTTTGAGCCTTGAGATGAGGTGACAGTTTGGAGGTAGGCATCTTTTTTTAAAGAAGCGCGGATGTAAGAAAAATGGAACGCTTCAGGGTGTTCGTTGATGGTTCTTTTTAAAGAGCATCTGGCTCCCATGTCTAAAGAGAGGGAAATAGCGGTATTCATCCACGCTGAGGAGGTGGAAGTCTCTTTGATCATGATCGTAGCTTCCGCTTCTTTACCGAGGACAATTTCGATTTTTGCAATCGAATCTGTTACAGTGATTTCAATGGGAATTTCAAGCTTGCATTTTGGAGGGATAAAAATAAAAATTCCCTCTTCATAATTTTTTAAATTATGAATGTAGAAAGGATCTTTTTCCTCAAGAGCTTCTTTTGCCCATTTGGGCTTAAGAAAATTGCTATAGGAGGTGATAGCTTGGGCAAGAGGAATTGTCACAACACCTTTTGCAAGAACTTCGATCGATCCTTTTTGAGAATGCATATTCTCGTAGAAAGAACGGAGAGGAAAGTATTGAAAAGCTTCCTTTAGGTAGGCGTCAGTAGCCAATCGTACCCCCTTTCTTCAAGCTCAAGAGCGAGCTGTGCTCCGCCAGATAAAACAATTGTTCCGTCGATCACCACGTGGATAAAATGGGGTTTGATGTAGTCTAACAGACGTTGATAGTGGGTGATGAGGATAAGAGCGTTCTTTGCATGTAAAAGCTTGTTTACGCCGTTTGCTACAACTTTCATGGCATCGATATCGAGACCCGAATCTGTTTCATCTAAGATAGCGAGGGCTGGTTTTAAAATGGCCATTTGTAAGATTTCATTTTTCTTTTTTTCTCCACCAGAGAACCCTTCATTGACGTTTCTTTCTTTAAAAGAGGGTTTCATCTCCATGAACTCTAGGGTTTCATCTAAGAGTTTGCTAAATTCTTCAGGTGTCCCTTTTCCATAAGCTGCGTGTAAGAAGAGTTCGTTGTTTAAGCCGGGGATCTCTACAGGGTATTGGAATCCCATGAAAATTCCTAATCGAGCTCTATCTTCAGGGGCAAGTTCTAGAATATTTTCCCCGTTAAATAAGATCTCTCCACTTTCCACCTCGTAGGAAGGGTCGCCTGCAATCACTTTTGCGAGGGTTGATTTACCAGCTCCGTTAGGACCCATGATCGCATGAATTTCTCCTGCGCGCACAGTTAAGCTGAAATTTTTTAAGATCCCTTTTACGTATAGATTTTTTATTTCTAACATTGTCATCATCCCACCGAGTTTTCAAGTTTAAGGGTTAAAAGCTTTTGCGCTTCCACGGCAAATTCTAAAGGAAGCTCTTTGATTACCTCTTTGCAAAAGCCGTTTACGATAAGATTAATCCCGTTTTCTCTCGAAATTCCTCTTGTTTGTAAATAAAATAGTTGTTCTTCATTCATTTTAGAAGTTGAGGCTTCATGCTCTACTTCCGCAAAAGCATTGGCAACTTCGATGTAGGGAAAAGTATTAGCGGAGCATTCATCTTTTACGAGCATCGAGTCACATTGAGTGTAGTTTCTAGCTCCAATTGCTTTGGGTCCAATTTTTACAAGACCTCGATAGGTGTTATGAGACTGATCTGCAGATATTCCTTTGGATACAATGGTGGATTTTGTGTTTTTGCCTAGATGGATCATTTTAGTTCCGGTATCTGCTTGCATCTTTCCATTTGTTAGAGCGACAGAATAAAATTCTCCTACAGATTCGTCTCCTTGCAAAATACAGCTTGGATATTTCCAGGTAATTGCAGCACCGGCTTCTACTTGGGTCCAAGAAATTTTAGATCGAAAACCTTGGCATCTGCCTCGTTTAGTTACGAAATTAAAAATTCCTCCCACACCTTCTTTATTTCCCGCATACCAATTTTGCACAGTGGAGTATTTAATTTCAGCGCGATCTAATGCGATGAGTTCTACCACGGCTGCATGAAGCTGGTTATTATCAAATGCTGGAGCTGTGCATCCTTCCAAATAACTTACGTAGGAATCTTCTTCCGCAATGATGAGGGTTCTTTCGAATTGTCCAGATTCCTTATCATTGATTCTAAAGTAAGTGGAAAGTTCAATGGGGGATCTTACCCCTTTTGGAATGTAAACAAAGGATCCATCAGAAAATACAGCAGAATTGAGTGCAGAGAAAAAATTATCTCCAATTGGGACAACAGTTCCTAAATATTTTTCGAGGAGCTCTGGATAAAGATGGACTGCTTCAGATATAGAACAGAGAACGACTCCTGCTTCTTTTAACGTTTTTTGAAACGTTGTTCCGAGCGATACAGAATCAAACACCACATCGACTGCAACATTCGCAAGTCTCTTTTGTTCGTCTAAAGGGATTCCTAATCTTTCAAATGTCTTTAGTATTTCTGGATCGAGATCTTCTAAACTACTTAACTCTTGTTTCTTTTTGGGAGCGCTATAATAGCAAATGTTTTGGTAATCGATGGGAGGGTAGGTAAGGTTTGCCCAATCGTGAGGCTCTTTCATCTCTTTCCATTTTGCATACGCTTTGAGGCGAAATTCTAGTAAGAAAGGGGGCTCATTTTTTTTAGCCGAGATAGCGCGCACAGTTTCTTCACTCAGACCTTTGGGGAAACTTTCCGTTTCGATCTCTGTGACAAATCCGTACTTATACTCTTTTTTTTCTTCTAAAATTTCACTTGTCGTCATAGGAGATCAATAATACTATATTTCACTGGTTTGAGGATAGATATGAAATATTTTTTATTACTAAGATAGGGATCGGGCACGCACGCGGGCACGGGCTCGGGCTCGAAATCCGGAGGGATTAAGAGGCTTCAGCCCTTTCCCTCTTTTCGAGCCCGAGCCCGTGCCCGATCTCCTCTCTTATTTTTTGATGGCAGGTTCATACCAAGCAATGGTTTTTTGGAGGCCGTTCTCGAGGGAGTGGTGGGGAGTCCATCCTAGATTTTTTTTGATTTTTGTACAGTCAATAGCATAACGGAAATCATGTCCTGGGCGGTCTTTGACATAGGTGATGAGAGACGGGTCCGCATTTAAAAGTTTAATTATTAGTTTAAGAAGGTCGATATTTTGCATTTCACACTCTCCGCCAATATCATAGGTCTCACCAGACACCCCTTTTTGTAAAATGAGCCAAAGGGCTTCTGCATGGTCATCAACATACAGCCAGTCTCGCACATTAAGTCCATTTCCATAGATGGGAAGGGGCTTATTTTCGAGGCAGCACTTGATCATATGGGGAATAAATTTTTCTTGATGTTGCCAGGGGCCATAATTATTTGAGCAGTGGGAGATGGTGGTGGAGAGGTTATAGGTGTGGGTATAGGCTCTCACAAAGCAGTCAGAAGCTGCTTTTGAAGCAGAATAAGGGGAATTTGGTCTTAGACAAGACTCTTCGTTAAAGGAGCCTGTATCAGTTGAGCCATACACTTCGTCTGTGGAGACATGATGGAAGTGGATATGGGGATGATTTCTTACAACTTCAAGAAGCTGGAAGGTTCCAAACACATTTGTTTCTAAAAATGCTTTAGGCCCAGCAATGCTTCGATCGACATGACTTTCTGCGGCAAAGTGGATAATCGTATCGATCTGGTGGGTTTTACATAGCTGATCAACAAGAGTGGCATCGCAAATATTTCCTTGGACAAAGAAATAGCGGGGGTCATTTTTTACTGCTTCCAAGCTCTCGAGATTTCCCGCATATGTTAGTAAGTCGAGATTGACGATTTTTTCTGCTTGGGTAATGGCATAGCGAATAAATGCAGATCCGATAAATCCGGCGCCGCCGGTAACAAGAATGTTTTTACAAGATCGCATCGATGTATTCCTCTACAGCTTTTTGCCAGCTCCTTGGAGCGAGTGTTTTATCTGTTCTAAGCGCGCTATAATCGGGTCTTTGGGCAGGAAAGTGCATTTTGATTGGGATTAACGACTGACAGCTAAGGGGGATTTGTTTCTCTTTGGCCATTTTTAGAAAATATTGAGCAATCTCAAGACGTGAGGCCTCGCCGACGTTGGCAAAGTGGACTATTCCTGTATGGTTGAGAAGAGAGAGAATGGCATGGGCCAAATCAGGGGCGTATGTAGGGCTTCCTATTTGATCGGCAGCTATTTTCAGTTCTTTTTGGGATGTTAATAAATGCAATAAAGAGGAAATAAGATTTTTCCCACCTTTGCCAAAAAGCCAAGAAGTGCGGATGATTAAAGCGTCTGGCTGCACGTTAAGAAGCCTGATTTCCCCTTCTCTTTTTGATTTGCCGTAAATATTTAAAGGGTTGCAAGGATCTTCTTCTACATAGGGGACTTTTTTTGTACCGTCAAAAACATAATCCGTAGAGATATGGATCACTTTTCTCCCAAGTTTGCCTAAATTTTCGACTCCAAGGCTATTGACTCCAAATGCTAAATCAGGGGTATTTTCGGCTCCATCGACATCGTTAAAGGCGGTACAATTAATGATGTGGGTAGGTTGAATTTCATGGAACGCTTTTTTTAGAGAATCGAGATTTGTGATATCTGCTTCTTGCCTAGTTGTTGCTACAAAATCGATCTCTTTACAGGCCTCGGCCAGCGCCTTTCCTAAAAGACCGGTTTTTCCCAATATCCAGAGTTTCATAGTACCTCTGCAAGAGGAGGAGCTTCCTGATCTTTTTTTGAAAGAATGGGATTGGTAACTGGCCAGGGAATGTCTAGATCGTTATAGGCAAAACTTTTTTCTGTTTCAGGATCATAAATGGTGCTGACTTTGTAGAGAACATGAGCTCCCTCGCTTACGACGCAAAAACCATGGGCAAACCCAGGGGGAATAAACAACTGCTCATGCTTTTCAGAATCGAGGTAAACTCCTTCCCATTTACCAAAGGTAGGAGAATCTTTTCTTATATCGACTGCAACATCGAAAATTTTCCCTTCGAGGACGGTAACAAGTTTAGATTGACCAAGAGATTTTTGAAAATGCATCCCCCGTAAAACTCCTTTTTTAGAAAAGGAATGATTGGTCTGAACGAAGATGCCGAGATCCTTATAAAGGGTTTCTCTGTAGCACTCGCAGAAAAAGCCTCGCTCATCTCGCCAGATTTCAGGTTGTAGGAGGAGGAGCCCCGGAAGGTTCAAATTGATTGTTTTCATTGTAATTTTCTATTGATCAAGCTATCCTATAACGAAAATCAATTTCAATAAAGGTAATTATGCGTATTTTTCATGGTTGCGGACACGTTTTAGGTGGAACATTGTTGATTGCTGGAACTACCATCGGCGTCGGAATGTTAGCTCTTCCTGTAGCTACTGGTCCAAGTGGATTTCTCCCTTCAATCACCATTTATTTTGCGTGCTGGTTATTCATGTTATGTACGGGGCTCCTCCTTTTAGAAGTGTGTATGTGGATGCCGAAGGATGCCAATTTAATCACGATGGCTCATAAACTTTTAGGCAATGTTGGAAAGAACATCTGCTGGGTAGTTTACCTTTTTCTTTTTGTTACCGTTATGATCGCTCATATCGTAGGAGGGGGTTCAATCTTAAGAGAGATTTTTGGAGCTTCCTTGCACCCGGCGATTGCGACCATTGGTTATGTACTCCTTTTTTCCCCCATAGTTTATTTAGGGACCCATTCTGTTGACAGGCTTAATTTAGGCTTAATGGCAGGAGTGATTTTCACCTACCTTCTTTTTATTTTCGCTGCGTTTGGCAGTGTAAACATCAGCTTGCTTCACTACATGAACTGGTCTAAAGCTTGGCTTGCGATCCCCATTCTTTTTACTGCTTTTACGTATCAAGTGATTATTCCGACTCTTGTCACTTACATGGATCGTAATATTCAAAAAGTGCGCCTTGCTATTATTTTTGGGACCTCAATTCCTCTCGTCGTATACCTCATTTGGGAATATCTTATTCTTGGAATTATTCCTGTAGAAGGACCTGGAGGATTGATAGAAGCTGCAGCTGGTGGACATAATGCTGTGATGCCGCTCAAACAATTTCTCAATAAGCCAAGTCTATTTACTATTGGAAAAGCTTTTGCTTTTTTCACAATGACAACCTCGTATATTGCTCTTGCTTTGGCTTATCTTGATTTTCTTGCAGATGGTCTTAAAATTGCCAAAAAAGGGTTAAAAAAGGTGGGGCTTTGCCTTGCGATATTTATCCCTCCAACTTTTATAGCACTGACCTATCCTGATATTTTTTTGACAGCTCTTGGTTATGCAGGTGGATTTAGTTGCGCAATACTTTTTGGTATTTTTCCTCCTTTAATGGTGTGGATTGGTCGTTATAAAAAGAAGTATGACCGCTCTCATCAACAGATTCCTGGGGGAAAAGTTTTTCTGGCTGCATTAATAGTGTTTGTTGTTGTAGAAATAGGGATTGAAATTAGCAAATTCTTTTAATGAAAAAATTTTTCTTTCTTGGTTTTGCATTTTGTGTTTTCCACTTCGCGTTTCTTTTTGCTGTTATAGGGGAACCATTTGAAGAAGGGGTAAAGAAACCTATACCTGCTGATGTAAGCCCGTGGTTTACTGGGCCTATCATCACTCCTTCAGCCTATGTTGTTCCTTATGGGTTTGTCAACTTAGAGCCTTATATTTATACGACCATAACAAAAAGTGCATATGACCATCACTGGAAGTCTCACAGGGTTCCCACTTTTGTTAGTATAAACCCCTTACTTGTTGCACAGATAGGAGTAAGTAAAAGGGTGCAGTTTTCCTTTACACCTCAATTTTATTACAATAAGACGAAAGGGAAAGAATCGATAAGGTTTGGAGATCTTCCTTTGCAATTTGCCTTTCAGTGTTATTTTGATACCCCTGACACTTCTTGGCCTGCAGTGAAGTTTTTCATTCAGGAAACATGTCCAACGGGTAATTATCAAAAGCTTGATCCCAAAAAATTTAAAACCGATGCAACAGGTCAGGGATCTTTTGCTACTTTTACAGGATTTACCTTTGGAAAGAAGTACCACTTTGGCGGATGGCATTGGTTAAATACCAGATTGCAGCTTGGGACTACCTATTCTGCTCCTGTGCACGTGCGCAGTTTTAATGCTTATGGTGGCGGAGAGGGAACGGTCGGTAAGGTGTATCCAGGAACGCAGTTTTCAGCTCTCCTAGGACTAGAGTATTGTTTAACAAGAAATTGGGTGCTAGCTCTAGACATCGATCAACAGTACAGCCGAAAAGACCGTTTTAAAGGGAAAAGCCATTCAAAAGTTGGAGATCCCCTTTCTGAGCAGCTCAGTCTTGCTCCGGCGATCGAATATAACTTCAATGCTAAATATGGATTACTCGGTGGCGCTTGGTTTACCGTCCTCGGCCGCAATTCGTCTGACTTCCTCAGCTACGTCATCGCCTTCAACTATTACAATTAATTTTATTAGTTTTTACTGTTCAGGAGGTGGACTTCTTTCTGTCTTAATGAAGTTTCTATAAAAGGACTCTTGAGAAAATGGATCTATTTGATCCTGTATAAAATCAGAATTCTTAGCAAGCCGTATAAAACACAAGCCAACAATGAAGCCTGTTACAGAACATCCCACTCCTGTCATGACAACGTACTGTTTACGATCTCTATCGAACGGAATAAAACAAACAAGGATAACGGATAATAACAATATTATCGAAACGAATGTTGAAATCATAAAACCTTTATTAGCGATTTTCTTTATGTAGTGCTGATTTCTATGATAGGCGACACGAATACAAACTGGTGCGCAGCAAGCCGGTATGCAGCTAAAATTAGGATTTCCTGAAGTCGCATATGGCTCAACCATAAAATGCTGTTTAATCCTATCGGTCTGCAACGCAAGGCTTTCAATACTTTCTCTTATAGTATTGGCAGTTTGATATCTCTTTAGGAGATTCCGTGCGAGCAAGATTTCATCAAGTTTCTGTTTAAAATTTCTTAGGTCGGCCAATGAAACAGTATGACGATTAATCACCCACTTCAGCGCCTCATTTGCTACTCTGGAAGATCTGCTGATAGCGGAAAACTGGAGACTACCGGCAAATTCCGCAATTATTTTTAAAGGCCCATTAGAGTGTTGATTCCAGGGATTAAGAGGAGGAGGTATATCAATCATAGCTTGTTCTCTTGCAAGCAGGGGGATCTGTAGAGGTTCAAGTTCTATATCAACTCTCGTGCATAGAGGTACAATCGACATGCATATCCTAAAAAGGTAAGTTTGATCGATTTTACATAGAACCTTTTTGTTGTGCAATGCCTCCTTTGTTAGATAAAATCTAAAAAATGATGCTTACTTTGTAACTCACCTTACGGAAAATGGTGACGCCAGTTCCTGGCTTGGAGGGGGTGGTGCATTTTTTCCGTGGGTTTCCACCCACGGCTAGCAACTGCCATCGCTTGCGCGATTTAATTACCGCTTTGCGGTTAAGATAAGAATCAGGTTAACAAAATCAGATAGTGTTCTTAACCGCAAAGCGGTAATCAAATCGCGCAAGCGATGGCAGATGTTAGCCGTAGGTGACGAAGGAACCTACGGATAGTGCACCCCCACGCACAAGAGCCGCGTCAGCGGCGACACTAGTCGAAAAGGTAACATTCATCAAATTTTGCTTTATGCAGACTAAGGAATTTAACGTATTCATCTTCGAATGATTCTTTTCTATGATGTTCTTTTTGTTTTTGAATATATTCTCGTGCACGATTCAATTGAGAATAGCTCACTGAAAATGATGCTTACTTTGTAAGACTCGAGTTTGGCCTTTTTAATTAGCATTTAAGCGGCTATTCTTCGTCCCGCTAGGGACACTCGAGTTTGGCCCTTTTAATTAGAAAATTAAACAGGCATGCAATATTTTGTCCCGCTAGGGACATAGGTTTATAGCCAGGGTGTGAGCACGCCGGCCAGGCGCGCGGAACCCCTGGGGCGAA
>Ga0206905_10288_pt1 | contig 11605 bp, 15 predicted proteins | sample Alteio_BWOrgHeat_43_FD_152940 | JGI IMG/M metagenome (GOLD analysis project Ga0206905, IMG submission 152940) | Enriched cells from forest soil in Barre Woods Harvard Forest LTER site, Petersham, Massachusetts, United States -... | ecosystem: Environmental > Terrestrial > Soil > Temperate forest >...
GGACCTGAAGAAGTCGGTGGATAAGACGAACAAGGATATTCTGTCGGTAGACGTGGTGAAAAAGGCAGAAGAGATTGAAAAGCTGGCGCGAAGCATGAAGAACGATACGAAGTAGCCAGGAGTTATTTCAGGGCACCCATTCCAGAAAGGTCACACAAACTCCATTTGGATCGAGTGCAGCAAATTCTCTTGTGCCCCAAGGCTTAGCCTGTAATTGGCCCCCTGTTCCGCCGCGTTTCTGATATTCGGAATGCATGGCCTCAATGCCATCGACTACCACTCGCACCATTGTCTGCTCACCGACTATTCGAGCAAGTTTCTTATCACTCATACCTGCTATGTGGAGATGGGCGCTGCCACGGCTTATCCCTGCATAGTTAGGTGGAGTATTGTCGCGAAAAGTTTCCTTGAAGCCGCATATCTGAATCCACCACTCCAGTGACTCGGCGGTGTCAGTGGCAGGCAAAATTGGAATGGCTGCTTTGAAGATCGCTTCCATGGTGAAAAGCATACACGGGCCGTACAAAAGGCGCCCTTTTGTCGGCTCTTTCATGTAATCAAATTAGACAACTAATAATGGACCGAATGCTTGCACAACGGATGAGGGAAGGAGTAAAAGGGTTCGGCTTCGGGCCGGTCTGCACGACGGTTGAGCAGAGGTAGTGAAATGTATCGTAGGTTTTTGTGTGTTTTGATGATGTGGATTTTGCTGGTAGCCGTTGGTTGGGGACAGATGAAGCAGCAGTCAGAGTTCATGGGGGGTGACTCTTCAAAAACCGATCGTGGCATGTCGCGTCCCCTAAGTGTTGGGACTATTATTGCCCAGCAGGTTCAACAGCGAAATACTATGCGGCAGGTTAAGCTGCTGAACGACACGAACAAGCTGCTGGCGCTCATATCCAATTTCAATCAAGATGCTGCCAAAGGTGACCGAACGTTGTCTCCTGAGGAGACTGCGAAAAGAGCTTCGGAGATTGAAAAACTGGCGCGCAGTGTGAAGGACGAGATGGCGCACAGTTACTGAGTGGTAGCTAGTCTCGTTGAAGTGTCAGGGAGCCAGAAGTGCCGCGGCAGCGTTGACTTGTGGCATGGGTAGTTGAGGTGTCGTTATCGCTGTGGAGCGTAGGACATCGATGATATGGCTGGCGTCCCAAGTGGGGTGGGCAGCGCGGAGGAGAGCGGCGACTCCGGCGGTGAGAGGGGCGGCGGCGCTGGTCCCGATGGCTTGAACGTATGGAGTGTGACCGAGGTCGAAGCAGCCAAAGCTGTGGGATGCGTCTGCCGGTAGGCCGTCTGAGGTGGAGGGTTTGCCTGAGCTGCAGGCTCCTCGAACCCAGCCGCTGACGCCAAGGTCGGATCCCATGGGGTAGCTGCCGCCGGGTGCGGCCAGGGCATTGAGGGGCGCTCCGTAGTTGCTGTAGTAGGCGAGGGTGGTTGGACCGGGGGTGCAGATGGCTCCGGGGGTGAGGTTTTCGGCGCAGGCGGCGTTGGTGGAAGCGACGATGGCGAGTACGTCTTGGGATTGGGCGGGGATTTCGAGGTAGCGGGGGTTGGAGAGATCGTAGGCGTCGTTGCCTGCGGCGGCGATGAGGATGGCTCCTGATTGGTAAGCGGTATAGGTGACGCTGTCGAAAGCTGCTTTGAGGTCAGCGCCTTCGCCGGTGGTGAGGTCGATGGTTGCGCCGAGCGAGAGGGAGATGATGTCGGCGTGATTGTTGACTGCGTCTTCGATGCCTTGAATGACCCAGCTAAGGAGGCCGCTGGCGTCCCCGGAGGTACAGCTTGCGGCTATGGTGGCGGCGTCGCCCGACACGGAGGCGGGCATGCGCTGAAGGACTTTGACGTTGAGGAGGGTGGCGGCGGGGGCTACACCAATGAGTTCGCCGGTTCCGGCGCCTCGGGCTGCGGCGGCGAGGGATGCAGTCCAAGTGCCATGGCCCTGTTGGTCTTGTGGGGTGCCGTCGTCGCAGGGACTGGGAAGGTCGGTTTGATCGACTTCGCTGAGGTTGAGGGCGAGGTTGGGAGCGATGTCCGGGTGGGTGGCGTCGATGCCACTGTCGATGATGGCGATGCGGATTCCTTTGCCCATGGTGGCATCCCATGGGCCGCTGGCGGGGCCGCCGGGAGTATTGCTGCCGTATCCTCCCACCTGCCGGACAGCCCAGCCCTGTGGCGAGTTATAGAAGGTGTCGTAGGGCAGGGCTGTGTTGACGATGACGCTGAAGGTAGGGTGTTGGATGGGCTGTGTACGGAGGTGGGTAGCGGTGACGATGCGGTCGTGGAGGACGTATTCGACGTCGGGTTGAGCGCTGAGGCGACGTACGGTTTCGTCGTCGGACTCTAGTGGAGAAGACTGGACGGCGGCTATACCGAAGCGGTTGTGGCGTTGGGTAAGACGGGCTCCGGCGGAGCGGATGCGCGCTTCGGCGTCGCCGGGAATGGTGGAGTTTCGGTAGACGACGATGTAGTGGTGAGGGAGGATGGGGGCTGTGTTTGTCTGCGCGTGGACGCTTGGTTTTAGGGCCAGGAACATGAGGACGAGCGTGCGAAGGAGCCTGTTTTGCGGTCTTGTGGGGAAAGGTTTGCGGCGGATGAACACAGGTGCACCTCGGGCGTTTGCTCTGCAGGATGCATCGGCTTGTCGACGAAAAGGCGGGAGAGATTGGGCGGTTGTGTGCTATTACTTTGGTTTATTGTGTGCGCAAGACGGGAATTCATCCCGAATCAAGCGATGCATTGACCCTGTTTGAGTGCACATGCTCTAATTGGCCGCTTCATGTAGGACATTGAAGGTTAGCGCTTTAAGGAGATCTTTGCATGCATGTTGTTAGCAGTTTGGCTGTGGCCGTTTTGATGCAGGTTTCGTTTTCGCAGCCCGATGCCGGCGGTAGTGATGGACGGATCTGGCTGTGGCTTGCGCTGGGTGTCGGAGTACTGGCATTGGTGGCAGCGTTCGTACTGGCGAAGTCGGTGATTGCGGCCGATACGGGTACGCCAGATATGCAGGTGATCTCGAATGCGATCCGCGAAGGCGCTGAGGCGTTTCTAAGGCGACAGTACAAGACGATTGGCGCGATCGCGGTGGTATTGGCCATCGTGCTGTTTGTGGGGTATCAGCTTTCGCCGAGAACTGCGCCGTTTGCATTGAAGACGGTTGTGAGCTTTCTGGTGGGCGCTATATGTTCCGCGCTGGCGGGGTATACGGGCATGTACTGCTCGATACGGGCGAATATAAGGACGGCTTCGGCTGCGCGGACGAGCTTGAACCAGGCGCTACAGATGGCTTTGCGCGGCGGTGCGGTCACTGGCTTGGTGGTGGTGGCTCTGTCGCTGTTAGGCGTGGGCGCGCTGTTCCTGTTCTTTGGTGGATTGGAACATCCTGAAGCGGTTCCGTATCAGTTGGTGGGATTTGGATTTGGTGCGTCGCTGGTGGCGCTGTTCGCTCAGCTTGGTGGTGGAATTTATACGAAGGCTGCCGATGTGGGCGCCGATCTTGTTGGGAAGGTCGAGGCGGGGATTCCGGAGGACGATCCGCGGAACCCGGCTGTGATTGCAGACCTGGTGGGCGATAACGTTGGCGATTGTGCGGGTCGCGGCGCTGATATTTTTGAATCCACTGCGGCGGAGAATGTCGGCGCAATGATTCTCGGTGCAGCGCTGTATCCGGTGTTTGGGGTTAAGGGGATTCTGTTTCCGCTGATTGTTCATGCGATCAATCTGATAGCGAGCCTAGTTGGGGTGTTTTTTGTGAAGACTCGCGAGGACGAAGATCCAATGCACGCGCTGAACAAGGGTTTTTATGTAACGTCGGCGCTGGCGATGGCAGGGTTTGCCGGGGCGGTTTACCTGATGCTGAATGGGCCTCTGGTTCAGCCGATTTGGTTGCTGGGGTGTGGCTTGATCGGGTTGGGAACTGCATTTCTGTTTGTTTGGATTACGGAGTACTACACGGAGTCGATTTACAGGCCGGTGAAGTCGATTGCGGAGGCTTCGCTGACAGGGCCGGCGACGAACATTATTAGCGGACTTGCGGTCGGAATGGAGACGCCGGCGCTTCCGGTGATTGTGATCTCGGCGGCTTTATTGCTGAGCTACTACTTTGGCGTTCAAGGGCTCGCTGCAGTGTCGGGGATCAGCGATTATGCGAAGGGCATTTACGGGACGGCGATTGCCACGATGGGAATGTTGAGCTGTGCGGCTTACATTTTGGCGATGGATACGTTTGGGCCGATTACGGATAATGCGGGCGGCATTATAGAGATGTCGCATCAGCCGCATGAGATTCGTGAGCGAACCGACAAGCTGGATTCGGCAGGAAATACGACGAAGGCTTTGACTAAGGGCTATGCCATTGGGTCGGCTTCGCTGGCGGCGTTTCTGCTGTTCTCGGCTTATCTCGAGCAGATTAAGACAATTGTGACCGATAAAGTTACACATGCTGGCGGATATATGCCGGCTGGATGGAGTTTCACGAATATCAATCTGGCGCAGATACCGGTGTTTGTGGGGGCTTTGCTGGGTGCGATGTTGACTTATCTGTTTAGCTCGCTGGCGATTAAAGCGGTCGGTCGGACGGCACAGATGGTGGTTCAGGATGTTCGTGCGCAGTTCAAAGAGAACCCCGGAATTATGGAGGGGACCTCGAAGCCGGACTACGCTCGCTGCGTGAATATCGTTACGGGGGCAGCGCTTAAGGAGATGGTCGTGCCGGGTGTGCTGGCAGTTGGTTTGCCGGTGGCTGTCGGATTGATCTTCCGGCATTTCAGTGCGAGTTACCAGGCGAACTCGGCGATCTATGCCGCAGGGGCGGTTCTGCCGGTACCGGCAATTGCGGGAGTTCCAGTGAATCTGGCGGGAGCTGAAGCTGTTGCCGGGTTGCTGATGGTCGGGACAATTTCAGGTGTTCTCCTGGCGATGCTGATGAACAACGGCGGCGGGGCCTGGGATAATGCGAAGAAGTTCATTGAAACGGGCCAGTATGGCGGCAAAAAAAGCGAGGCGCATAAGGCCGCTGTTGTGGGAGATACCGTTGGTGACCCATTCAAAGATACTGCTGGGCCCAGTTTGCATGTGTTGATCAAGCTGTTGGCAACAATCACTCTGGTGCTGGCTCCGCTGTTTGTCTAGAACGAATAAAAGGGGAGGCTCTTGGTGGAGCATCCCCTTTTATTCGGAGCGAAGAGCAGTGGTTAGACATCTTCAGGAAAATGATCCACAGGTGTCGCGAGAAGCGCGGTTGTAAAACGAGTCAATTTTGGTGTCTTCCCGGTACAATCTTGTTCGGTGGTGTCTGTTTTGGCCATCGAGGATAAGTGCATGGCGCGTCAATCTGGAACCGGTATAAGTGAGCGCAAGAAGACGACGGACGCAGTTGCGAAGACGTCGCTGACTCGTGATGAGTTGGTGAAGTTTTATCGGCTGATGTATCTGTCGCGGCGTACGGACGATCGCGAGATCGTGTTGAAGCGGCAGCAGAAGATTTTTTTCCAAATATCGTGCGCTGGTCACGAGGCGCTGCTCGTAGCGGCAGGTATGGCGATGCGGCCAGGGTATGACTGGTTCTTTCCGTACTATCGCGACCGAGCTATCTGCCTGGCGTTGGGAAATACCGTTGAGGAACAGTTGTTGCAGGCTGTGGGTGCGGCGGACGATCCAGCCAGCGGTGGACGGCAGATGCCTTCGCATTGGTCGAGTCCGAAGTTGAATATTGTGAGTCCGTCATCTTCAACGGCTACGCAATGCCTGCACGCTGTTGGATGTGCCGAGGCGGGAAGATATTTTTCACAGCATCCAGAGGCTGCGGCGAAGCATGATGGGGATTATCGCGAATTCAAGGACGTAAAGTTCCATGGAGATGAGGTAGTTTACGTTTCAATCGGCGAAGGCTCGACCAGTCAGGGTGAGTTCTGGGAGTCGTTGAATACGGCTTCAAACGAAAAGCTGCCCGTGGTTTATGTGGTGGAAGATAACGGCTACGCGATCTCCACCCCTGTGGAAGCTAACACTCCCGGGGGAAATATCTCGAGGCTGGTGGCGAATTTTCCGAATTTCCACTTCGCTGAAGTTGACGGGACAGATCCGATTGCAAGCTACAACGCGATGGTAGAGGCGGTGGCTTATTGCAGGGCAGGCAAGGGACCAGCTCTTGTGCATGGGCATGTGATTCGTCCGTATTCCCATTCGTTGAGCGATGATGAGCGGTTGTATCGGTCGGTGGCCGAGTTGGAAGCCGATGCGTTGCGCGATCCGATCTCGAGGATGCAGATGTGGCTGCTGCGTGAGGGGATTCTGGACGAGGATGCGATCAACCGGCTTGAGCGGCAGGTGGACGAAGAGGTTCAGCGGGCGGCGGATAAGGCAGTGATGGCTGCACTGCCAAAGGTCGATTCGATCATGCGGTACGTGTACTCCGAGAATCTGAACGTAACCGATGAGCGCTTCGCCACGACTGCAGTGGCAACAGTGGATCCGACGGAACGGACGATGGCAGACCTGATCAATTGCTGCCTAAAGGACGAGATGCGCCGGGATGAACGCATCGTGGTCTTTGGCGAGGACGTGGCGGATGCTACGCGGGATGAGGCGCTACGTGCAGGCAAGTTGAAGGGCAAGGGCGGAGTCTTCAAGCTAACGGCCGGATTGCAGACGGAGTTTGGCAACGATCGTGTATGGAATTCGCCGCTGGCGGAGGCGAATATCGTCGGCCGCGCAATTGGCATGGCGGTGCGGGGATTGAAGCCGGTGGTGGAGATTCAGTTCTTCGACTACATCTGGCCGGCGATGCACCAGATGCGCAATGAACTGGCGCTAATGCGATGGCGTTCGAATGATGGCTTTAGCTGCCCGCTGGTGATACGGGTTCCGATAGGCGGATATCTTACCGGCGGGTCAATCTATCACTCGCAGTCGGGCGAGAGCATCTTTACGCATACGCCGGGAGTTCGCGTGGTGATGCCTTCGAATGCGCTGGATGCATTTGGGCTGCTGCGAACGGCGATCCGGTGCGACGACCCTGTGTTGTTTTTGGAGCACAAACGACTTTATCGCGAGACCTTTGGACGTGCAGCCTATCCGGGAACGGATTACAGCATTCCGTTTGGAAAAGCGAATATTGTTCGTCCAGGTAAGGATTTGACGGTGATCACGTATGGTGCCGTCGTGCCTCGCGCGTTGCAGGCAGCGCAGAAGATCCATCGAGATAGCGGCATTGATGTGGAATTGATCGATCTACGAAGCTTATCGCCGTATGACTGGGAGACGATTGCGGAGTCCGTAAAGAAGACCAACCGCGTCATCATTGCGCACGAGGACATGCTGAGTTGGGGGTACGGAGCGGAAATAGCGGCACGGATCGGTGAAGAGCTGTTCCATGACCTGGACGCGCCTGTACGTCGAGTTGCGGCTATGGATGTCTTTGTGGCCTACCAACCGCTGCTGGAGGATGTGATTCTCCCTCAACCTGAAGACTTGTATCGAGCAATGGCCGAACTGGCGGCGTTCTAATTTCGCTTGCGCATCAGCTAAATAGCTTTATTGCCTGCTATCCGGTGCAGGAACGAAACTTCCTGCACCGGATGGCGTTTGTACGATTGAAGAGCTGAGGGGGAAGCCGTATGCGGATCACCAGGCGAGGTTTCATGAAGGACGGCGCGCTGGCACTGGTGGGAACGTCTACGATCCCGAGTTTTTTGACTCGTAGCCTGATGGCAGAGATGACAACTGCTGCGGCGAATAAGAAGAAGCTGGTGGTGCTGTTTCAGCGAGGAGCCGCCGATGGATTAAACATCGTGGTTCCGTATCGCGAGAAGAACTATTATTCGATGCGGCCTTCGATTGCGATTCAGCAGAATGAGGTGCTGGATTTGGATGGGTTTTTTGGCCTGCACCCTGCGATGACGGCGTTCAAACCGCTGTATGACCAGGGACATTTGGCGATTATCCACGCTGCAGGCTCGCCGGATATGACGCGGTCGCACTTTGACGCTCAGGATTACATGGAGAGTGGGACGCCGGGTGTCAAAGTAACTCAAGACGGATGGCTGAACCGGGCACTGCAGGCGGAGATGCTGACGGCGAAGCCTTCGGCGTTTCGTGCGGTGGCGCTGGGAACTGAGGTGCCGAGGACACTGCAAGGCAAACTTCCGGCAATCGCTGTGAACAATTTGGCGGATTTTTCTGTTGCTGGGCGAGGGCCGCAGACATCGTCGATAAGCAATGCTTTTCAGGCGATGTATGACGAGAGCTCCGATGCTGTGCTGCATGGGACTGGGCAGGAGACGTTTGAGGCTGTGAGGATGCTCAAAGCTGCCGACCCGTCAAAATACCAGCCTGCGGCGGGCGTGGAGTATCCGAAGACTCAGTTCGGTAATAGCTTGAAGCAGGTCGCTCAACTGTTGAAGGCCAATCTGGGGGTAGAGGCGGCGTTTTCCGATATAGGCGGTTGGGATACACATCAGAATCAAGGGAATGCTAATGGGCAGCTTGCAAATCGGCTGAAAGAGTTCTCCGATACGGTTGCAGCTTTTTGGAAGGACTTGGGGCAAGATGCCGAAGATGTCACTTTGGTGACGATGTCGGAGTTTGGGCGGACTGCTCGTCAGAATGGTACGGGTGGAACGGATCATGGCCATGCGAATGTGATGTTTGTGCTGGGTGGACAGGTGAAGGGTGGGAAGGTCTATGGAAAGTGGCCTGGACTCTCAAACGAGCAGCTAAACGAAGGCCGCGACCTGGCTGTTACAACCGATTTCCGGAGGGTGTTGGGCGAGGCGGCCTATAAGACTCTTGGTTCTAGGAATCTTGAGCTTGTTTTTCCAGGATCGAGGGTTAATCCCCTAGAGTTTCTCGATTTTTCCTAGAATCTTATATTTACGAACGGTTGATTTAGTTGAGCTTGAGCTGTAATCCTGTTTTCGGGATACCCGGGTATTACATCTACGAAAAAATGTAAAAGATGTGGACAACTTTTCTCTCAGGATAGCGTCTTATCGAGTGTAGTAAGCAAGTGCCGGGCCAGCAGTTCCCACGGTTTCGGCTTCCCCTATCCGCAATAGAACTCCCCACCAATATGTAAGGCCCCCAGTGCACCGGGGGCCTTCTCTCCTTAACAGATTTACGTTTGAGCTGCGGGGTTCAAGAGAAGCCGATCTTTCGATCCAAAGCGCAGGCTCCTGCTCCATAAAAGAGAAGCATTAGGGCAATGACGAAGAGAGCAAGGGAGTACTCGGAGCCAGCGTACCCGTGGTGACGGTTTACCGTGACCAGAGCTACGAGCATGTTACAGGCGATTAGAAAAGCGGCGAAGCGGGTCAGCAGGCCGAGCAGTATGAGGATGCCTCCCAGGAATTCAGTAAGGGCAGAAACGTAACCCAGCCAATAGGGGAGGCCCAGGGATGCGACGAAATGGCTGTGGCGATCGAGCGCGGAAAAGGTATTGCCGTGGAGACTGGCCGGAATAACTTTGCTGTAGCCGTGATAGATCATGGCGCAGCCTAGTACGAGACGCAGAAAAAAAGCGCCCCAAGGTTGCAAGTTGTTCAGTGACTTGGACATGAAGATGTTTCCCTCGAATTGAGGGTATCGCGAGGGCTTTGAGCTCAGGGATGGTTTGTGGGTACAGGTGCCGGAGTAGGCACGAGTGAAGGGGTTGGTGGGGCTACATATTGGTCAAGAAAACGGGTCAACGATTGAGAGTAGGTAGCGTCCGAGGAGGAATCGGATTCTACCGTTAGTTTGGGGTCCGAGGCAGTTCGAAATACTGGCGAGGCGCCTTCATGGGAGATAAGTAGCTTTGGAGTGTGTAGAGAGGCGAGTTGTTTGGCTAGGGGGAAATTCTCGTGGAAGAGCAAGCGGACGGGCATGAGGGTGACGTGGGGGTCGTGCCGGACGGTGTCGAGGAGGTCGCCCTTTGGAGATTCCAGGATAAGAGCGGGAATATCACTGTGTGCGGATGCAAGGTGCGTTGCGAGCGATGCTCCGACACCGATCCCGTAAGGGATGATTTGGTGGGCAGGGATGCCGCGGGAGGCGTTTAGATAGGTCCAAGCGGATTCGGCGTCCTGGGTCATTCGGAGCTGGTTGGGATGGGTGTCGGCGCTATAGCCGTAGCCGCGGTAATCGAAGGCAAAGACGTTGATGCCGAGGTTGTGGAGCCTGTCGAGCGTTGCATTGAAGTCTGAGAGAGAGCCGTCGCCGCTTGGGAGGAAGAGGATCGTGCTGTTGGCGTAATGTGCGCCTGGAGCGGCGGGAATCCAACGTCCGGTTAGCTGTGGGGTAGCCGACTCGTCGGGGGCAAAGTGAATCGAGGAACTCTCGGGGGCTTGGGTTTCGTGTTTTGGGTGGAGAACGAGTTGCCATTGCCCCTGATAGAAGAGAAGGGACAGGGTGAGATAGGCGCAGATGAGGGCGACGATGACTACGGCTGCGATGGCTTTCATAAGCCAGCTATGGCTAACCGTGGGCTGTGAGGAAGAGCCTGTGGCTCGTTTGGCTGATTTTTGGGGGCGGCGGGGCATGTCTAAAGAACTTTAGCATTTGGAGGGACCGGACGACGGTGGAGCAGGGCAGATAACATAGACTGTGGAGGGTTTTGAGTGGCACAGTGGGTGAGGTTATGTGGGATTTCGGAGGCGCCAGCGGCTGGGAAGGTAATTGAGGCTGAGGTTGAGGGCGTTGGAGTTTGCCTCGCAAATGTAAATGGAGAGCTGTCGGCGCTGGACAACTGGTGTCCGCATCGGCGGGGACCGCTGGGGCAGGGATGGGTCGAGGGTGAGGCCGTGGTTTGCCCGTGGCACTCGTGGACTTTCAACGTGAAGACAGGGGTGGCGGAGTATCCGGAGAACGAACGGATAGAGGTATTTCCGGTGCGGATTGAGGGTGAAGACGTCCTGGTGGATATCGAGTAGTAACGTGACAAAACATTATTGACAGATGAATAGCGCGCTATCGATCTAATTGGTTTGAATCATTTGCGGCCAAGTGTCGTTTCACAGCGCAGATACTGATAGAATCTATTAAATCCACTCCTTCGGAGAGGCAATGCAAGCAATACTAGCGCTGGAAGACGGGCGCATTTTTCGCGGCAAAGGGTATGGCGCAAGAGCGGAGTGCTCTGGCGAGGTGGTCTTCAATACATCACTGACCGGTTATCAGGAGATCTTTACGGATCCTTCCTACGCGGGACAGATTGTGGTTCTTACCAATCCACACATTGGAAACTATGGGACGACGCCGCACGATGCGGAGGCGAAGAAGCCTTACATCGAAGGCCTGGTGACGCGTGAGTTTTCGCCGATGAGCTCTAATTGGCGCTCGACGCAGGTGGCGGATGAGTATCTTGAGCGCTATGGCGTGCCTGTAATTGGAGAGATAGATACGCGGGCCGTGGTGAGGCATCTGCGTGCCAACGGCGTGATGCGTGGAGTGATCGCTTCTGGCGACAACCTGGATGTGGATGCGCTGGTTGCGAAAGCTCGGTCCATCAAAAAGATGGAAGGCACCGATCTTGCGAGCGTTGTCAGCACGAAGGAAGCTTATAAGTGGGATTCGAGCGAACCGAAGAACCAGACGGGCGATGCTCTGCTGACGCCTGCGGTGGAAGATGCGA
>Ga0206905_10290_pt1 | contig 11403 bp, 7 predicted proteins | sample Alteio_BWOrgHeat_43_FD_152940 | JGI IMG/M metagenome (GOLD analysis project Ga0206905, IMG submission 152940) | Enriched cells from forest soil in Barre Woods Harvard Forest LTER site, Petersham, Massachusetts, United States -... | ecosystem: Environmental > Terrestrial > Soil > Temperate forest >...
CGCAGCCGCAAAACAGCCCGTCCCGCCCTCAAAGTAGTTGGCAAGTCTGGCGGAAGCCACGCTAACTCGGTGCAATAAAGGCGACGAACCAGGAGCTGCCGAACTCAGTGCAGCCGTTCCAAAAGTCCGTCATCCTGTACTCCCAAGTCGCCGCGTGGGATTGTATTCTGAATAAGAACCCTCGTCATTAAAAGCTCGGACGGTAGATGGCACTCCGTGCCGTCCGCGCGCTTCCTTACAAGCGAAGTCATGCATTACCGTAGATAGGGCTTCAGGATATGAAGCATGGAGACAACGAATGCAAATGCGCCGAGGAGGACGGCCGCGAGAGCTTTGAAGCGTTGCACTTTGAGCCATGACTTAACGCCGAGAATGACAGCGAAGACGCCTAAAACGGGCCCCGCGATAAACCATGCGAGAATGCCACAGACCAGCGCGGCGTTCGCTTCGGAATTGCCCTCGATCGCCTGAGCCGCGCGGCGATGCTCTTCGGGCGATTTGGGCACAAATGCCGCCATATGAGGAAAGACCGCGACCAGGGGATGATACTGCGCGGAATCCGACGCCCTGCAAAGATCTGTCGCGGAGATCTCGCTTCGGGAGCGTAGCTGATTGAGTTGCTGCATCGAGTAAGGCCCAATCTCGGCTTTGTCTCGCTGAATGAAGTATTTCTTAAGATGTCGTTCCGTGGGGAGGCTCATAACTCTCGGCAGTTACATGCCACAATCCGAAGCCGTCCGCTATAGCGTCAAGGCGTTTCCGCTCGATTTACGGGGCAGGCGCACTCCAGGTGAGCTCTGGTTCGGGAAGACACCGACGAATGAAATTGCGTAGCTCGCCGAATGGTCCTTGGGACGCGTTACGAATTTCTTCCGGAGTGCCTCGTTCAATTCCAACTCCGACAGAAATGCGCGTGGCCTCATCGAGTGGGACAACTTTAAAATCAAGAGATGCGTGAGGCGAAAGCTCGTGAAAACCAGCTACCATGCTACACCAGCCAAGTTTTTCCTCTTGCCAGCCGGTTTTTGTCAAAACGCGACAGCGAAAAAAGGGCATCATCTCACCGAAATACGAAAATGGCCGATCGGACGGGTTCGAGAGGCGAAAGACTGCAACTCGATCGCCATGCTCGCTGGTCCGGAACTCCACAAAGCGCACGGACGGCGTCGCGCCTTTCGGGACAAACCAGATCAAGATGCCAAAAAGTCCCGCGACGAGGAGCAAGACGGCAAGCTTTTGGTATTTCGGATTCACGGGGGCTGGGAACGTCTAACGCCGCACGCTCACCCACCACAACGGGTGGCGCAAGGAAGACTTTCGCCAAGCGGGAGTCATGGCAGGAGCGGCTCCCAGCGGCTCTTTTCCTAGACGAGGTAGTAGAGCTCATCCTTATCCGGAGCAGTGGACGGCGGAGGAGTAGGGGAAGATTGTTTGATCAGCTCCCGGGCGCGGCGGACGGCGTGGAGAGTGGACGAGTAAATCTCTTCTTCTTCACGGAAGACGTTTTCGGCGGGGAACCAATCGTAGAAGCGGAGGTTGTTGAGCCCTTGGGCGAAGTCGGGGCGGACTCCGGCGAGCAGGACGGTGAGGCCGAGTTTTTGGGCGCGACGCAGGAAATGCTCGAAGCGGTCGAGGCAGACCATGTCGGGATTGCGCGAGCGTTTGAGCCGGAGGATCACGAATCGAATGCCTTCGGCCTGCGTGCGGTGTTCGAGTTCGGTAAGGGAGCGGTCGAGTTCCGGGGCGGCGCCGAAGAAGAGTTGTCCTTCAAAATCGCAGATGATGAGCTCCGAGGCGGCGGGATCGCCGGGGAAGCGCTCGCGCACGACGCCTTCGGGTGTGACAACTAATTCGGAGGCTTTCAGCCGGGCGGCCCGGGGGATGAACAGAACGACGGAGAGCGCGGCGCCGATGAGGATGGAAAATTCGACGCTGATGAAAACGGCGGAAGAGGCGGTCGCGAGCACCAATCCCGCATCGTAGCGCGAGGCTCTCATCGCATAGCTCAGTCGTTTCCAGTCCACCAATCGCGCCGCCGCCACGAGGAGCAGGCCGGCCAGCGCGGGCTTGGGAATGAAGCGGGCGAGCGGGGCGAGAGAGACGACGACGATGGCCACCGTCCCGGCGGCGAAGATGCCGGAGGCCCGGGTGACACCGCCCGCCTGGTAGTTGATGGCGGAACGGGTAAGTGAGCCGGAGCCTGGCAGGCACTGGAAGAATCCGCCCGTGAAATTCGCGAGGCCTTCGGCGAGGCATTGCTTATTGTAGTCGAGGGGTTGCCGGGTTTGGACGGCGATGGATTTGGCGATGGCGAGGGCCTCGAGCAATCCGAGAAAGGCAATGGCGAAGGCGCTGCCGGAGAGGTCTTTGATCCACGAAAACTTGATTTCGGGAATGTGCGGCATGGGCAGGCTTGCGGGAACGTTCCCTACTACTGCAATCAGAGATTTGCCGTCCGGTCCGGGCAGCGACCAACCGAACTTGGCGGCGACCAATGCCGCGACGATCAACGCCGCGAGCATATCAAATTGCGGCAGTCGATATTTCCGCGTGAGCTTTCTCAAGATGAGGAGCAGGAGAATGGTTCCGATACCAATGGCGAGTGAATGCCAATTGGCCGGTCCGCCCTGGGTGACCGTCATCCAGACGCGATTGAGGACGTGCTGATGGCCGGTGCCGCGGTCCTTGATGCCGAGCAAATTTCCAACCTGGCTGAGCGCCACAAGGAGACCGGCGCCCGCCATGAATCCGATGACTACGGATTCCGAAATGTAGCGGGTGAGGTCGCCGAGTTTGAAGATGGCGATCAGGATCTGGATCGTTCCGATCATGACGCCGAGAAGGAACATCGCCTGGTAGGCATCGAGGCGCGCGCTGGGATCGAAGATCGCAAGCGCGCTGAAGACCACGAGGGAAATGGCGTTGGTCGGCCCATTGATCAAATGGGAGGATGAACCGAAGATCGATGCGACCAGAGTGACGATGATGGCTGAATAAAGGCCGAACCGCGGGTCCACGCCCGCGATGAGGGCGTAGGCCATGGCCTGCGGCAGCGCGATGGCCGCCACGGTGACGCCCGCGAGCAAATCCTTTCGCGCGGCGCTCCATGGGTAGTCAAAGCTCATGTGAAGATGGGGATCAAAAAGATTAAAGCGGAAGGGCGGTGGGGAGCCGACGTTTAATCTACTAGAACAGTAGATATTCAGGAATACCGGCAGGCGGAGGAGGCGTCAATGGGAAATTTTGGATTGTGGATTTCGGATTGACGGAGGCGCAAACGCGCGGTCAAAACGCGGAAGACGCGTGGCTTTGGAGAATGGGCGCGGGTCGAAAGAACGCAGCCCAGGAGGATGGAGGGCGGGTCCCGGAATGGTTGTCTGGCGGATGGCAAAGAGCACCAGTCCATCCAGTCCACGCGGTCCATCCAGTCCTGGCTGATTGGCTTAGGGGATGGGATCGATGGCGACGGGCGCTGGCGCGGAGATGGTTTCTCCGTCGCCGAAGTGCCAGAGGGTGAGCGAGCCGATGATGCCGAGGACGCCGCATCCCAGCCATAGGAGTGTCGGTTGGGCGCCGTAGAGCCACAAGCCGACCTGAGGGCCGAGCACGCTGGCCGCGGCCCACATGGTGGCAAGGGCGCCGATGTAACGCCCGCGCATGGATTCGGGCGCGATGCGGGCGATCCATGCGCTGCTCATCGGGATCGCCATCATTTCGCCGAGGGTGAAGAGTGTCATGCCCGAAAAGAGCATGACGAGGCCGCCCGGCGCGGCGTTGAGGGCGAAGCCGCCGCCGATGAGGAGGTAGCCGAGGCACATGACGCGGCGGGGCTGGAAGCGTTGCGTCACGCGTGTGAGCGGCAATTCGCAGGACATGACGAGGACGCCATTCCAGCCGATGAGCATGCCAAAGACTTGCTCCGCCGCGAGACGGAAACCGAAAACATGCACGATAATGGCGCGTCCGATGACTTCCAGCGAATACGAGGAAGCGAATTGGGTGAAGATCACGGCCGCGCAAAAGTGCGCGGCGCCGAGCGCCCAGAAATGCCGATCACCCCGCAGTTGCCGGAGGGCTTCGCTCCAGCGCGCTTGTTCCTGGGTGTGGCGCAGTCCGTGCGGCAGCATGAAGAGGGCGAGGCAGCCGTAGAATGCGGTGGTAAGGGCGTCGCCGGCGAAGAGCCAGAAGGTGGAGCGGCTGACCAGGAAGCCGCCCGTGGCCGTGCCAAACGCGAACCCCGCGTTACCCGCGAGCCGCAGCGCCGAATAAGCGCGGAGCCGCAGGTGCGCCGGGACGAGGTCCGCTATGAGAGCTCCGCTCGCCGGTTGAAAGAATCCTCCGGCAAATCCTGCGAGCGTGGTCAGCAGAATGATGAGCGGCAGGGTGTGCGCCCAGTAGAGGGACATCATGAAGGCGGCCTGCGCGAAGGAGCCAAGGACGATCGAATTCCGCCTTCCGAAGCGATCGGCAAACCAGCCGCCGGCGAACGAAGCCAGCAAGTTGCCGAGTCCGAAGGAGCCGACTGCCAAACCGATTTCGCCGTATGGGAATCCGCGCCGGTGCAGGAGAATCGTGAGGAACGGATAGACGAATGAGCCAAAGCGGTTGATGAACGTCCCGGCAAAAAGCACCCAGAACGCGCGCGGCAGCGCGCGAAGTTCGGTCGCGAGTGAATGGTTTGGCGGCATCGGCGTGGGGCATGTGCTGTTTCCGAAAACAAAAAACCCCGCTCACCAGATTGGGTAAGCAGGGTTGGGCCGGAAACGGTGGTTCGTTATGGATCAGGCGCTCCCCTGCGGTCGGAGGTTTTCGACGTTTTTAGCTGCAAACGTCCAATGGCGCTGCAGGCGCGGCATGGAGTTGATGGCAGCGAGGGATGGCATGGGGACCGGAGTGTTTCTGACGGGGAAAGGATTGTCAATCAAAGCAGGAGGTGTTTGTTGGACGCCCTGGTGGTGTATTCGCGAAGAACTTTTTTTGGCGCCGTTGAGGCCCCACATCTTGAGCCCCGTGTCCAAAAACCCGCCATTGGGAAAAAGCTCATCCAGGCCGGCCATGGTATCGAAACCCCGCCATTCCCAGCGACGCACGCGTCCAAAAACTTCCCTCTCTGTGTTCTTTGAGTTCTCTGCGGTTAATCATCTTCCCACGGCGCGCCGCGCCGAAGCAGTTCCTCTGCGTAGGCGGGTTTGATCCGGTTTGATCTGAGCTGAGCGGCCCGCGCTGCCCTCTAACCGATTCATCGGACACAATCTATCCATTTCCGATTTAACAAGGATAAGAAATTGCCCGCTTTCAAACCCTGCGGAACTGAAGAATCCACCCTGCTGTTCCCGAAATCCTCCATTCCACTGGGTCAAAACTATTTGAGGGCGAAACGCAAGGAAATGGCACTTGGAGTGCTAAGGCGGGTCGGACTTCTCAACGAAATGAGGAAACCCAGCAAAACATCAGACCCGACTCCCCAAAATGCCCATCTCCAATGAGAGCCGTTCACTGACTCTTCCATCCCCCGCCACGATCCACATCTCCGGAGACCCATTAGACAACCTATTGACCCAAGCCTTGCAAAACGCATCCGGCGGCGGCCTCAGCAAATCCGCGCTTGTTGGATCCATGCGGAGACCAAGTCGGCGCGGCGTCGATCGAGGAGTGCTCGCGGCCATCGCGCTGGTCAATGCAATGCTGCTTGGCGGCGGTTCCGCAAGGGCGCAAAGCGCGGTGCCATCGACTCCGGCCCCCCAAACTCCGCAGTCTCCCCAAGCGCCGAAACCTCCTTCCACCACGCAACTCCCGGAAGTGCTGGTGACGGATACGACCGGATACAAAGCCGATTCCCTATCCCTCCAGAAATTCCCCGAGCCGCTGCTCACGACGCCGAAGAGCGCCAATGTGATCACAAAGGATCTCATGGAGGATCAGGGTATCATTAACTTTCGCGATGCCTTGCGGAACGTCTCCGGCATCAGCATCGGCGCCGGGGAAGGCAGCTACCAGGGAGACAACTTCTCCATTCGCGGGTTTGCCGCCCGCTCGGACATATTCCTCGATGGGATGACGGACTTCGGCAACTACGATCGCGATCCATTCAACCTGGAGTCGATCGAGGTGCTCAAGGGGCCATCTTCCGCGGAGTTTGGGCGCGGCTCTTCAGGTGGCGCAGTCAATCAGGAATCGAAGACTCCGCAACTCCACGGCTTCACCGCCGGATCGATGGAATATGGCACGAACAACACCGAACGCGGCACGCTCGATTTCAATCAGCCGATCCCGGGGCTGCAAGGCGCGGCCTTCCGCCTGAACCTCATGGGCAATCACTCCGATGTCACCGACCGCAACGGCGCGAGCTACGAGCGGTGGGGAATCGCGCCCTCGCTGGCATTCGGCATCGGCACGCCCACGCGATTGCTGGTGAGCTTTTTCCACCAGTCGGAAAACAACGTGCCGGATTACGGCATCCCCTGGTATTTCGACCGCCCGGCGCCAGTGGATCGCCGCAATTTCTACGGCTTCAATGACGACTACCTGAAGACCGACGTGAGCATTGGCACAATCAAGTTTGAGCACGATTTCAACGACACCTTCACGCTACGCGAGCAATTCCGCCTGGCCAATTACCACCGAAGTTTCCGGATTTCCCAAGCCGAGATTCCAGACGATGTCACCACTCACACGAACTTTAATTCGATTAAGGTGAATCGGGCCATCATCGACGGCACGAGCAACGACCGACTAGTCGATGAAGACATCAATCTGCTTTCCAAATTTGAAACCGGTCCGATCAACCACTCGCTCGTGACGGGATTCGAGTACGTCCACCAAAGCGTGGACCCGCGGCGGATCGAACCGACCTGGGAAAACGTGCCGGGGACCAGCCTGGTGAGCCCGCACAATCAACTCGCGTTCCCCGGAACCGGCACGACGGGCACCGAAGTGAACGCGACGGTCGATACGCTGTCGGCCTACTTGATTGAGACCGCGAAGATCGGCAGGGATTGGACCCTGATCGGCGGCCTGCGCTACGACCACGTCTCCTCCAGTTACGATGAAAGCATCGCTCCCACGGCGAATTTCGACGCGAATGACAGCCTCTTCAGTTGGCGCGGCGCGCTGGTGTATCAGCCCCGCCCAAACGGCAGCATCTACGTTTCGTCGGGCATCTCGGTGCATCCGAACATCCCGCAATTGTCGATCTCTTCCGAACCGACGCTTCCCCCTGAGACGAAATACGCCGGCATCGGACGAAATGTCGAAGTGGAGGTCGGCACGAAATGGGAACTCTTCGACAAGCGGCTCTCCTTCAGCTCCGCCGTGTTTTGGGATCAGCAAACGAACCCCGCCCCGGTGGATTTGGACGATCCCCTGCTCGAAGTTTTCAACGGCAGAGAGCGCGTGGTCGGCTTCGAATTCGGCGCCGTAGGCCGCATGACCGACAAATGGCAGGTGATCCTGAACTACACGTATCAGTATGGAAAGGTGACGGCGGCCAGCGATCCCACCCTGATCGGGAACCCCGTGCTCAATGCGCCGAAAAACACCGTTTCGCTCTGGACGACATACGATCTGCCCTGGGGATTTGAAATCGGCGCCGGCTTAAACGGCGTATCCACGCGCACCGCCTCGGAATCGCCGGACCCCGTGAACGGCCTGATCATGCAAGCGCCGGGCTACGTCATCTTCAGCGCCATGCTGAAATACCACCTCACAAAGAGCATCAACATCCAGGCGAACGTCACCAACCTCACCGACAAGTATTACTACGATGGTGTGCATCCGGGCCACGTGGTCCCGGGCGAAGGCCGCGTCCTCTACATCAGCACCAACTTCAAATTCTAAAGGCACTCCGCGAGAGCGGTGATATATGCGGGACGGCTCCTGAAAACCAGGAGCCGTCCCGAATGGCGCATACTTAAGAGAATTTTAACTGCGGATAACGCGGATGGGCGCGGATAAAGACCTCCGTAATCCGCGCTCATCCGTTATTCCCGGTTTCCTCCTTCAAATGATCTTGAGTCAGCGTCATTCGGGATATTCCCATCGTCATTCGCCATTCTGATTTCGTCATTTCCTCATGCTCCTCACAGTCCCCGATGTCCTCAACCCCGACCAAATCGCCAAAGTCCTACAGGTCATGGATCAGGCCCCCTGGGTGGATGGAAAAGTCACCGCTGGCCATCAGTCTGCCAAGGCGAAGGACAATATGCAGATCCCGGAAGGGCACCCTGCGGCGCAGCAACTCGGGGACATGATCCTCGCATCACTCGGTTCCAATCCGCTTTTTCTCGCTGCCGCGCTCCCACAGGTCATCTTTCCTCCGCTGTTCAATCGCTACTCCGGCGGCCAATCGTTCGGCACTCACGTGGACAATGCCATCCGGCGCATCAAGGGCACGGGCCGCGCGATCCGCACCGATGTCTCGGCCACGCTGTTCCTGGTCGAACCCGATCAATACGATGGCGGAGAATTGTGCGTGGAAGACACCTACGGCGTAAAGAGCGTGAAGCTGCCCGCCGGCCACATGGTGCTCTATCCAGCCACCAGCCTGCACCACGTCCGCCCCGTCACGCGTGGCGCGCGCGTGTGCTCCTTTTTCTGGATCCAAAGCATGATCCGCGACGACGGACAGCGCTCGATTCTCTTCGATCTGGATCTGGCCATTCAGCGGCTAAACCGCGAAACGCCCGATCATCCGGTGGCCGTGCAATTGACGGGAGTTTATCATAATCTTCTGCGCCAGTGGGCGGAGGTGTGAGGATGATGGAACCGCGAATGGACGCGAATCAGAAACGATGGCGGACGCGAAGATCCGTTTGCGCCCCGAACGCTGATGTGAAGAATCTCATCTTCTTTCTGTATTCGCGTTGATTCGCGTCCATTCGCGGTCAATCCCCTCTGGAATGACGGGATTTCTCCGGTATCACTCGATGAAAGTTTCCCGTGAACAGTCGTTTTCGCTGGCCTCCTCGAAATGAGCGGCTAGTTTTTCACGCGCAAATTATGAAATGGTTTTCCGTCTTTCTTCTCTCTGCCCTCGCGTTTTTGTCGAATGCCTGCGAAATGCATCCGGCTTCCGAATTGCCCCCGGAGGAGGTTGTGCCCGGTGAATTGCCCGCTGAAGTTAAGGCGGAGGCGAAGCCTGCCGCCGAGGCAACCCCTTCCCGGAGAAGAAGTAGTTCCACGTCCCCGTGAATGATCGCCGGAAGCCGGGACGCACGCGGCACTGGCGTCTGGTTCGCAGCTTCGGTTTCGCAATCCGCGGCATCAGCGTCCTCCTGCGCACGCAGGCAAACGCGCGCATCCACATGGCGGCCGCGCTTGGAGTAGCGCTCGCGGCAGCATTTTTCCACATCACCCGGATGGAATGGTGCGCCGTGGTCGCCGCCATCGGCCTCGTTTGGACAGCGGAAGCTCTCAACACCGCCGTCGAGACCGTGGTCGATCTCGTATCGCCGGATATTCATCCCCTTGCTGGTCGTGCAAAAGACATCGCCGCCGGCGCGGTGCTCATGGCGGCCATCGCCGCCGTCATCATCGGAGTCCTCGTATTCGCCCCCCATCTGCGCGCCCTCTACCAACCCTGAGCATCTCCGCGTTCCATCCCTTCCAGTCTTCCCATTCGTTCCCCCCCAAAAACGCCAGATGAGTCCACGCTGGACATAACCCACCAGCGTCCCCAAAGTCAGACGATGTCATTTCAGGATTTTGGTTTACTCGATGAAGTTGTCCGCGGTGTGCAGTCCATGGGCTACGTTGATCCCACGCCCATTCAACTTCGCGCTTTTCCGATTATTCTGGAAGGCAAGGATATGATGGGCTCCGCGCAGACCGGCACCGGCAAGACCGCCGCCTTCGCACTGCCCCTCCTCACAAAGCTGAAGAGCCGCGGCGCCATGCGCTGCCTCGTGCTCGAGCCCACGCGCGAACTGGCGGCGCAGGTGGAGACGGCGTTCCGCGACCACGCGCGCTTCATGGATGTGCATATCGGCCTCGTCCACGGCGGCGTGGGCTACGGCGCCCAGCGCGAGCTTTTGCAAAAAGGCGTGGATGTTTTGGTGGCCACGCCCGGACGCCTCCTGGATTTTCTGGAAGACGGCACGGCTTCGTTCAAGGACATCCAGTATCTCGTGCTCGATGAAGTGGACCGCATGCTCGACATGGGCTTCCTCCCGCAAGTGCGGCGGATCGTGGATCGCGTGCCCAAGCAGCGCCAGACGCTTTTCTTCTCCGCCACCATGCCGCCGGAGTTGGAAACAATGACGAAATGGCTGCTCAAAGATCCGGAGAAGGTGGAAATCGGCGTCCGGTTTTCGCCCGCGGATACCGTCACCCACGCGCTCTACCCCGTGGCGAAAGATCAGAAGTTCGATCTCCTCATCGCGCTGCTGGAGCGCACGAAATTCGATAGCGCGATCATTTTCACCAGCACGAAGATCATGGCCGACAAGGTGGCGCATCGCCTCAAGGACATGAAGCACTCCGTCGCCGTCCTGCACTCCAACCGCACCCAGAACGAACGCGAAGACGCCCTCGCGGGATTCAAAAGCGGGAAATACGAAGTCATGGTCGCTACGGACATCGCCGCCCGCGGACTGGATATCGCGGGCGTGAGCCACGTGATCAATTACGACGTGCCCCAGCATCCCGAGGACTACGTGCATCGCATTGGCCGCACCGGGCGCGCGAAAAACATCGGCGATGCCTTCACCATCTTCACCGCCGAGGAAATCGACCCCGTGCGCTCGATCGAGCGCTTCATCGGCGCAAAAATCCAGCGACTGAAAATCGACAACTTCGATTATCTCTACACGGCCCTTTTCAACGAAAGCCAGATCCCCGCCGGCGGCGTCGGAAAAGGCGTGCGCACCGCCCGAGGCTACAGCTTCGGCGCCAGAAAGAAACGCTAGCTCCGGGGAGCACACGCGCCCCGCGTGTAGTTCCGGCGCCCACGACTCTCGTGACGTAGCTCCTGTTTCGCCACGCACTTGGGAGGGATGCTCCGGGCAAATCCAGTGGCGCGCAACCACCACGGAATTTTAACCGCGGATTACGCGGATAACTCGCCCATTTCCCTGCCTCCTTTTGTCCCGTGCGCCGCCGCCTCGGCGGATTTCGGAGGTCTTTTATCCGCGCCCATCCGCGTAATCCGCGGTTAAATATTTGCCTGCGACTCTCGTGACGATGCAGGAGTACACACGCACGCGTGTCATTTCCCGCTGCTCCGCCGGAATTCCTCCACAAGGTCGTTCAAAGCCGCATTCCGTTCCCACGAGCGCACGGTCCCTACCCAGGCGATCCCCCATCGTCATTTGTCACCATGGCGCCGCTGACTGCTCGAAGACTTGAATGTCATTCTGGTTTCGTCATTCCCCGGCCGCCGGGGGATTGGTCAGCCACCCTTCAATT
>Ga0206905_10291_pt1 | contig 11400 bp, 8 predicted proteins | sample Alteio_BWOrgHeat_43_FD_152940 | JGI IMG/M metagenome (GOLD analysis project Ga0206905, IMG submission 152940) | Enriched cells from forest soil in Barre Woods Harvard Forest LTER site, Petersham, Massachusetts, United States -... | ecosystem: Environmental > Terrestrial > Soil > Temperate forest >...
GGGTCGACCCAGATCTTGACGATGTCGGCGTGGCGGACGGCTAGCTCGTCGACGTTCTGGCGGGCTTCGGATGGTGTGGCGGGGCGGTAGACCTGGTCGGGGGCTACCAGGAGTGGTGGTGCGCCGTCGGGGACGCCGATGCCTCGGCCTGCGGTGAAGAGGGTGGCTCCGCCGAGGGTGCCTGCGCGTTGCTGGTCGCGGAGGTCGTAGCCGAGGTCGCGGTTGAGCCCGAGGCTGATGATGGAGGTGACGCCGTAGCGTTCGTATTGGTTGAGGGCGGCGGTTACGTTGTCGGTGGTGTAGGCGGTGGCTGAAGGATCGGCATTGTTGAGGAGGATGCCTACGTGGGAGTGGGCGCTGATGAGGCCGGGGATGATGGTCTTGCCGGTGCAGTCGATTACGGCTGCGCCGGAGGATTGGATCGTCTTGGAGACATTCTCGATGAGGCCGTTGCGGATGGCTATGTCGATGTGCTCGCGGGCGGGGGAGCCGGTTCCGTCGATGACGGTCGCGTTGTGCAGGATGGTGAGTTGTTGGGCGGAGGCGAGGGCTGGAGCTAGGATCATCGAGAGGAGAAAGAGAGATCGCATGAGTGCTCCTGTGGGCTAGTAGAGGTGTTGACCGCCTTCGGACTCGAGAGATTGGATGAAGCTGCGCATGAGTTCTATTCGCAAGGCTGCCAGTTTTTTGGATGCTTCGAGGTGGAGCTTGGAGGGGAGAATTTCGAGTTGTTTCTTTAGGGCGTGGAGGGCGTCGGTGAAGGTGTTGAAGCGGGTGTCACTGCCTAGTTTGGCGAGGGTGCGAGTAATACCGATGGCTCCTAGTTGCTCGAGGATGTCGGCATCCCGGGCGATTTTTGCTTCGAGGGTGATGGGGGTGTCGTGCGGTTGATGGGTGCGGATAACTTCGAGGACGGCGGGGATCTTTTTGGTGGGAAAGCCGGCTTCTTCGAGGATCGCGGGGGCTTTTTCGGTGATGTAGGCTACGTGGTCCCAGGTTTTGAGGGCGTCTTCGTTTTCTGGGCGGTGACCGATGAAGACTCCTAGGTCGTGGAGCCAGACGGCTGCGAAGACTACATCGTCGTCGTAGGTTAGGCCTTGGCCGATCTGTTTGGTTAAGGCGTAGAGGCGGGGTTGGTGGCCGAATTTGTGCTGCGGATTCGCGTGGTTGGCAATGTAGGTTTCGAGGAATGGGCGGTAGGTGCTCATGCTTGCTCCTGTCGCGCTGGTGCTACGTTTTCCAGAATGAAACGATCATCCTCATTCTCGAAGTAGGCAAGACCAGTAGGTGAACAGCAAAGCAGAGTTCCCATCCTGCGACCAATAACTTTTTCGAGCGCAGTCATGAGGTCCATGTCCTTTCCATCTAGATCCTTGAGTTCAGAGATTGCATGACAGATATCATCCGCACCTCGGGTTTTAAGCATCTTTCGAATATCCGCAGCTGTTTGAGATGAATTGGGAATGCACACGGTCCGTCGCGGATCGAAGTCATTGAAATGAGCGAGATCGGACACGAACTCTTTACGGCGCTTCTCGTTTGATAGGAAGCTGACGTAACGTTCGCGTTTCTTAGCGTTTACAAATATCCGTATTGTCTCGATTTCACGTTGATCAATTGCGACTATCACGCTGGCTCCTGCTGGGTCATGCAGTGGAGGGTGCCGAGGCCCCAGACGAGGTCTACGGCATGGATGCCGATGACGTCGCGGGTGGGGAAGCATTTGGCGATGATGTTGAGGGCGTGGCGGTCGTTGCAGTCGTTGAAGGTGGGGACGAGGACGAGGTCGTTGGCGATATAGAAGTTGGCGTAGCTGGCGGGGAGGCGCTGGCTCTCGAATACTACGGGGGAGGGCATGGGCAGCTCGATGATGTTGAAAGGTTCGCCTTTGCATTTGCCTGTGTGGTTGCGGGCTGCGCGAAGGCGGTCGAGGTTTTCGGCAAGCGGAAGGTGGTTTTCGTCGCGGGTGTTGGGTTCCACGGCGGTCAGGATGGTGTTTTCGTCGACGAAGCGGGTGATGTCGTCGACATGGCCGTGGGTGTCGTCGCCGGCGCAGCCTTTGTGGAGCCAAATGGTTTGGTCGATGCCGAGGTTGTCGTGGAAGGCTTGCTCGAGATATTTACGGGTGGATTCTTCGTCGCCTAGGCCGGGATTGCGCTGCTGAATCTCGGAGAGGAGGCATTCTTCGGTGGTGATGAGGACGCCTGCGCCGTTGGTGTCGATAGAGCCGCCTTCGAGGACGAGGCGGTGGGGTTTGCCGTTGGGAGCGATGACCTCGGGTTTGAACTGGGGGATGTCGTAATGTTTGGCGACGTGCTGGGGGATCTGGTCGTCGCGGTGCCAGTTGTCGTACTTGGCCCAGGCGTTGAACTTCCAGTTGGTGATGGCGAGGTCGCCCTTGGGGTTCTTGACGAAGATGGGGCCGGAGTCGCGGAGCCAGACGCGGTCGGTGACCCAGTGGTGGAAGTGGAGGCGGGCTAGGTTGGCTCCGGCGCGGCGCAGCATGGAGGTGGCACGGTTTTCGGCAGTGAGGTCGTTGACGAGGATGTGGACGTCTTCGACTTTGGAGAGGTGGCGGACGATCTCTGAATAGACCCAGGGGATGGGTTGGAATTTGCCGGGCCAGTCCTCGGCGTTGTGGGGCCAAGCAATCCAGGTGGCGGCGTGGGGAGCCCACTCGGCGGGCATGCGATAGTTCTGTTCGCGGGGTGTGGTCATTGGCTCTTCTCTCCTTGGAACTTCCGCGACGCGCCTGGGTCCGGTTATGTTAGCGGCTACTGACCACCCTCTAGATGAAAGCAGGTAAAGTATTCAAAATAAAAGCTTTGAGCTCGTACTTGTTTGGCAAAGTATTGATTGTAAATGGTTTAAATGGGTACTTGTTTTTGGGTCGATTTGGACTTGTAGTGAGTAGCCATTTTTTCGATCCTGTTTTAAGTATAGCTGGTGGAGCATAACTCCCACGCAATCGGAAGTGCTGGATTGGCGCGGGTTTTGTGGGTTAAGGGATTGACAGGTTTTTTGGCTCGGGTTGCTGCGCTCTCCCCTTGAGGGCAAATACAGGGATCCTTCACTTCGTTCAGGATGACGGCTAAAAACGAACAACTGGAAAGGCAGAAGCAGATCCCTGTGGGATGACAAACAAAAAAACAACAGCAACGATCACAAGAGGTAAACCGCTTATGCGGAGCCATTTTGTGGGTGGAGGATTTGGTGGGCGGCGCGTTGGCCGGAGCGGATTGCGGCGTGGACTGTACCCCAGTGGCCTGTGGTGTCGGTGTGTTCTCCGGCGAAGTAGAGGGTGTCGGAGGCAGGGAGGGTCATTTTGGAGCAGGCGTCGACGGCTCCGGCGGGGACATAGCTGTAGGCGCCGTAGGTGAGTGCGTCGCGTTGCCAGTCGTGGGTGTGACAGTCGATGAGTTGGTGGCGGAGCCAGGTTGCGTCGAGTGAGAAGATACTGGCGAGTTCGATGCAGGCGGCTTCGCCGAGTTGAGCGGGGGTGAAGTTGCTGAAGGTTTCGGAGCGTGGGCCTCCGATCCAGCCGGTGAGGGTATTGCTCTGTGCGGGATGGGGCGTCCACCAGACGGGAGGCATGGAGCTGAAGGAGAAGAGGAAGCTGAGATTGGTGAGGGCTGCGGGTTGGAGTTGCGACCAGAAGCGCTCGCGGAAGAGGAGGGTGAAACGGCGCGCGTGACCCATGCGGAGGCGGTTGGCCTCGTGGAGGGCGTCGGGTGTGGGAACGAAGGTTACGGATTTTTGCTGAAGGACGCCGAGGGGAAGTGTGATGATGGCTTGGGCGGCCTGGAAGCGGGCTGGTTGGCCTTTGGTGTTGGCGTCGATGAGAACGTGGCCGCGGCTCCAATCGATATGTTCGACGAGGGTGTCAAGGAGGATGTAGCCACCGGCCTGAGTGAATTTCTGGGCGAGGAATTGCGGGAGGCGGTCGTAGCCGCTGCGGACGCGAAAGAGCCTGTCGCCTTCGATAGATTCTTCGGCTGCTTGCTGGAGGGCGAGGGAGGCGACGCCGATGACGCGGTGGTCGGCGGCGTTGAAGCCTTCCACATAGCCTATGGCGGTCTGGCGCTGGTGATCGGGGAGCGAGTGCTGGGCTAAATAGTCGGCGAAGGTTAGGTCGGGTTTCGTCCAGCTTTCGAGTTTTTCGAGGGCTTCATTGGCCTCTTGATTTTCGTCGTGGGTTTGAAGCTGGCCTTCTTCGAAGGCGAGGTGGGAGCCGTCGAGCTCGTAGGCTTCGAGGCCGGCCTCTTCGAGGAGACTCCAAAGCTCGGGTGATTTGCCGTGGACGAACTCGGCCCCGAGCTCAATGTTTTCATTGCCTTCGCGGATGGTGTGGATGCGGCCGCCGACGCGGCTGGCGGCTTCGAGGAGGGTGACGCGGTGGCCTGCTTCGGCGAGGATGCGGGCGGCGGTGAGACCGGCCATGCCTGCTCCGATGACGAGGATTTCGGGTTTGAATGGCATTCTGGCTTGGATGCGATTGAAGTTGGTTTGGGAACAGATGGTTTAATGGATAGTGCAGGTTTTATTCCATGCAGATAGTATGGGTGCGGTTGTCGCTTTTACTTTTCTGTAACGAAGGCTGTTTTTAACTATGGCAATTAGCGTTGGCGCACCCTCCAGTCTCCAGTCAGGTCTCCGCAAGACAGATGTCCGGGCCATGAGCATTGCAACGATGCTCTTCTTTATGTGGGGCTTTCTGACTTGTCTCAATGACATTCTGATTCCTCACCTTAAGGCGATTTTTGATCTGAATTATGCGCAGGCGATGCTGGTGCAGTTCTGCTTCTTTTCGTCGTACTTCATCTTTGCATTGCCTGCGGGCAAACTGGTGGAGTGGCGCGGCTATAAGGGCACGATGGTGATCGGGCTGCTAGTGATGGCGGCTGGTGCGTTCTTGTTTCTGCCGGCCTCAACGGCTGCTTCATTTGGACTGTTTCTTTCGGCGCTGGTGATTTTGGCGGCAGGAATTACTACGCTGCAGGTGGCGGCGAATCCTTATGTGGCGAACCTGGGACCCCCGGAGACGTCGGCCGCACGGTTGAACCTGTCCCAGGCATTTAATTCGTTTGGGACGTTTGTGGCTCCGTTTTTTGGTGGTGCGTTGATTCTGAGCACGACCCAGGTGACGCAGGAGAAGCTGCGATCGTTTTCGGCTGCGGCGCTGCAGCAGTACAGAATGGAACAGGCATCGTCGGTACGGCTGCCTTATGTGGGGATTGGGCTAACGCTGGTACTTCTGGCGATTTCGTTTGCTGTACTGAAGATGCCGACGATGGACTTTACGCGGGATATTCGTCCGGGCGAACTGGATGCGAGCGCGACGACGGACAGTATCTGGAAGCATCCGGTGCTGCTGGCCGGTGCGTTGGCGATCTTTGTGTATGTGGGTGCGGAGGTCTCGATCGGAAGCTTTTTGGTGAACTACTTCGGGTTGCCGGATATTGCGGCGTTTCCGGAGAGGACAGCGGCGAGGTACGTTTCGTTGTATTGGGGCGGCGCTATGGTGGGACGGTTTATCGGCTCCTACCTGCTGACGAAGTTGAGGACGAGTACGGTGCTGGGAACGGCGGCTGTGGTGGCTTGCGGGCTGGTAGTGACTTCGATCATTACGCATGGACACACGGCGATGTGGGCGATTCTTGCGGTTGGGCTGTTCAACTCGGTTATGTTCCCGAGTATTTTCACCGTTGGATTATCTGGATTGGGACCGCTGACCAGTAAGGGATCGAGCTTGATGGTGGCGGCGATTGTGGGTGGGGCGCTGCTTCCGCTGGCGGAAGGTCATCTGGCCGATGCGATTGGCGTGCAGCACGCGTTTATGATTCCGGCGGTTTGCTATATCTACATTGCGCTGTTTGGGTATTTGGGTGGGAGACGGGCTGAGCGAGAGGTTGGGATCGCGGCTTAGAACTACGGTTGTTGGTTCTCGGTTGTCAGTTGATCGTGCGAAAACCCCATCGTTCTTAGTGAACGATGGGGTTTCTTGTCTATTTGGTTAGTTCGTTCTTGGCGATGGCGCCGCCTTTCATGACGAAGGGGACGTTCTCAAGAACTTCGACGCGCTGGAGTGGGTCTTCTTTGAGGGCGATGAGGTCGGCGTAGTGTCCGGGTGAGAGGACGCCTACGTCGGAGGCGCGGCCGATGAGGTCGGCGGCGTTGCGGGTGGCGGCCTGGATGGCCTGCGCGGGTGTCATGCCGTATATGACCATGTAGTGAAACTGCTTGGCGTTGTCGCCGTGCGGGTAAACTCCGGCGTCGGTGCCGAAGGCCATTTTTACGACAGCTTGGAAGGCTTTGCGGAAGTTTTCGCGTTGGAGTCTGCCTACGCCGCGCTCCTTGGTGGTCATCTCTTCGGGGATGCCGAAGTCTTTGGCCTTGCCGAGGATGTAGTCGTCGTCGTAGATGTCCATGACGAAGTAGGTGCCGTGGGCTTTGGCGAGGCGGATGCCTTCGTCGTCGACGAGGGAGGCGTGCTCAATGGAATCGATGCCGGCGTTGATGGCGTCTTTGATGGACTGGGCGCCGTGAGCGTGGGCGGCGATCTTGCGGCCGGTGGCGTGGGCGGTGTCGGCGGCCATCTTCAGCTCTTCGTAGGTGTACTGCTCGGCTCCGGGCTGGTCGCCTTTGCTGAGGACGCCTCCTGAGGCGAGGATCTTGATGACGTCGACGCCGTACTTCACCTGGGAGCGGATGGTGTGGCGGATCTCTTCGGGGCCGTCTGCGATGGAGAAGTCACGCTCGGCCGGGAACATGGTTACGCTGGTTTGCGGGGAGTAGTTGTTGAGATCGCCGTGGCCGCCGGTGATTGAGAGCGGTGGGCCAGAGGCTACGATGCGTGGGCCGGGGAAGAGGCCTTCGTCAATGGCGTTGCGGAGGTCGACGGCCATGAAGGGAAGAGAGCCTACGTCGCGGACGCTGGTGAATCCGGCTTCGATGGTGCGGCGGGCGTTGACGACGCTGGCGTAGGCGTCGGAGAAGGGGGTGTCTTTGAAGGAGTTGATGGGGTCGTACTTGTCGGCGCGGGCTCCGAGGTGGGTGTGGCAGTCGATGAGACCGGGGAGGACGTAGTCGTTGCTTAGGTCGGTGACTTTGGCTCCAGCGGGGATGACGAAGGTGCCGGATTCGATGGACTTGATGCGGTCGCCGTCGAGAACGAGGGTGACGTTTTGGCGGTAGGTGCCGGTTTCGCTGTCGAAGAGGTGCCCGGCTTTGACGTAGGTGGTCTCGGGGGTTTGGGCGTGGAGGGCGAATGAAAGTGTGAGGGCGGGCAATAAAGCGCATAAACCGGCGAATTTCCGCATCGGGTGCCTCTCGGATTTGAATTTAGGTCAGTGTAGTGGATTTGGTGGGCCAAGCCTAAAGGCTTGGGCTTACCTAGAAGCGGTTCGCGCTTTGCGCGAATGCTCACTCATGCGATGAGACTGCATGAATGGGGCACCCTCGCGGCTTCGATACGAACCCGGAGAACGTACTTTATCTCCGAAATCTTTTCGCGGTATAGACAAGGGCCTCTTGAAGTTCATTTGGTACGTAATAGTAATGAGCCTTCTCAAGAAGAATGTTTAGAAGAACCTCGTCTGGATATCTTTTCGTGTCCTCATCAAGAAGATGACGAGTCTCGGAACTTAAGTGATGCTGCAACTCATTTGCTCCCATCAATCGCTTGATATGTTTGTCCCTATCAATCGACCCATCGTAATTTTCTCGCATACGGATCGTGAGTTGATGCGATAGAACCGCAAGGAATCTCGCCTTTGTTGGCGAATCGAGGACTGTATAGATCTGAAGCAATTCCAATTTTGTCATACGGGTCAGTCGAGGAAGCGTTTGGCTATGCCTTCGTAGGCGTCTATGCGGCGGTCGCGTAGGAAGGGCCAGTGCTGGCGGGTTACTTCGATTAGTTTGGAGTCCAGGTCGGCGTAGAGAATCTCTTCTTTGTCGTGGCTGGCCAGGGCGATGATGCGGCCGAAGGGATCGGCTATGAAGCTACCTCCCCAGAACTCGATGCCGGAGTTGGGGGTGTGGTCGCCGGGGCCGCGGAGTTCGACCGTGGCGGGGTTGCCGTCGGCGGCGGGGGCTTTGAATTTGACGTCGCCGTGCTCGTGGCCTACGCGGTTGACGGCGCAGACGAAGACTCCGTTGGCTATGGCGTGGGCGCGCTGGGCGGTCTGCCAGGCTTCGTATTGAGCGGTGCCGAACTCTTCCTTTTCAGAGGGGTGCCAGCCGATGGCGGTGGGGAAGAAGAGGACTTCGGCGCCGCGGAGGGCGGTGAGGCGGGCACCTTCGGGGTACCACTGGTCCCAGCAGACGAGAGTGCCGATGGGGCCGGAGGTGGTGCGGGTGGCTTTGAAGCCGAGGTCGCCGGGGGTGAAGTAGAACTTCTCGTAGTAGAGAGGGTCGTCGGGGATGTGCATCTTGCGGTAGAGGTCGGCGATGCTGCCGTCTTTTTCGATGGTGACAGCGGTGTTGTGGTAGAGGCCGGGGGCGCGGCGCTCGAAGAGGCTGGCCACGAGGACGACGCCGGTTTCGCGGCAGACGCGTGTGAGGACGTCGGTGGAAGGGCCGGGGATGGGCTCGGCGAGATCGAAGAGGGCGTGTTCTTCACGCTGGCAGAAGTATTGTGCGCGGAAGAGCTCGGGGAGGCAGACGAGGGTGGCTCCCTGACCGGCGGCTTCATAGACGTGCTCGGCGGCTTTATCGAGGTTGAGCTGGGTATCTGGTGCGCAGGACATCTGGATGAGAGCGACGCGTTTTGTCGTTGTTTTAGCCATGGCAGTCTCTCCTATCTTATAGGCCTGTGGGCGGATGGTGGGCATCGGGGATGGAATGTCGTTGCAACTTAACATTTCCGCTGAATTGCGGGTGTGGCTTAATGGCATATGGGCGAGATTGAGTTCCGAAGACTCAATGAGGGCGATGCGGCGGCGTACTGGAATTTGAGATATGAGGCGCTGGAGAGGGAGCCGCTGGCGTTTGGGAAGTCTGCCGAGGAGCATCGTTCTACGACTGTGGAGGAGTGGGCGGTCCGCTTTCGGGAATATCCGGAAGAGAGCTTTACGTTGGGCGGCTTTGACGAGGGCGCCCTTGCCGGAATTGCGACATTTATACGTGAGCAGGGGTTGAAAGAGCGGCATAAAGGGCACATCTACGGGGTGTACGTGGGCGCTACGCATCGTCAGAAGGGATTTGGGCAGGCGATGATTGCCGCAGTCGTGAATATGGCAAAGGAAGATGTCACGCTGGAGCAGATTCTGCTGGCAGTAGGGACGTGTCAGGAGGCTGCGATGCGAATGTACCGGGCCTCGGGATTTGTAGTTTATGGCACGGAGCCTAGAGCCTTGAAGGTGGGTTCGAGGTACGTCGATGAGCAGCAAATGATATTGAGGGTTCGTTGAAGCCATCCCAATCCAGAGGATTCCCAAGGTTGGGCCCTGAATCTCCTTTTTTCTGGGTGAATTTTCTGTTACGTTTGAATGTAGAGCCGTCTGGCGCAGCGTCCGATGGGCCCTCTTCAACTCACCTGAAAATATCTTGTCCCAGCAGTTTGCGGTAGCCGTGTATTTCATTGCAGAAGGAGCAATACGTTGAGCGAATTTCGTGATTTCCTGGAACTTCCGTACGCAGAGCTGGAAGACCTGAACCTGCAGGCCAAAGAGCAGCGCAAGAAGCGCGTGGCCGCCGATGTGATTCAGGAAGAGCGCCTGAAGTATCTGACCGACGAACGCCGGATCAAGGCGGTTACCGTTTTGTTCAGCGATCTTGAAGGCCGCCTGCACATGCTCGACTACGACAAGAAGTTCCTGGTCAAGAGCTATGACAACCTGACTTTCGATGGTTCGTCCATTCGCGGCTTTACGGCGCAGCGTGAGAGTGACCTGCGGCTCGGAATTGACTGGAGCGCGTTTTACTGGGCGCCGGCGGATGTATTTGGCGCGGGTAAGGTGCTGGTTTTCGGTGAAGTCATCGACAAGAACGGCACGACGTACTCGGGTGATATCCGTGGCGTGCTGAAGCAGTTCTCACAGGAGCTGTTCGACAAGCAGGGCTATACGCTGAATGCGGCGAATGAGATTGAAGGCTTCCTGTTTGAGGGCATTGATGCTGAGCGCCGGTTCCACGAGACGGGACTGTTCGAATACGTCAACAAGGGTGGCTACTACCACTCGTTGCCTGGCGACCCGCTGCGTGAGTTCATCGACACCACCGCAGAGGTTCAGCGCGCGATGGGCTTCGAGAATGAGAAGGATCATCCCGAGGTTGCGCCTTCGCAGTTCGAGATCAACTACACCTATGGCGAGGTTGTGGCTGCGGCTGACCAGATTCAGCTGTACAAGCTGATCTGCCGCCAGGTTGCGACGCAGATGGGCATGACGGCAAGCTTTTTGCCGAAGCCTGTAACGGGTGTCAACGGCAGCGGTATGCACACCAACGTCTCGATTACCAAGGGCGGGAAGAACCTGTTCTGGGATCCGAAGGGCGAGGAGAAGATTTCGAAGCTGGCGTGGCAGTTTACGGACCGCATTCTGACGCACGGCAACGATCTTTGCCTGCTGCTGAATGCGAGCGTGAACGCGTATCGCCGACTGGATCCTCACTTCGAGGCTCCGAACCAGATCAAGGCTTCGGCTACAGATCGCGGATCGATGGTCCGTATTCCGATCGGCAACGAGAAGTCTTCGCGTGTCGAGGTCCGTTCGGTTGGGCCGGACGCGAATCCTTACCTGGTGCTGTACTCGATCTTCAAGACGGGTTTGCATGGTGAGACAGCGCGGATCAAGAACCTGCGTCAGGCGGAGCGCTATCTACCGGACAACATTTATACCGCCATCGATAACTTCCGCGGGGCGGAGTGGACGTCGACAATGCTGGGTGAAGATGTGAAGGGTCGCTACGCCGATCTGAAGCAGGCTTCGGCGGACCGTTGCCCTCGTCTGCTGGGAACGATCGTCAAGCCGGCTGAGGTGCAGTTCCATCACGATGTTTATAACCAGCTGCTTTGGAATATTTTCTAAGCGCTGCAAATTTACGAAGATAAAAGCCCCAGCAAATGCTGGGGCTTTTGTTTACTCTCGTCGACTATGTTCGATAAGCGCACTTGATGGGCGACTTTGGTTGCCACTGGTTATTGGCGGATGGTAGCCTTCGACTTCTAAATCCTCGCGGTTGGAGCCTACATCCTATGCAGTCGAGCTATAACGGAATTACTGTCCCAGCGAACGGTCAGCCCATTGAGTATGCGAACGGTAGTTACACAGTGCCGGACCATCCGGTTATTCCTTTCATCGAAGGCGATGGTACGGGGCGGGATATATGGAAGGCTTCACAGCGCGTGTTTGATGCCGCAGTCGAGAAAGCATATGGGGGCAAGCGCTCGGTTGCCTG
>Ga0206905_10294_pt1 | contig 11316 bp, 10 predicted proteins | sample Alteio_BWOrgHeat_43_FD_152940 | JGI IMG/M metagenome (GOLD analysis project Ga0206905, IMG submission 152940) | Enriched cells from forest soil in Barre Woods Harvard Forest LTER site, Petersham, Massachusetts, United States -... | ecosystem: Environmental > Terrestrial > Soil > Temperate forest >...
TTTCTGACTCTTCGGTTGGATTTTCGAACTGAGCTTCAGTTACCTCGTGCGCACCATGAGGCGGCTTGTCAGAACTGAGATCACTCACCGAGAACGTCTTCTTTTCAATCTGCTTGAGTGCCATGTCGGCGATAATCTCAATGAGTTCCCCAAGATCTCCACTGCGGTTTTTATGGGCAAGAAGATTTTTTAGTTTCTCTAATTTCTCGACAAGCCTGTGAGAGGCCACAAATTCAATTTTCGATTTATCTTCTGTGATGGGTTTAATTTTATCTCTCATAACAGAAACTTCAGGAAAAATTTCAGCAAGAATTTTTTGTGACTCTCGCACAGACTTATTTTCAAATTTCTCGATAAGTGTGATTTTGTCGTTAATGTTTAAGGGAGGTAAACTTTCAGATCTCCGACGAATTTCTTCTTTTCTCACAGAAGACTGAATGCCAGCTGCGACACTGAGTGAAATCTCTCCAGATTTAACTTTCTCGGCCACTACAGGTACAGATTTCACAAGCCTCATTGCCTGAATTCGAATCTGAGCTTCGGGTTCACTATAACCAAGAAACTCAGTACAAAAAGAAAAGAGCGAAGAAAATCCTCGCGCCAGATATAGTTTTCGATTTTCAACTTCTCGAAGATAATCAAGAACCTGATAGGTCAGTTCTTTTTCTTTTGTAACAAGAATTTTAAGTTCACCAAGTAGTTCATTATCTGATTTTTTCATTTATTCCTCCCATATAAAAGTCATACCACGGGTTTTAAAATCCGATATTTTGATGAAATTCAAAATGAACCAGACGGAAAATTATCCCGCTTATAAGGCACCAACAGGAAGTTCATGCCGCCTTCGAGAAGCAAATCACAAAAACAAGAGAAAGTTTGAACCACGATGAACAGCGGGCTCTATAGAAAGACAAAACTCTGTCAACTATTTTTAACGCTCATTTTTATGCCAAGAATGTTTCACAAAAAGATTTTGTTTTCGCAGTCGTACAAAAAACAGTAGTAGGTAACAACCGAACCCGCTGCGTGATTCTCAAGATCCCGCCGGCCAAGCGAAGAAATCTGATAAGTATTGGTTTCACGAAAACCAAAGGACTACGGATCATCTTCGCTTGGCCGACCTTCAGTTTAGTGTTTGATCTGCTTTCTTTCCCGGACATTTGCTTCCGCGAGCTCGGAGAGTTGTGTTAGACTCTATAGCCTAAATGAAAACGCCTAAATTTTTAAAAAGCGTGAGCGAAGGGGTTGATCATGTGGTCGGCCTTTTAGGTAGAAATATTCGTCTCGCGACGCCGCTTGGTTTGGGAAAGCCCAATGATTTTTTAAATATCATTTATAGAAAAGCAAAAGCTGATTCTCAGTTTCAGCTGAAAATTTTTACGGCATTGTCGCTCAATCCTCCTCATGCGGATTCTGATCTTGCAAAACGATTCTTGGAACCTTTCAAGGTCAGGCAGTGGGGAAAAGACTATCCGGATTTAGAATATGCGACTGATTCGGTCGCAAATCGATTGCCTCCCAATATTCGAGTTCATGAATTCTATTTTCAGGCAGGCCTTGCCCTCAAATCTCCCGCTCTTCAACGTGATTATCAAAGTATCAACTACACCCATGTCGCTGAGACAATTCTGCAGTCCAATGTTCAAGTCATCGCTCAATTGATTTCACGGAGCGAAGACGGGCGTTACAGTCTAAGCTGCAATCCTGACTTAACCCTCGATGTCGCTCAACTATTTAAAAAAGAAAAAAGACCTTTGATCATCGTGGGAGTTGTTCACCCAGCTCTTCCCTTTCTCAGTGGAGAAGCCGAGGTTGGCGTTGATTTTTTTGACGTCATTATCGATGATTCTTCTGTTCATCACGAACTTTTTGCGCTTCCGAAAAATCCGATCAGCCCTTCTGATCACGCCATTGGCTTTTACGCGAGTCAGTTGGTGCCAGACGACGGGACCCTTCAAATCGGCATCGGCTCTCTTTCAGACGCTGTGGTGGCCTCACTTATTTTGAGACAAAAAAATAATAAAGCATACAGTGAACTCGTCGAGCGATCGTGGGCTGGAAGAAAAGATCCGGTGCCACATCTTATCCATAAAAATAAATTTATCCATGGGCTCTACGGCCTTAGCGAGATGATCACCGATGGATTTATGCATCTTCGGCGGGCGGGAATTCTCGTTCGAGAAGTGGTCGACGAATTGAGTAAAACAAAAACCTATATGCACGGAGCTTTTTATTTGGGATCGAAGGAGTTCTACTCTTGGCTTCGAAATCTAAAGGGTGAGGATTTTTCCGGTCTTCGAATGAGCCCGGTTTCAAAGGTTAATGATCTCTATGACCCCAACGAGCTTCTTTTAAGACGCCAAAGAAAAAATGCGAGATTTATCAATACCTGCATGGAGATCACCCTGCTCGGTGGTGCGGCTTCAGAAACTTTGAACGATGGTCGTGTGGTAAGCGGTGTTGGCGGACAATTCAACTTTGTGGCTATGTCGCTAGAGCTAAAGAACTCTCGTTCAATTTTACTCCTGCGCAGTTGGCGACATCAGTCTGGAAAGAGAAAATCCAATATCGTCTGGTCTCACGGGCAACTCACCATTCCTCGGCATCTTCGAGATATTGTCGTGACCGAATATGGGATCGCCGATATTCGCGGAAAGACCGACGAAGAGACTATTTGTGAACTCCTCAATATCACCGATTCAGAATTTCAAGAAGACCTTGCGAGAGTTGCAAAAAAGAATGGGAAATTGGCCGCCGATTATGCAATTCCATCTTTTGCAAAAAGCAACAATCCTGAAAAGATAAAAAGTTTTTTCGGAAGCGAGCCCTTTTTAAAATATCCCTTCGGTAGTGATTTTTCAAAAGAAGAAATGGCTTTGATTTCGGCGCTCGATCTTTTAAAGAAGGCATCAAAGGTTAAATTATTTCAGCTGTTTTGGTCGGGTCTGAAAACAAATTCAAGCTTTGACGGTGAGTTGGCTCGCATGAGACTCGATGCACCTCAAAGTCTCATGGATAAAATCACTCAAAATATTTTAAAGGGAGCACTGCAAAACTCCCAAGAGTCTATTTAAAAAACTCTGACATATCGGGGGCCGTTGCGGCCCCACCTGGAGCGACAGCTTGCCTTGGCCCAGTCATTCGACGTCTCATATTGAGACGTCGTTTAATGTTTGAAACCTTAGTGCCAAAATGTGTCGGTTTTCTGGCCCGCCAATGAATGAAAGGTAATGGCGATTTTAGAAGACCTGAGGCGTGCCGGCCTTGCAATGGAATAGTGTATGAAAACATATTTAAAAATTTCAGCGGTATCATTGGGGTTGGTTTTTATAACTAACTGTTCAGATGTCAGCTTTTCTCCAAAACCTCCCGCATCTGGCGGCATCGGCGGTTTAGGTGCTGGTGGCATTCCAGTGGGTGCTCCGATTGGCACGACTGGCTGTGATCAAGCGACCCTTTACAATGTCTACAACAGCACCGTGACTTCAAACCAGGCTACTGAAGACTCCATTGCTCAAGCATGCGAAACAGATTCGGACTATAATACCAACATTAGCATTGGTCCCACCGACACCTTCGGTGTCTCGCGTTTCACCGTAACCTGCGCCAGCAGGTGGTGTGCAGCCCATACCGGTGACGGCTCAGCTGTAGGAACCATCACTTCGGCAATTTCATACTCTGGCCCCCATAGCCTCAATGTTGGAGCTACCGTAACAGTTCAATGTCGCAGCAACACCGTTCAATCAGCACCCAGTGCGTGTTCCTCGCCAATTGCCAACAACCCACCCCTCACAACGACAACCCTCTTTTTTGGAAGCGGAAACTCATGCTCGCCATGCGGGTGCGATGTAGGGACCGTTTCAAACAATTGGAATATCAGCGCTTCATCTCTTTTAAATTGTGGAACTCAATACTGCACGGGCCTTGGCCAAGGATACCAGTGGGGAGTTCTCTCCGAAGTTAGCCCTACCGGATACGCCATCCGCTGCTCTCGCGCCGCTTACTAACAGGTTTGTGAATGCATTCCAGTTAACTGTGATGATCGCCGCCGTGGCTGTGAACCACAGGAGTGTTTTCATTACCAGCCGTAGAATCATTTTTTTTGCTGTTTGAAGAACAACCGATAGCAAAAAACAAAATCACGTAAACAATAAGAATAAATTTACTCATAAAATCTCCCTGAAATTAAAAATTTTTAAAAAATATTGGGGTGAACGAACGGCTACGAAAGACTGGGCGGTTTTTCTATATCTAGAGGCAAGACTCCGAGATAGGAAAAAGTATAGACGGGCAGATCGGATTTCTGGTCAATAGGTTGGGCATTCCAACTATTTCCGATGGCATCGACGCAATGTGAGAGGTGAACGAATGCAGGACGGAGATGAAATCCATTTCTTGGTTCGTGATTTGGCAGAGGAGAAGCTTGAAGCACCGTGATGTTTGAAGTCTTAGGAATAGAAAAACTTTGAATGCTCAGAAAATTAGAAGCAATCCCAAGGAGCAAAAGCAGGACAAAAAATAAAGAAGCTATTTTTTTTGAAAACTTCTCTGAAATTTTCTGTGAAATTAGCTTTTCCATATACAAGATCATAAATCCTAGAGAGAAAAGTGTCAATTGTAGCTTTAAGGGAGGCCGCGGACTCCGGCATGATTGAACAATATCTTATTGGTATGGTCGGTCGTCCAACCAAGTTTTTTGCTTTTCTCTTTGACGAATTCCCACATTCGTTCTTTTGGGTTTAAATGCTTCTCGCCCCACCAAGCAGGATGCACGAGAATTTGTAAGTGTTTATTTCGCGGCTTCGATAGACTTAGGTGGGGAGCGCCCTCTCTCCAACGTCCTGCGGAATCTGAAAGATACCATTTGAAAAGTTCTGATCCGTAGGCGTTGACTCGTTCGGCCACAAACTGAGGCCCGCTCAGATAACCGGGTGGCGGCCGATGAAATGAAAGAGACTTCACCGGTTGGCCGATAACATTCTCCAAGGCTTTGCAGTTTTCTTGGATGGAGTTTACAACATCGGTTTCGCTGCCGACGGCAAGAGCCGGATCATAGTGAAGGCCGATCTCGTGACCCCAATCCAACATCTGTCTAAGAATTTTTTTATTCTCGATCTCTTTCGGATCATAAAAAGGACTGTTCAACATCACATGGTAAGTGGATTTAAATCCGAGGCCGTGCTCCCACTGGCCTAGATTTTTCATTCGATCGAGACATATATCAATATCATGTCTGAGAAACGCAGAGGCTTCGCCATCAAGACTTGTCGGGACTTCGCGAAGCTGCCTTACACGAAACTTTTCTCTCACCTGTTGATAGAGTTTTTCTAAATAGCTGTAAGAGAAGTCTTCGGACCATTCCATTATTTTTTTTCCAATATTCGGGCCGGATTTCCCACCACAGTTTTATATTCTGGAACATCTTTGAGCACGACAGCACCAAGGCCAACCATCGCTCCCTTGCCAATTTTCAACTGTTCTTTGATCGATGATTGGGGTGAAATCCACGCTTCTTCACCGATCACAACTCCTCCACTGAGCTCGGCACAGGCAATCACGTAGGTCTTGGCGCCAATTTGCACATTGTGAGCGACATGCACGTGATCATCGATTTTAACATTGTTGCCGATCACCGTATCGCGAAGGGTGCCGCGACAAACAGTGTTGAGGCTACCGATCTCGACATCGTCACCGATAACGACCGTTCCTACGTGAGGAATTCGAAAGGGGACTTGGTTTTCATCGCGTTCAAAACCAAAACCATCTTGGCCGATCACTGTTCCAGATTTAATCATACATCTCTTGCCGATCGTAACTCCGTTGTGAATGACGACGTTGGGTAGGATCACCGTACCTTCACCAATTTCGACATTTCTACCGATGGAAACAAATTGGCCAATTTTAACCGATGGATGAATTTTAGCATCTTGATTGTATTCCGTGAAGTAGTTGTTGGCCTCGAGCCAGTGAAGTGCTCTTGCAAAGGTAAGCCTTGGATTCGCCGCCAAAAGATAGCTCACGGATTTGTGACTGAACTTATCAAAGGCGATAAGGCCGACATTGGGAAACTCCATCTCTCGATCTCGAGTGAGAAAGGAGAGACTTCCGTCGACTGAATGAGAAATAGGGGCCACGTGATTAAGATCGATGTCTTTTCCAACGAGATTTAAATTCAGCGCTTGAGCCAGGGTCGAAAGTCGAAGGGGCTTTTGAAATTTACTTCGCATAAATTCAACCCTAACAGGTTAAAGAAAATTATTGAACCACTCAAATACTTCAAGTCTATAAATATTGGGAGATCTCACACACTCAAATCGCCTCGTGCCGAGTGCTCCATCGAAAGAAATTTCGCCCCTCATAAGCTGTTCGAAGACGGGTCGATCAAAACGAAAACGGGTGTAGTGATTTTGATTCGGGTTTGACTCAAGCTGCCGATCGAGATCAGGTACAAACCTGACTTCTTTCGTTCCTAAATTGATGACCACGTCGTTGATAATAAGATCATGGCCAGCCACTTCTTTGCTTGCGGCCTGAACTTTTTTGGTGATAAAGCCAAGGTCATCGGAGCTAATTTTAAAATTGAGCTCTAGAGGACTTTCATCCATTTCGCCCAGGGACTCTTTCAACATGTTTTGATAATATTTTTCTAGGGTCCGATATTTCACTCGGCCATCGGAAAGAATATAATCCCCTGCAAACATATATTTGGCGGTGCTGTATTGAAAATCAAAGGGTGTGGTGAGTGACCGGTTGATAATATTGTTGGCTCCGCCGTAGTAGAAAAGAGAAGATCCAAATGGAATAACGGCTCGAGGTTTGAGGTGGTTACAAAACATTAAAGCCTGATCAATGGATTGACTATTGAGACGAGCCGTTTCATTCACGCGCTCTTCTTCGGAAATATTTTGCAGACGGTGAGGGTACCAGTGAATGAAAGCCGTCGGAACACAGGCAACGTCGAGCCAAGGAATATCCGGTTTGATTTTTTCAATAAGATCCCGGGTCAAGAAATTATCGGATCCGATATAGACGCAATAAGTTTTGGACCTAACAAAGACGCTGGAGTCGATGGAATTAAAAGCGTGTGGAACAAAATAAATTTCTAGATCTTTGAGAAAGGGATGCCACACAAATGGAGCAAGCTCATTCACAGGTCTATATTTTTCTAAATCTGTTTTAAGATTTAGCCTGCCATCCTTAATGGTGATTGGAATCTTCATTTTCGATAAAGCAGGAGGGCAAACGTGATCACTGTGGCAATGACTGACGATACAGCCCGATAATTTTTCTAGAATTTCGTCACAATCGATTTGCTCAGGTGAAAAGAGCCACTTATCGCCGTAAGGACTGTAATTCCACATGGGATCAAATAAAATGTATTGCCCTGAAATTCGCGCAAGAGCCGAGGCATGACCCACATAAAATAGGCCGTCCTTAGCAGGATCTTGGAAAACAAATTCTTTAAGAGATTCAGTCAATTTTGAGTCCTTTTATTGCCCTTTTGAGTAGCACATTGGTGATTTCAAAGCAAATGGGAAGGGTTCATATTCTCCTCGTTTGCTTTCTCTTAGAATTTAACTCATACTTTTTGAATGCAAGAAACACAACCAGAACCACAACTCGACGGCCAAACAAAAACGCAGCCCATAGACAAATTCACTAGATATCAAAAATTCGTGATCGCAATGTTAGCTTTTTTGCAGTTCACCATTATTTTAGATTTTATGATCCTCTCTCCTTTGGGCGCCTTTCTTATGCCAGCACTCAAGATCAATCCTCACCAGTTTGGTTTGGTGGTCTCCGGCTATGCTTTTAGCGCCGGTATTTCGGGATTTTTGGCAGCTGGTTTCGCGGACAAATTTGATCGGAAGAAGCTGCTTCTGTTTTTTTATAGTGGTTTTATTTTGGGAACAATCCTCTGCGCTTCGGCCCCGACCTATGAATTTCTCTTAATGGCTCGTATTATCACGGGCATTTTTGGGGGAGTGATAGGCTCTATCATTTTCGCCATCATCACTGATCTTTTTCCTTTCCAAAAACGTGGACAAGTCATGGGCTTTATTCAGACGGCCTTTGCCTCAAGTCAGGTGATGGGAATTCCACTTGGTCTTTATTTCTCTACCATTTGGGGCTGGCACGCTCCCTTTGTCATGATTGTTTTGGTTGCCGCGGTCGCGGGAATTTTCATAGTCATTTATCTGAAACCCATCGATGGTCATTTAAAACTTAATATCGAACGAAAAGCCTCAAGGCATCTAATTGAAACAATCACGACGCCGAGATATTTACAGGCTTTTGCTACAACCGCGCTGCTGAGCACAGGTGGTTTTATGCTTATGCCATTTGGCAGCGCCTTCACGGTCCACAATATGGGGATTCCCATTGCGAAGCTTCCATTGATTTATATGGTTACCGGTTGTTGTGCGATTCTCATTGGACCTCTTGTAGGGAAAGCCAGTGATCGATTCGGTAAATTCAATACGTTTATATTTGGATCAGCTTTGAGCATCATCATGGTTCTTATCTACACAAGGATGGGTGTGACCCCTCTTCCGCTTGTGATGCTCGTCAACGTCGTGCTCTTTGTTGGGATTTTTTCGAGGATGATTCCCTCACAGGCGCTGATCTCTGCCATTCCAGAACCTAAAAGTCGTGGCTCTTTTATGTCGGTGAGCTCTTCTCTTCAACAAATTTCGGGCGGAGTGGCTTCAGCCCTTGCCGGTTTTATCGTCGTCGAGAATATCGACGGATCACTTCTTCGCTTCGATGTGCTGGGCGACTGTGTGATCGGAGCAACCCTGATCACCCTCGTCCTTATGTACTTCATCCACAAAAAAATCCCCGAACGCTAATACTCGTCCACGGCCCAGGGGTCACCGCTCACGACTCATCTTTGCTCACTGCCTCGGAATTTTTTCAAGATAACTCTCATCGATCGGCGTCGCAACCAAAGCAGTAGCTTTCACCCGTTCAGGTTCGGCAAGTAGGGTGCTCAAATATCTTTCAGTATAGCTCGGAACAATACAGACAATTTTCTTGTCCTTATTTTCTTTCTTGGCCGCATATTTGAGAGCAACCAAAATGGCAGCGCCTGAACTAATTCCAACAGGAATCCCTTCTTTTTTTATCACTTCTCTTGCCTGAGCGAGAGATTCTTCACTGGAGACCTGTTCGACGGCATCGATCTGACTGCGATCAAGAATCGGCGGAATAAATCCAGCTCCCAAACCTTGAATTTTGTGAGGGCCTGCTTTGTTTCCAGAAAGAACGGAACTTTCTGTGGGCTCAACCGCGATCATCTGCAGGCTTGGTTTTCGTTTTTTTAAAACCTGACCGACTCCAGTGAGAGTTCCTCCGGTTCCAATTCCAGAAATGATAATGTCGACTTGTCCGTCAGTGTCTTGCCAAATTTCTTCGGCCGTCGTTTCACGGTGAACTTTCGGGTTTGCTGTATTTTCAAATTGTCTTGTCAAAAAGTATTTGCCAGGATTTTTCTCATCGAGTTCAAGAGCCTTCGCGACAGATCCTCGTATTCCAAAAGATCCTGGAGTTAAAATGAGATCTGCTCCGAGAAGCAGCAAGAGCGTTCGTCTTTCCATAGACATTGTCTCTGGCATAATGAGAGTCAGTGGGTAACCCTTGGCTGCACAAATAAATGCGAGGGCAATTCCCGTGTTGCCGCTTGTCGGCTCCAAAACTGTCATGCCAGCTTTGAGTTTGCCCGATTTTTCGGCGTCCTCAATCATCGAAACACCAATACGATCTTTGACTGAGCCCAACGGGTTAAAGAATTCAAGTTTGAGCCAAATTTCAGCCCCGAGATCTTTTCCCAAGCGCTGCATTTTAACTAGGGGTGTGCGACCAACTGTTTTTGTAATATCAGCATAGACTTTCATAGATTGCCGAGCCATTTTTTGGCCAGCACAACAAACTGGGCTCGCGCACTTTTCACGGCATCGCTATCGGATGGAGTTGGATCATTGAGATCGAAATGATGTCCGGCTCCGTTGATTGTGAGAATTGAAATTTTAGAATTGGCATTGTTCTTTGGGTCGAGACCGATGGTCGTCCAAATATCGGCGCTTCCATAAGTGAATAAAATATTTGAGGGAGCTGCAGGCGAATTCGAAATAAAAGGGGAGTAATAGTTTTTGTTATAGGTGGTGCTATTAAAGAAGGGAGCATTTCCGAAAGCTTGATTGCAAAGCCATTGGCTCGGTTCATAGAGGGAAGTTTCATCGGTGATCCAAAAGCCAAAAGTCGTGCAAGATTGAAACGCCCACTGACGATCTCCAGAATCATCGGAGGGATCAATGTTCGAAATATCACTGGCATCTTCGGCCGTCCCCTCAGAAATACCAACACCAGAGATCATTGGGGCTGAGGCCGCAAGAGCTCCAACCACAAGCTTTGGATATTTTTGTCGATAAAGAGCTGAAATGGTCCCGGAGTAAGAGCCTCCGATGGAAATCCATTTTCCCTTAAGGCCTCGGTCTAATGAAATCCATTTTTGAAATGTCGCCAGATCATCAAGTACGTTGTCCAAGGTCAAATATTGTATGTGATCGTTTGAAAGATCGGGGAACACCAAACTCTGGCCGTAATCACGATGTTCAAGATAAACGATGTGGGCCCCAAGAGTTTTGGCCCATGCGAGGGCATTGTCGTGAAGAAAGTAACCTTTTTCCGCATCGCCCTCTCCGCAAATGTGAAGAAGCACAGGAGCATTGGGAGAGCTCGCAGCAAATTCGGAATCAATCCAATACCTTTGGTTAAACTTTTGACCTGGGAGTTTTCCGGAGTGATCAATATCTTGTTGAAAAATTCCAGGAGTTAATGTGTCGGAGGGAATCGAAAAACTTTCGAAAGACTCAGTCCTCTTGCCTTTTACATTTTCGGTAGTTGCCCCGAGTGTGAGTGTAGGTACCAAAAACCCCAAAAGCAAAACCATTGCTAATTTCATGAAATCCCCCTACTTACTTTTTAGTTCACTGGAACCAAAAAGTCCACATCAAGGCGCATTTCTATGGAGCCGCAGCCCGTCTTAGAGTCCCATCCCGGACCTGCAATGCTCTTTATAACTTGATATCGGTGATCATCCAAATTAGAAGACTCCAATGCTCGGATTGCCCCTTACCTTTATGACCTTCGCAATGACTTGTCTTTTTGCGGGATCAGCGAAGGCCACAACTTTTTCGTTATCTCAAGCTGTTCAGTATGCCATCGAACACTCTCCAGTTTTTGATAGCGTCCGTCGAGTGCAAGCCATCGGAGAGCTTCAACAAAAAAATGCCTTTAACAGTTTTTTACCTTCTC
>Ga0206905_10298_pt1 | contig 11222 bp, 11 predicted proteins | sample Alteio_BWOrgHeat_43_FD_152940 | JGI IMG/M metagenome (GOLD analysis project Ga0206905, IMG submission 152940) | Enriched cells from forest soil in Barre Woods Harvard Forest LTER site, Petersham, Massachusetts, United States -... | ecosystem: Environmental > Terrestrial > Soil > Temperate forest >...
TGTGGGAGAAGGGGGTTTTGTCTCTCCATCAGGAGTAAGAAATTTCAATGTTTTTATAAAGAAAAAAATGAAGGGGGAGCATAGGAGAATAAGTGGAGAGATGGTAGGGAAAAAGATAGATAAATAGAATTTTGGTTTTGAGACTGCTAAGAGATTTATGAGAAAGTCAGTTAAGACATATATGATAATGCTTATTGCTAGAATGACTGTTACCCAAAAAGGATCCCATTGAAGCTGGCCTGCTTCTACACTCATAGCTTTATGAAATGGCTCTTGATAAGCAAAAAGGAAAAAGACTGTGATTGCATAACACAGCTGAAATACTCCTTTAGTAAAATTCACGGAAAAAAGGAGATTTTGCCATTGCTTGTCTTTAGAAAAAATCTTAGAGAGGATGTGAAAAAAAGAGGTTTGAGATCTTTTATGGAAGAGTTCTTCCGCCTCTAGTTGTCCCAGCCTCTGCAAGGTATTATAAACTCCGCTCAATACAGTCGATCCTAAAAGGAAAATAAGAACAAGGAGTGGGTTAGCTAAGGGCATATATTTAAATGTATGTGATTCTTATGTAAAAAGTTCAAGCACCATTTTTCTTTTCTTCTCATTTGTCGTCGATCTTTGGGGTCGATGTCGTCGTATTTAAGTAAGTGAAGAAGGGCGTGAACAATGTAGAGGGTAGTTTCTAGATAAGGCTCCGTTCCATATTCGATGGCGGCCTTTGGGCAGACAAAAATTTCTCCTAAGAGTTTTTCGTCTATTGGAAAGGTAATGCAATCAGTGGGGGAGGGGTCATTGAAAAACTGAGCATGGAGCTCACAGATTTTTTTTTGACTTACAAAATGGATGATCACCTCTTGGCAATCAACTCCCATTTTTTTTATGAGAGCGTGCAGGATTTTTTTTACAGCAGCAGAAGAGATTTTGAGGTCTTTCTGCTGATTAAATACTGTAATTTTAAGATCCACTTCCTAGGAAGGAATAGGAGTTTTTGGAAGGTTGGTCACGCGTTTGTTTTCACCATCTTTCCAGCGTCCGAGGCTGCGCAGCACATCAACACGCTCAAAACGTTTTAACACGTTACGTTTTTTAGCACCTTTATTTGATTTTCCGTAGCTTGCATGTCTTGTCATTGGGGTAACCTTTATTATTTAATTTTTGGAATAAATGCTTCAAATGAGCCTTCTACCGCATTAGCGTGTACTCTAAATCCTTGAGGAAGGTTGTCTTTTTTTGTTCCAGTCTTAGGGGACGGTGGGCGGCAGCGCTTAGGAGAGCGGCTTCTTCTTTCTTCTTGTTTGCTGATTCTGACCATAATATGCTCCTTTATCAAAAGATGCCCAGATTATAGGAAATTGGGTTGAAGTTGTAAAGGTAAAGTTATTACGCATCTATTCTTTAGGAAGTTCTTCAGGATGGAAAGTTCCAAAAGAAAGTAAAAACTTAAATGTTTCTTCGGTTGTGATGTCCACTGGATGTAAGAATTTTTTGGGTGTTAGCAATAAAAAACCAGAGATAGGATGAGGGGCGGTAGGGACAAATACGCTCACTTCCGTCTCAGAGATCACTTCTCTTAATTTTGCGGGTATTTCTCCGGTCACAAATCCTAGGGCGTGGGAATCTCCTGAAGGGAAAGGGATTAAGACTGTTTCTTTAAAAGTTTTTTGTCCTTCAGTAAACATGGCATTTGTCACATCTTTTGTGAGTTTATAGATCCCTTTAATGATAGGGATGCGAGAAAAAAGAGCGTTAGACCAGTTGAGAAGGGCTTTAAAAAAGAATTTTCTAGCGAAAAAGCCTAAGATAAAAATAAGGAAAAATAAAAAGACAAGAACAGCGATTCTGCTAAGAAATACAGAAATTTTTTCATTGGGGAAAAAACTTTGGATAATTCCTACAAATGGCTCTGTAAAAAGATCGAATAAATAAACAATGACAATGATCGTTAGCATAAAAGGGAGGAGGATTGCTAGGCCCGTTAGTAAATATTTTTTCATGGAGCCTTGGGATGAGATTCAGGGACAATGACGCCACAAGAGACAATATATTTAATCGCCTCTTCTGGTTTGATATCGACGTAGATGAGCTCTTCTTTTGGATACATCAGCAAAAATCCTGTTGTTGGGTTAGGCGTTGTAGGAATCAAGACAGAGACCAAATGCGCATTTGCTTTTTCAGAGCAGACTTTTGGAGCATCCCTTGCAATGAGCCCCATGGTATATATCCCCTCTTTAGGAAAGGGAACCATGACAACTTGTTTAAAAGAGCTTTTATCTGAGACAAAGAGAGTTTTAATGATATCTTGCGTTGTTTTATACACGGTATTTATAACGGGAATTCGATGGAGAATTTTGTCGCCAAGACTCATGAGACTATTAATAAAAAACCATCTGGTAATGATTCCAAGTCCGACAGTGATAAGAAAAAGCAATGCCAAAATAAGGAGCTGGCTGGTCAATCGGATGAGTTGCTCAGGTTTTAAAAATAAAAACCCTTGTTCAATGATATGGAAATGAGAAAGGATGCTTGATATCACTCCCATAAAAGGGTTGGTGAGCAATTTGATAATGAATACAACCACCACAATGGTGATCACTAGAGGTAATAGGATCACAAGGCCTGTGATAAAATATTTTTTCATTTTAGCGCCTTCTTCGTTGGGGTTTGTCGCTACGAGGTTTCCGTTTTGTGGTGGAGACAAGCTCCCACGCGACTTCTTGGAGGATGAAGTCAAGCGATTTAGGGCGGACTTTAAGTGTCTCTCCTATTTTATGGATTTTTCCCGTGTATTTACCTACAAGATGACCTCTTGGATCATGGATGAAATAATCATCTTCAAGTTCAGAGACGTGCAAGAATCCTTCTACCATCATGGGGGTCACTTCAAATTGGATTCCAAAGGGTTTGATTTTGGTGATGCTAGCGGTAAACTCGTGAGCCGGGTCCTTATCTAGCTCAGATTTTAAGAGTCTGAGTTTTTTTAAGGTTTTCACGCTCATTTCTGCGCGGAAAGACACCCTCTCTTGTCCAGAGCAGCGCAGGCCAATAGCATCGAGCTCTTCTTGCGTTAGGTCCTCTTCAAAAAGGATCCGTTGAATGATGAGATCGCTGTATCTACGGATGGGGCTTGTAAAATGACAATAATGCTCAAGAGAAAGTCCAAAGTGCCCGACATTTTCCGGAGAATAACAGGCAAGTTTCATGCTTCTGATAAATCCAATAGCAAGTTGCTGCCCAAACGGGCTAGATTTAGCTTCTTGAAACATTTTTTGTAAGTCTTCTGATGTAGGGGTTTTTGCTAAGTTAAATCCAAGCGTTCTTGCCATTGCATAAAAATCTTCTAAATTTTCAGGAGAGGGCTCTTCGTGGATTCTGTAGAGAAGAGGTTTTCCCTGATCTGCAAGATGCTTGGCAACGATTTCATTCGCTTTTAGCATAAATTCTTCCACGAGCTGGTGGGTGATGTCGTATTCTACAGTTTTTGTTCCCGTAGGCATCCCTTTTTCATCCACAACAATGACTGTTTCTGGCATCGCAAAGTCGATACTTCCTCTATCTCTTCTTTTTTGTCTCAGAAGATGGCAGAGTTTTTCCATGAGTTGAAGCTCTTCTTTATGGGGGCTTTTTGCCTTTCCATCGAGAACTTTTTTCGCTTCCTCATAAGTGAACCGTTTGGCGCTTTTAATATAGCCGCGGACAATTCTATACTTTGTAAGATTCCCTTCTTTATCAAAATCCATAAGGACAGAGGCTGTGAGACGGATCACCTTTGCTTTCAAGCTGCAAAGCTGGTTTGAAAGTTCCTCAGGAAGCATCGGTAAACAAAAATTAGGAAAATAGGTGGAATTACACCTTTTTTTTGCTTCGCAATCGAGATAAGAATTAGGAAGGACATAGTGGGCTACGTCTGCGATGTGAACGCCCAAGTGAAAGTTTCCTTGTTTATCTTCTATAATAGATAAGGCGTCGTCATAATCTTTTGCTGTTTCAGGGTCGATGGTAAAAGAGGTGGTTTTGGTAAGATCTTCACGCCCTTTTAGGTCGGTTTTTGAAACAGTTTTGCCAAATTCTTTTGCTTCTTCAATAGCTTCTAAAGAAAAATCTTTGGGCAGGTCAAATTCTTCAATAGCAGCAGGGATATCGCAAGAAGGGTTATTGATGTGACCTATGGAATATAAAAGTTCTCCAAGAGTAGCGTTTTCTTCATCGCCCCATTTTTTTACTTTTGCAATCACCCTTTCTCCAATTTTTACTGGAAGATTTTGAGGATTATCGCAAACGAGTGCTTTTGAAGTTCCTAAAAGGGGGGCGTAGACAATGAGATGGTTATGGGAATCGACTTGACGGATCGTTCCTGCAATGTGGGTGCGTCCCCGTTTTAAAACGGCAACGACCTTTCCATCTGGTCCTTTTTCCCAATTTGAATCGGGGTTTACAACTACTTCGACTTGGTCGCCGTCAACAGCGCTATCGGCCATATGCTTTGGGATAAAAATATCAGTCGCATATTGAGTAGGGTGTTCGGGTTGAACAAATCCAAATCCCCGAGGATGCATGTGAAGGATGCCTGTGATTGTTTCAGGTTTAGTTGTTTTAAGGGCCACCTGTTTTCTCTTATTTTCTAAGATCCCCTGTGCTGTCAAATCAGTAATAATTTCTTTACAAAGAGGGTGTAATTCAGGAGGGATTTTTAGCTTTTTAAAGAGAGCTGTAGGTCCCATAGGAGCGTATTTTTTACCAGAGATGAATTGGAGGATTGTTTTGGAAAGGTTATCGTACTTCGCAGAATGTGCTTTTTTCGTCATATTCCACCATTGTAGTGCACGGGCTATAATAATTCAATTTTTCTTATTGGCTTGAATTGCCGTATATCGGTATATTCTCTCCCTAAAACTTAAGGAAGGTAAGCTATGTCAGCAATTCCACCATCTTCTTCTTCAACCGCAGCTGCTTTAAGCGGTTCTAGCACAAAAAAACCTAAAAAACAATCTGTCAGTGGAGGCTTTGTCAGTGCAAGGATTGCATCTCTCGAAAACAAGCGATTGTCAGATAGCTCTTCTCTTGCTCCTTCAAGAGTTAGAATGGCACCACCTGTTGCTGAAAATGAAGCCTTAATAAGAGATTTGATCGCACAAAATGCAAAATTATCAAAAGCATTTAACCTTCTAAAAGCAAAAAGAAACCCTGAATTGGGGGTGAGTCCTTGTATGCGTAATGAAATCCCTAGCGCTAATTACTCTGCCGCAATGTCTCAGAAAGACCTAGCAGATACAAAAGCATTTTTGCAAAGACTTCCTCCGATGCCAAAGAAGATGTTAGACTTTCTTGAAAGTTGTGGTAGCGATGGAATAAAAGCTAAAGAAACTCATATTGCCGTACCTTTAGTTAAAAATCTTGCTATTGATCTTGATGGAAAGATTGTTGAGATGCCACGGATATTAGAGAATCTTGATGCATTAGACAAGGCTTCTGGAGGAAAAGGTTGTCGATTTGGTTTTATGCAGGAAGGGAAATTTGATCTACAAGAACCTCCAGCAGTTGAATTTGAATGGGCAGTCATGACGAGAGATGTTTTACCTGGAACTAAAGGTCAGTCTTATGTGTTTCAGGCAAACCTCTTAGCACAAAAAGGATATGAGGTGCCTAGCTTTATCGATGTTGTTTCTACGATTATTTGGGCAAAATACCACTTTGGCATTTCGCTGTTTCTTGGTAGTCCAATAGTTCATACGAGATGTCGTCAAAAGCAGGATGGTAGTCTCGTAGTCGTTGGCGGAACTCCCGGAGAGTCTTTAAGTGTCCTTGTAAACAACAATAACAGTAGCAATCTTGGCATGGCAGGTTTTCGGCGCAATTTTTTATGATTTCTCTAAAAGATTTGACATTAGCATAGCAATGGTCATGGGCCCTACTCCTCCGGGAACGGGGGTGATGTAAGAGGTGATGGGGGCGACATTTTCAAAATCAACGTCTCCTACGATAAGATGATTGACACGGTTTATTCCCACGTCGATGACAACAGCGCCGGGTTTTATCATCTCTTTTGTGATGAATTTGGGACTGCCGATAGCTGCAATCAAAATATCTGCACTTTTGCAAATCGCAGCCAAGTTTTTGGTATAGCTATTAGCAACAGTAACTGTTGCATTACAGTGGGGAGCTTTTTGCATAAGGATGGCAGCAAGCGGTTTTCCAACGATATTGCTTCTCCCTACGATCACAACGTGTTTCCCTTCAACTGAGATATGAGATTTGGCAAGAAGAGTTACAACTCCTTTGGGTGTGCAAGGTAAAAAGCCATCTGTTTCTCCAAGGAGCATTTTGCCTATGTTTATGGGGTGAAACCCATCGACATCTTTTTTAGGGTCAACTGCTCTCATGATGTTTGTTGTAGAGATATGAGAAGGTAAAGGCAATTGTACGAGGATCCCGTGGACTGCAGGATCTCTATTTAACCAATCGATCTCTTCCATTAACTGTATTTCTGTAATTGTTTCAGGAAATTCTTTATCAATAGAGAGAATCCCAATTCTTGCGCACGCCTTTTTTTTCATATTGATATAAGATCTGGACGCAGCGTTATTTCCCACAAGAAGGAAAGCAAGGCCAGGTCTTTTATGGGAAGAGGCAAGTCGAAGCGTTAAATCTTTTTCAATCAGTTCTGCAATGGCTTTGCCGTCAATGATTTTCATCAGTTTTTAGTCTCGTTAGGAAAAAGGCCTTCCAGCCAAAACGTTTGATTTCTTTTTCTATATAATCATAAGCCTTTATTGGGCAAGTAAACCATAAAAAAGCGTAGAGAGCATCGAAAAAAGACATGCCTATCACATCTGTAAAAATCAATTTCCAGCTTAAACTTGCAAAGAGGATGAGCTGAAAAATACTCACAACCATCGAAATAAACAAGGTATAAATAGAAAGGGCAAGGGGTTTATCATCAAAGAAGTGCCGTTTTTGATGGTACATAGTAGCTGTTGCTAAACAGCAAATAAGCGCGTAAAGGCCAAAGTGGTGTTGGGTGGAGAGAAGATCCAAGATAATTCCGCAAAGAGCTGCCATCCACAAAGAAAAGGTAAAGCTTTTATGCATATAGCATAGGCCAAAAAAAGGGACAAAAGCCAAAATCCTAGTGTTGGGAAAGAAAACCGTTCCAAAAATGGCTGCAAAGAGGGCTAGAAAAAAAGGGAGTGTCAATAGGCACCTTTGGCTCTGATAACTAAGGGAATTGTTTTATAAATCAATTTCAAGTCTAGCATAAAAGAGCGAACATCGATGTAGGTAGCTTCTAGAGAAATTCTCTCTTCAAAAGTCAGAAGATTGCGCCCCGATGTTTGCCAAAGGCCTGTAATGCCTGGACGCACAGAGAGAATTTTTTCTTTTTTCATGCCTAAATGCTGTACTACCTCTTCCATTAAATAAGGCCTAGGACCTACAACGCTTAAATCTCCTTTAAGCACATTCCAAAACTGGGGCATCTCATCCAAAGATGTTTTTCGAAGCCACTTGCCAATTTTCGTCACACGAGGATCTTCTTTAAGCTTAGAATATTTTTCCCATTCTCTCAGATAAGCAGGATCTTCCAAGATTTTTTTCAGTCGTACTTCTGCATCCATGCACATCGTACGGAACTTATAACATTTAATGATCTTCCCTTCTTTTCCAGCTCTTATGCTCGAATAGAAAACAGGTCCTCTAGATGAACATTTAATCGCCACAGCAATCATAAAATACACAGGAAAAAGCAAAACAAGCATGAGAAAACTAAAGAGAATATCCACCCCTCGTTTCACCCAATCTTCTCTATGAAGAGCAATAAACTTCCGTTCGATAAATACAGTCATAAAAACGGATTATGTAGACCAAGCGAATAATTCGCAATTCTGAAACTGCAGCATTTTCATTAAAAAGATTTGATTCAAAAAAGAATGCCTATATTTTTTTTAATAATTTTCTCTGCGTTCTCTGCGGCTCAGTCTTCACTCTGCGCTGATGAAATTCAGCATTCAGACAACAAGACTCTGAGTTATTGACCGAATACCAAACTCCATCAGCGCAGAGTGAAGACTGAGCCGCAGAGAACGCAGAGAAAAAATAGTTTTTTCAAATTCTGAAGTTACTCTTATATAAATAAGCTATCAAATCTTTTTAATGAAAATGCCGTGTTCTGAAAACACGTTTTAATATAAGAAGCCGAAGAGCCAGAGGGGGATTTTGGATCCACTGCCGATTTCTATGTCGTCGCATGCAGTGAAGCTCTTCATTTCGTTTTTTATTTGGTGGAAGCTCTTGTTTTTGCCTCCTATTTCGAAAAGATATGTGTCGTCTATAAGAAAGTCTCCATTTATGGGCATGCTTAGGTTATATTTTTCTTCAGTCATGTTTAGGAAAAAAGTTTCTTGGATTATTCCCATATTCGGGGCTTCGGAAGAAATAGCGTAGAGCTGATTGGGGTTTTCGAGATAGATCTTTGAAGGCGACTCTATTTGGCTAAATTTTTTTGATGTTTTGGAAAGAGATCTGATGAGTCCTGCGTCTTCAAGATGGGAAAAGTAGGTCTTTAATGTGCGCAAATCGCCTACTTCTATAGCAGTTTTAATGTTATTCCAGTTGGGTGTAAATGGAACGGAATTTGCAATATAGATAAGAAGCTTTTTGATTTTCTGAATGCTTGCTCCTGTAAGTTGGGGATAGATTGCTGCTAGATCGGATTCGATTGTGGCATGCACATTTTGTTCTAATGCCATTTTATAGATGTTAGCGTCATTGATCTCAAAAAAATAGGGGTAGTAGCCTGTTTTAAGATATTGGTGAAACTCTGGTATAACGTTTTTATTCTCTTTGCGAAGTTTTTTGAGAATAGAATCGGCAATTTTTTCATGTTGAGAGCAGATCTCGTTTATTTCATAGGAGGAAAATTCGAGATGGTGTGTTAATTCTAAATATTCTCTAAAAGACATCCCTTGCATTCTGTGAACAGAGGCTCTTCGTGTTAAATCATGACTGCCTTTATAAATTTGTAGTAAAGAGCTTCCAGAAGCAAAAATTGTCAATCCTGGGAAGGTATCGTAAATGCTTTTTAATTCCTTAGACCAGTCGGGGTATTTATGGATCTCATCAAATACGATCCATTTTCCCCCATGTATTTGAAATTGTTCTGCAATTTCATAAAGAGAGGTAGAACCCATGATAAAGTGGTCTGCCTGAACGTACAGGATTCTGGGGTCGAATCTATCTCCTTTAACAAAATCTAGTAGAAGTTGGATCAGTGTAGTTGTTTTACCCACCCCTCTTTGCCCGATAATAATGGATATTCTATGAGCTAGTTTTTCTGTACGAATGAAATATCTCTTATAAGAAGAATTTTTAATTTCTAAAAACTGTTTGCTCAATTCTCTGATTTTTTCGAACATAAGCTCCAAATGGATTGTAATCCCATATTATCAGCTAAAACAGTGGAATGCAATACATCTTCTTAAGTCATTAATTTTTAGGTAGTTCTATGGATGAGTTTGTAGGCGAGGTGTTCGAGAAGAGGGGCAGGACGGGAGAGCTGGGAGAGGGAGTGGAGGGCTGAGGTGTAGAGCTGATCTGCCTGAGAGCGGGCTTCGGGGGGCATGTCCCCATCGAGGATGTCGTCGATGATCTGAAAGGCGAGGCCGATCTGTTTTCCGAAGATTTTTAGATGGGCTGTGTCAGAAGGGGAGCAGTTGCTGATGATCGCTCCAAATTCAAGCGCGGAGATCATGAGGGCTGCTGTTTTGAGAAGATGCATTTCTTCCCAGTTGCCCGATTTTAAAATATCCATGACTTGTCCGCCGATCATTCCGTCGCCACCAGCATGCTGAGAGAGGCTTTTTACAAGAGCGATTTTTTGGTCGGAGGTCAGGTGAGGGCTTGTGCTCAAAAGTTCAAAGGCGTAGGTGAGAAGGTAATCGCCTGTAAGAACAGCATGTCCTTCGTTATAGACTTTGTGGAGGGTTGGGATCCCTCTGCGTAAATCATCGTCATCTATGCAGGGAAGGTCGTCGTGGATGAGGGAATAGGTGTGCACCATTTCGAGTGCGCAGGCAGGAATGAGGGCATTTTCAAGAGGGATATTAAAAGTTTGTGCGGTTGCAAGCGTTAAGATGGGGCGGAGGCGCTTGCCAGGAGAGAGAAGGGAATACCTGGCAGATTCAAAAAGTAGGTGCTGGGGAGCATCTAGACGCTCTTGAATAAGATCCTTGAGTTTTTTCTCAATGTCCAATTCCAAAATATTCAAATCCTTTAGCATGCATCTCTTGTTTTTTGTATTGGTTTCTTCCATCAAAAAAGGCTTTTCCTTGCATCGAAGGAAAGATCTTGTCAAAATCGGCAAAGCGGAATTGTTTCCATTCTGTGACAAGGGCAATTGCGTGCGCGTCAAGGGCAGCGTCGTACTCGTCTTTGCAGAAATGGATTCGAGAGTCGTTAAAGAGTGTTTTGGCTTTGGGCATAGCTACAGGGTCATAAACGCGGATGTGAGCGCCTTGTTTTAAAAGCTCTTCGATTAAAATCAGTGCAGGAGCTTCCCTCATATCATCGGTATTGGGTTTAAACGCAAGTCCCCAGATGGCGATAGTTTTCCCTTTGACGTTGCCAAAGTAGGCGGAGATCTTTTTAAAGAGGAGCTTTTTCTGCTTGTTGTTGATGCTATCAACAGCGTCCATAAGAGGGGTTTCAATCCCAGCATTTTTTGCCATAGCTTGAAGGGCTCGGATATCTTTGGGAAAGCAAGATCCTCCATAGCCTATTCCTGCGTAAAGAAACTGGTAGCCGATCCTTTGGTCTGAGCCAATCCCAATTCTTACTTCGTTGACATTAGCTCCAAGAGTTTCACAGATGGCTGCAAGTTCATTCATAAAAGAGATTCTTGTGGCGAGCATTGCATTAGCGGCATATTTTGTCATTTCGGAGGAGAGGATATCCATAACGAGGATTCTGTCATGATTCAGAGTGAATGCAGAATAGATCTCTTTCATGATAGAAGCGCTTTTTTCGTTATCGACCCCTAGAATTACTCTATCAGGCTTCATGCAATCTAAAATGGCAGATCCTTCCTTTAAAAACTCTGGGTTGGAGACAATATCGAACGGGAGGGAGGTTTTTTCTTTGATTGTAGCTTTTACTTGGGCCCCTGTACCCACTGGGACGGTAGATTTTACGACGATCAGCTTATATTCATTCATATGTTCAGCAATACTGCCAGC
>Ga0206905_10299_pt1 | contig 11215 bp, 11 predicted proteins | sample Alteio_BWOrgHeat_43_FD_152940 | JGI IMG/M metagenome (GOLD analysis project Ga0206905, IMG submission 152940) | Enriched cells from forest soil in Barre Woods Harvard Forest LTER site, Petersham, Massachusetts, United States -... | ecosystem: Environmental > Terrestrial > Soil > Temperate forest >...
GCTTCGAGATTGTAACTGCAAGCTCCTTCTCGGAGCGGCTCTACCTTTGTGACGATGCCTACTTCAAGGCCTGCAGGAAAAATGCCGTCATAACCTGTTGTAACCAGCAAATCGCCTACTTTTAAAATATCTCCGCTGCGCAGGTCTCGAGGAGCTCCTTTTTCATCGGGAAAATCGTAGTTAAATCCAACCCCTTTTAAAATATGGCTTTTCATCCGCCATAAAGGATGAACGCTGCCACGAAGCTCCCCCTTTGCAAGAAAACTATCGCCCCTTACAGCTCTTACTGATGGCGTAAGATTAGGATCGGTGACTAGGCGTACTTTGCTTGTTTTTTCTTCAACATATTCAACCACCCCTATAATAGAGGGCCCAAGCATGACAGGACTTCCTACAGCCACCTTATTTCTTATCCCTACATTGATCCAAAGAACGCTGCTCCAAGAATCAGGTTCCCGAAAAATCACTTTTGCAGGAAGGGCTTTCATATCAAGATCAAGCAGATCGCGCACCTCTGCATAGCCCTCAACTTGCTTTTTCAAAAGCAAATTCTCTACTCTTAATTTTTGGATTTCTTCTTCGTTCGAAGGGTGATGAGCAATCACCATCAATTTAAAAATAGATCTCTTTAAAAAACTAAATCCTCTCCATGTAGGGGCAACCGAAGCGATCGCTTTTGAACGTAACGGCTGGGCACTTTTTTCAGGAATGCTCAATAGCACAAACAGAAACACAGCCAAAAATATGTAGGATTTATAAGACTGCCTTCTCATACCTTAAGGATAGCGTTTACGACGTAGTCGATGTTTTTTGCGTTTAAGCCAGCTACGTTGATCCGACCATCTTTTGTCATATAAATAGCATAGTCGAGGATAAGTTTTTCCACCTGCTCTTTTGATAATCCAGAAAACGAAAAAAGGCCTACTTTATCGAGTAAAAACGAAAAGCCCAGCTTTTTAGCAAATTGTATTCTCATCGCATCAATCCGATGACGCATAGCATCAAGTTCTTTTTCCCACTGAGCTTTTAAGCTAGGAGAACCTAAAATATAGGCTATTGTACGAGCGCCATGTGCGGGAGGATTGGAATAGAGAGTTCTAATAATAGGCTTGATTTTGCTTGCTATGTGCTCTTTTTGAGCTCTAGATTTCGCAACAATAAACAACGCGCCAACTCTTTCAGAATAAAGGGCAAAATTTTTCGAAAAAGAAGCCGCAACAATCATCTCATGCCCTTTGGCTGCAAAAAGACGGATCGCTTCAGCATCTTTTTCAAGACCTTTGCCAAAACCTTGATACGCACTATCGAAAAATGGAAGAAGCTCTTTTTCTAAAAAAAGGTCAGAGATTTTATCCCACTGCTCTAAAACAAGATCAGCTCCTGTCGGGTTATGACAACAAGCATGCAAAAGAACCACACTTTTTGGAGGGAGTTTTTCGAGATACGCATAGAACCGATCAAAATCTACACATCTATTTTCTACGTCGTAATAGGGATAGACCTCAACTCTCATTCCACATTTAGTAAACACGCCTATATGATTTGGCCAAGTTGGCTGAGAAAGATATATCTGAGGAGCTATTTCTTGTTTTAAAAATTCTCCAGTAATTCTTAATCCGCCCGTTCCACCTATTGTCTGAGCTGCGTAGATCGTATTTTCTAAGTCTTTCCAAAGCTGCTCACCAAAAACAAAGAGAGCCGCCCTATCAATAAACATAGAGTCTCCATCTATAGGCAAATACTCTTTTGTCATCTCCCAAGCTAAAATCTCTTGTTCTGCAATCTTAACGCTCTCTAAAATAGGAGTTTTAAGTTCTTCATTCTTATACACTCCCACGCTCAAATTAACTTTATGAGCCCTTGGATCTGCGTTAAACGCTGCCTGCAATCCAAAAATCGGATCTGGCAAAGCTTGTTCTATCTGATTAAAGAATCCCATATTTGTATTGTTGCAAATCCCTCTTAATTTGTACAATCTGAATACTATTTTTGGGGTGTTAGCTCAGTTGGTAGAGCGCTACGATGGCATTGTAGAGGTCAGCGGTTCGACCCCGCTACACTCCACATCACTGGAGACATTTTCAAAAATGATCATGTCTCCAACTTTGTCCAATCTCTAGCTCTAGAAGACTTTTCCGCCAATTTTTGCTTCCGCTGAAGGGGTAATAAATGTTGCTTCACCGCTGTCAGCTTTAGGGTATTGTACCCCTAAAATTAGAGCATCAGAAATAGTATCGCCAATTTGTCTTGGAGCAAAATTTAATACCCCCAATATGAGTTTGTTCTTCATCTCTTCAGGTAAATGATGAGTAAATCTTCCGACGCTTGTTTTTATCCCGAACTTCCCAAAATCGACTTTCATTTTGTACGCTTTCTTTGGGGCAGTAGGTTCGATTTCTATACTTATTATTCGTCCTAAACGAATTTCGAGTTTATCAAAAGTTTCTTCTTTTAAGACGGTTGGTTTTTCATCAGACATAAAATCTCCTTTATAAGTTGTCTATTCTACGATACATGGTATAGGCATCCTGAAAGCTTCCATCTGCATTTCGAATGGCGTTAGGAATTGTGCCAACAATCTCAAAGCCCAATTTTTCATAGAGTTTGATAGCACCCGCATTTTCACTAAGAACCCTGTTGAATTGCATTGCTACAAAGCCAAGGCTCCTTGCAATGTGTAAAGATGCGTTAATAAGTAGAGTGCCAATCCCTAGCCTGCGATGCGTGCTTTTAATCATATAAGCAGCATTGGCAATATGTCCTGATCGTCCTGAATAATTAGGTTTGAGATAAAAACCCCCAATTACATGTCCTTGAGGAGATCGGCACACATAAACTTGCGATGTTGAACCGAAAAATTGAGTCTGAAATTCTTCCCTGGAACTGCTTTCATAAGGAAACTGACATCCTGTATCAACAACTTCTTGAAAAATCGCAAAGAGCTCTTCATCATCCTTTAATTTGTATGCTTTAAGCTTGCACCCAAATTGGTGCAGTAGGTTATGCACCTCTTTCAAACTTTCTACTTTATTTACGCCCGTGTTCAATGAGGTAGGAGCCGCATTTTGTAATCGAGAATTTCTTAATCCTTGTGCATAAAGAGCCATGCCCTGATAAACAAGATTAATTTCTTCAAGATTTAATGTCTGAAGAGCATTTTTAGTTTGATTGAATGCGATTGGCTCGAAGGAAAAAAGAGTATTTTTTCCTAACTCTGTAAATTGAAGAAATCGTTTCCTTTTATCTTTTTGATCAGTTGAACAAGTGATAAAACCTTTTTTTACAGCTTTAGCAACTAGTCTGCTTACAGTGGACTTATCCAAAAGAAGGCGTTCAGCAATGTCTCCTGCAGTTAAAGGCTCTTGGCAAGAAGAGAGCTCTATGAGAAGGTGTCGTTCAGCTAAAGTAACCCCCACTTCAAAGTAAGCGTCATTAAGGAGCCCAAGTTCCCTAACCACAGATCTAGCATTTTGCCTGAGCAAATTTATTTTTTGATTCGAAAGATGTTTCATGCAAGCCAATTAGTTGTATAATACAACCATTATGCTGGTATTAGAATTTTTAAGCAAGGTTTTTAGGTTAAGGAAAGAGAGAGATTCACCTCTCCAGTAAAAAGTTTAGAGAAGTTGCACTAAATTCTTTGTTTTCGCATAATCCCTCAATATATTTGAGGATGTATGCAAAGCAAATCACAAGAGTCTAAAAACAAATTGTTTGAGATAGCAGAATCTCAACAGGGATACTTTACTTCTAAACAAGCGAAAGACTCTGGATATAAAGATAATACTCACCCTTATCATGTGCGCTCTGGTCACTGGATTAGAGTGTATAGAGGTATTTATCGCCTTGCTAAGTTTCCTGGGTCCGAACGTCCCGACTTAATGATTTGGACCCTCTGGTCTTGTAATAGATTAGGGAAAATAGAAGGAGTTTATTCTCATCAAACAGCTCTTGCTATCCACGGTCTTTCAGATATCTTACCCGATAAACTTCATATGACGGTACCCCTCTCATTTCGACGTAATTCTGCTATTCCTAAGATATTAGTCATTCACTACAAAAATCTGCCTCAAAACGGAATGGTTTTGATAGATGGATATTTTGCAACCACGCCTTATCAAACACTTCTGGATATCATCGCTGATGTTCACATTTCTCATGAACTCATTTTGCAAGCCGTAAAAGCAGCAGCTGATAGAGGAATTATTACACAAGCTATGTTAAAGCAGCTGTTGAATGAGAAGGCTGTTCAATTATCTCCTATTTATCCTCTCTTAAAAGGTCTCCATGAAAATATTTAAGAATGCAGTCGATTTTAGAAAGAGTTTGGAAATGAGATTGTTCAAACAAGCTCAAGTTGCAGGAATTGATTTGCAGCGCATGAGAAAGCAGGTTGCATTTGAAAGGCTTTTAGCACGATTGTTTAGACAAAAGAACTCTCCTTGGATTCTAAAAGGGGGGCATGCCATGGAGCTTCGCTTAAAAATTGCTAGAGCTACTCAAGATATTGATCTATTCGTAAAAACTCATACCCTAATTGCAGATCAACAGATGATTTTAGAACACCTCCAAGAAGATGGAAATGCTGACTTATCTGACTTTTTTGAATATCGAATTAGCTTTCCTGAAGTTGCTCTAATAGGCCCACCTTATGGAGGGTTTAGGTTTCCTGTTGAGTCTAGAATTGCAGCTCGTACATTTGAGAAATTTCATCTGGATGTAGGAATTGGCGATATTTGCTTTGAACCTTTTGAAAGGATTAAAGGAAAGGATTGGCTTAATTTTTGTGACATCCCTGCTCCTGTTTGTCTGCTGATATCAGTTGAACAGCAGCTTGCAGAGAAAATTCATGCTTATACCTTCCCCAGAGAGCACGGATATAACTCTCGAGCGAAGGATTTAATGGATATGGCTCGTTTGATTCAATCTTATGAAATGGATTATGAACGCGTCGTAGCCGCTTTGGAGCAAACATTTGAACGTAGAGACACCCATGAGCTACCAGATACGCTCAATAACCCTCCACAAGAATGGAATGGTACTTTTGAAGTTTTAGCAAAACAATGCGATTTGGAAGGTGATATCCACACTATTTTCACCATGGTTTGTGATTTTTATGAAAGCGCTCTTATGACAAAAAATGGTTAAATTTCAGCGTTAAAAAGTAACAAAAATGAGGAAAACGCTCTGATCTCATTTTTTTGCGTCTTTGCATTTGAATATACTCAACCTATTACCTTTTCTCATAAAAAGTTTTCATTTGATCAAAGATTTTAGCAGATGTATCGAAGCAGGTTTTTGCTGGAGGTAGGCTTTTAAGAAAGAGTTTGCCGTAGGCTTTTGTGATGAGGCGTTTGTCTAAGCAAAGAACGCAACCCCGGTCTGTTTTTTTGCGCATAAGCCTTCCAAATCCTTGCTTAAATTTAACAACAGCGAGAGGAACTGCATAATCAAAAAAGGGAGCTTTCCCTTGAATGGTTAAATAGTTTGAATGGGCAAGCATAAAAGGATCGTCGGGAGCTTTAAAAGGGAGCTTAGCAATAACCACTAGACGAAGTTGTTCTCCTGCAACATCCACACCTTCCCAGAAGGAATCCGTTCCAAAAAGAATGCTTCCCTCATTTGCTTTAAATATTTCTAACAGTTGATTACGGGGCTTGTCTCCTTGCTTAAGAAGAAAATACCCTTCTTTTTCAAGAGTGGCGCCCGTCATCTCGTAACACTGCTTTAACATTTCATACGAAGTAAATAAAATAAAGGCATTCCCCTTTGAAGCCCGAACGGCAGAAATAATAGCCTGCGCAGCTTCCTTGTTAAATGTAGGCTCTGAGGGAAGTGGCAGATCTGATGGAACAAGAAATAACGTCCTATTTTCATAATCGAAAGGGGATTCATAGATATTTTCAGATATATTATCTGATAATCCTAACCTATCTTTTAAATACCCAAAGTCCTTAGCTGTTGTTAAAGTGGCGCTGCATAATGCGGATGTTTCATATTTACTAAAGAGGAACTTATCTAAGTAGGATGCAATATCTAAATCTGCATCAACAAGTCCCACTCCTTTTTTATAAGTTTCGATCCATCTTACGCGCGATTTTATCTCAGGCATTTCCTTAAAAAATTTCTCTAAGATTTCTATTTGTTCATCTAATCTTTGACAGAGCCCTTGTAAAATAGATTGAAATTCTTTCTGAACTTCTAATTTTTCTAAATCTGAGCGAAGGCAAAAAAGACGAGAAGAAAATTTATGTAAACTTCCAATCAACCCTTGAAACTGTGGTTTCCATCCCTCAATAATCTTAGGTTCTAATAAGATCTTCTTTTCTTCTGTGCTTTGAAGCGGCAAGAAGGCCTTTAGAATTTCCTCAATAAGAAGTTTTTTCTCAGAGGGAATTTCGATTTCTATACGAGAGCTTAGGGAAGGATTCAGATCAGGAAAAGATGCTTCCCTATACTGATCGATTAAATGGATAAGGGAAATGTCACCTGTACGTTTAGACAAACTCTCAAGAGCAATCTGCTCTATATGGTGCGCTTCGTCAAAAATCACCCTTTTAGCTTTGGGAAGCACCCCTTTTTCCTCTTTTGCAAGATCGCTAAAAAGAAGATGGTGGTTTACAACAAGTATTTGAGCATCTTCTGCCTTTCGTCTCGCTTTAAAGAGAAAACAAGGACGGTAATAAGAGCAATGTACATGAGTGCACTTTGCGCCATCCACGCTCACTTTGTCCCATGCAGAATTTGATACAGAAATTTCCGACTTTGAGCCCTCTTTAGTTTTCTCAGACCAAAATCTCAACTTATCAATCTCAGGCTCACTCTCTGCTTCTTTCAATCTTTTCAAACATAGATAATTGGAGATCCCCTTAACAAGCACAGCTTTAACATCTGCTTCTAAAAGATCGAGTAAAAAAGGGATATCTTTTGCAATCAACTGTTCTTGCAGAGCAATTGTATAGGTAGAAATAATCGTCTTTTCTTGATTGCGAAGAGCCCAGAAAACTGCTGGAACAAGATAGGCAAGAGATTTTCCAATGCCGGTACCTGCTTCAATGAGCGCTATTTTATTTTTCTCGTAAGCTTCTAAAACTTGCGCAGCCATCGCAACTTGACCAGGCCGCTCCTCAAATCCCTTATGGAATTGACTGAGCAAACCCTTTTTTCCAAAAACTTCCTCAATAATATCCTGCATGCAAAACAAGATACAGGAAGTAAGCGCAAAACGCAAAACATATGACAGTAGAAACGATGAACTATGAACTATGAACGATGAACGCTGAATTGAAGAAAGAAAAAGAAAAAACCAAAGAAAGAAAGAATTTAGACTTCTTTGCCTCCTTCTTTCTTCAGTTCATCGTTCATCATTCATAGTTCATCGTTTGATTTACTCTCCTTCGAGTAAATCTAAAAATGCTTGCAATTGTTTTGAACGTGTCGGGTGGCGCATTTTACGTAAAGCCTTAGCTTCAATTTGACGCACCCTTTCCCTTGTGACCTTAAAGCGTACACCTACTTCCTCAAGTGTTTTTGGTTTTCCATCAAGAAGACCAAAGCGTTCGATAAGAACGGTTCTTTCTCTATCTGTAAGAGTAGAGAGAACCTCGTTCATCTTATCTTTGAGAATAGCGTAACCTGTCGCTTCTGCCGGAGATTCTATCCCTGTATCCTCAAGAAAATCGCCAAATTGACTTTCGCCACCTTCGCCAACCTCTGCTTGTAAAGAGATCGGATGTTGCGCGATCTTATAGATCTCACGAACACGTTCAGGAGTGAGTCCAAGTTCATTAGCAAGCTCTTCAGGAGTAGGCTCACGTCCTGTTTCCATCATCAGCTTTTTAGCGCCTCTTAAGACTTTATTAATCGTCTCAATCATGTGAACAGGAATACGAATTGTACGGGCTTGGTCAGCGATTGCACGCGTCACAGCTTGTCTAATCCACCAAGTGGCGTAAGTAGAAAATTTATATCCACGGCGGTACTCAAACTTTTCCACAGCTTTCATCAAACCCATATTCCCTTCTTGAATCAAATCAAGAAAAGAAAGGCCTCTATTTGTGTATTTCTTTGCGATAGAGATCACAAGACGAAGATTAGACTCTACCATTTCTCTTTTTGCTTCTTGGCTCTTGTCCATCCAGCGCTGGAGCATTCTAACGTCTTTTTTAAACTCGTCTAAAGTTCTTCCGGCGGCAAGTTCCCGTTTATTGAGTTTTCTTTGTACTGCCAGGAGTTTAGACGCAGCAAATTTATTCTTTTCTGCGCGAGGGGCTAGGTCTTGCATCTCTCTTTCTAAAACAAGAAATCTGTCGTAAGCATTGAGAATCACTTCCCCTAAGTCGTCAATGATATTATGTCTGACGTACATCCTTCTTAAATAAGCCTGCATACGGATCCGACATTTCTCAATATCTTCAGAGATTTTCAGCTTATCAACTTTCTTTACTTTAGGATCGTGAAGTTGCGCGAGAAGCTTTTCTAAAACGGTATCTTCCATTTTTAGAAGACTGCAAAGCTTGGGGAGCAAAACAAGATAAGCTCCTTTATCGGGAACTTCTTTTTCTGAAATTACCTTATCAAAACGATCTTTCCCGCTGATGAGATAGTGAGCTACAGAAATCGCTTCTCTTGTGGAGTAACGGAATCGCATAATAATTTTTTCAATTTGAATCTGCGCTTTTTCAATCCTTTTAGAAATCTCCACCTCTTCTTCCCGAGTCAAGAGGGGAACAGATCCCATTTCCTTAAGATACATTCGAACAGGGTCGTCAGAGGTCCCCTCCGTTCTTTTTGCAAGACCTTCTAGTTCTTTTGCCTCTTTTTTACGCTCTTTTTGTCTTTCAACTTCAACCTGGTTAAGAACCTGGATATCCATTCCGCTTAAAAAGATGAGCACCTGATCGATCTGCTCAGCAGAATCAAAAGTCATCGGCAGGATTTCATTTATTTCTTCATATGTGATATACCCTTGCTCCTTAGCAATGGCTACCAGCTCTTCGATTTTTTGCTGATGCTGTTGATTAAATAACTCTGTAAAACTTGCTTTTGCCATAGAATATGCAACTCTTCGCATTAAATAATGATAATGAATCTATTTTAGCACAAGAGGCACTAAGACACAAAAATTATCTTTGCCCGGAGTGTTTATATCCTGTCCGCGCCCGGGGCGGACCCCATAAAAGACACCACTTTTACCACCTAAAAGGAAATATCGCCTGCTCGCAACATAAAAAAAGTTTAGAGCACATTTCCCTGCAAATACTTCTTTTTAATACCCTTCCAGGAGCCGTACTCGAAAAGCCCTTCCCTCAAATCGGGAGAATTGCCGACGTCTATTGGGAGGCAACACATACAGTATTTGAAATCCAGTGCTCTCCTATGAGCCTGCAAGAAGCTACAGAAAGGTGCAACGACTATCAAAAGCTAGGAATTAAGCTCGTGTGGATTCTTCATCAAAAAAGATTTAACAAGAAAAACATCTCTCCTGCCGAACAATTTCTTCGAACCCATACGAATTGCTATTTTGCGAGGGATGAGATCATCTACGATCAGTTTGAAATTTGCAGAAGATCTAGAAGAATTTTCCGTGGACCAGCGCTAAAAATTGATCTTCGCTATCCCATGGAGCTCACCTCCACAAAAAAAGAGCCTCCAGAAATTATGAAAAAAAGATTTTTTCAATGGCCCTATTACTTTCCAGGAGATTTGACGAGTCACTTCATCAACGGAAAGGATTTCTCCTCTATATTTGCCATGGAAAAAAAATTTATGCCTATCAAAAAACCCTCTCTGGGAGCCCAGATAAAAAGATTTTATCAAATTATCTTTGGTTATCTTCTGGAAAAAGCTTCCCAATAAATTTAAAGTTTTGTATTCTTTACCCAAAATTCATTGGAGGAACTATGGCCGAAGAAAAAAAGGCAGAAAAAGCAAAAAAACGACCAACAGCTTTAAAGAGAGACATTCAAAGCGCGAAAAAATGTATGCACAACAAAACCTACAAATCAAAGGTTCGCACTGCAATCCGTTCTCTTGAAGATGCTATTACGAAAAAAGAAGAATCCGCAAAAGAAAACCTAAGTCTCGTCTACAGCCTAATGGACAAAGGTGTTAAAACCGGAATCTTCAAGCTTAATAAAGCTAATCGCGTAAAGTCACGCTTCACAAGAAGAATGGCCGCTGCGAAGTAAGTTAATATGTCGCATTTTGAAGTGCAGCGATTCATCGCTGTCAAGATTGGCTCTAGATAAATCGACATGTCTTAAGTTTAGACATTTCTCATAGGCCCAACGGGCCAAAATGACACAGCCCAGGTCGGAGCGATCAGCGAAGGCCTGGGTAAATGTGAATTCTATATCGAGTCCTGTAAGGACGGCATAACAATAAATATTCTTAGGTTTTATATCGTCCTTACAGGACTCTCTGTTTGTGTATGTCTTATTCCCAGGCCTCCGCAAGCTGCGACCTGGGCTGTAACATTTTGGCCTTGCAGGCCTTAAGAAACCGAATCCATCAAGTTGTTATAATAACAAAAAATTTTACATGCGAGATAAGTTGCTTTTATGTATAATCATCTCTTTTTAACAAGAGGTAATTATGTCAATAGTTAACAATACAAGTCACCCGCAACTCTTTGCTAATCAAACTATCAAAGCTGATTCTCCTCAACGACCGCTGCGTACAAGCGAACTTTTATTAATTGCATTAGCAGGGATAGCACTCGTTGCAACAATCGTGGTTTTAAGTCTTACCTTTACCAATCATTTTTCTCCCCAATTCACGAGCACAGGAACGCTCATAGCTTTCATTTTCATTATCAAGCCTTTAATCCTCCTCACAATCGCCGGCACCGCCGCTACAATTGCTAACCTGACAAATAAGGCTAACTAGGGCTCAATATTTTTTCTCTGAGCACATAAGGATCCAAATCAATGTCATCACCCCATGCCAAGGTATTTGTTTTGGGGTCTACATAGACTTGGTTAAAGAAGTCAACTGATCCCCAAGCTTCAAAAATGCCCTGACCTACTAAATGGCTTAGGTCTACGTCTCCTTCAAGCCCATCATCAAAACGGATCCATACTCGATAATTAGGCTTGGGACTACAAGCTACAATTTTTGCTCTTTTAAATCCCATATCCCCACATTTAGCGGAGAGGGGGAATTTTTTGCAGCTTTTTATTGTTTGAAGACTGTGTATTAGAAACTCACCTTA
>Ga0206905_10300_pt1 | contig 11194 bp, 12 predicted proteins | sample Alteio_BWOrgHeat_43_FD_152940 | JGI IMG/M metagenome (GOLD analysis project Ga0206905, IMG submission 152940) | Enriched cells from forest soil in Barre Woods Harvard Forest LTER site, Petersham, Massachusetts, United States -... | ecosystem: Environmental > Terrestrial > Soil > Temperate forest >...
GGGACGAGGAGAGGATCGTGGGTTCCCGTCCATGCGGCAAAACAAAGTCGCAAGGACGGGGCACGGGACTGCGGTGGTGGAGCGGCAAACAGCCGCGGGGTGCGCGGTTATCGAGCTAACTCGATGGGGACGGTGCGGGGTGGCTCCGGGGATTTTCCGTTCTCGTCCATCTTGCCGAAGATCATTTTGCCGCTGGCGGTCTGGAGCACGCTGGTGACGCTGATGTCGACGCTGCGGCCGATCATTTTGCGGGCGTGATCGACAACGACCATGGTGCCGTCATCGAGATAGCCGACGCCCTGGTTGTACTCCTTGCCTTCTTTGAGGATGAGGACGGTCATGCGCTCACCAGGAAGAACGACCGGCTTGAGTGCGTTGGCGAGGTCGTTGATGTTGAGCACCTGCACGTGATGAAGGTGGGCGACCTTGTTGAGGTTGAAGTCGTTGGTGACGACCTTGGCCTCCCACTTCTTGGCCAGTTCCAGAAGCTTGAGGTCGACTTCGCGAATAGTGGGGAAGTCGTCGGAGACGATCTGGACCTGGAGGGCGGCATTGGACTGCATGCGCTGCAGCATGTCGAGGCCGCGGCGGCCGCGCTGTCGCTTGGAGGCGTCGGTTGAGTCGGCGACGACCTGCAGTTCGCGGAGGACGAATTCGGGGATGACCATCATACCGTCGATGAAGCCGGCCTCGGCAATGTCGGCAATGCGACCGTCGATGATAACGGAGGTGTCGAGAACCTTGGCGGAGCGCTTGGTTCCCTTGTCGCCGGCGAAGAGGGTGCCGAGGACCGCGGGATTGAGCAAGTCGCCCTTGTTGGCGCCGACCAGCAAGCCGACGTAGGTCATGAGCAGGAGGACGAAGATTTGCAGAGCCGCGGAGGTGGCGCCGGTCAACGGTGCGGAGCGCAGAACCAGGCAGAAGAGCGCGGCGCCGAAGATGCCGAGCACCGAACCGACCACGGCTCCAATGAGTCTTCGCAGGGTAAGGGCGCGCACGCGGAGCTCAAAGATGATGACGGCCGATGCAGCGATCACACCGATGCCAGCACCGAGGGGGCCCGATAAGCCGAAGGGTTGAAGGAAGTAACAAACAACGCCAAGGAGGGCAACAAACAGCACGCGAAGCAAAACGAGATCCATAAAGACCTACTCCCGCTGGCGCGGAAGAAGATCGCCAGTTCGGGCTTGATTGGCGAGTATGCCGAGCGGGGTCAATAGTCGTCAAGTGGATAGAGCAAAGAACAGGGAACAGGGATCAGGGAACAGGGATCAAGAGCCCAGCCGTACCGGGCCAAAACAAAACCAAATTCCTTGCCATGAATCTCGATCTCGAGCCATGCCGCTTTTGGTTTGTCGCGTGAATTACTACATGACGCGCGGTTGGTTCACTGTTCCCTGATCCCTGTTCCCTGATCCCTGTTCTTTAAGCTACGGCGAACGCGGGTTGTTCGGTGCGATGGACGCGCGTGCTGCCTTTGCGGGGGCCGCGCTTACGGGCACTCATCTGCTTGACGCGGTTGAGAAGCTCTTCAGAGCTGCACTGCTTTTTGGCGAGGATGGCGTCGGCGGCCTGGAGTTGGTCGCCCATCTTCTGCGGGTCGCCCAGAAGGATCATGGGAATATGGGCGGCGATCTGCTTGAGGCTGCGCAGGAGCTGATCGCCATTCATCTGCGGCATGGCAAAGTCTGAGAGGACGAGGTCCACGTTTGTGCCGGCAAAGATGCCGATAGCCTCCTGGCCGTTGGTGGCCGACACGACGCGATATCCATTGGTATTGAGCAAAAACGAGAGCACGGAAAGGTCCTGCTCGTTATCGTCGACGCAGAGAATGATCTTCTTCGGGCGCATATGGGGGGCACACTCCTTATTCATTGTGAAAGTCGCCTGGAGACAATACGAGCCCTATCCCGCTTGCGCGGGAGTTGGAACCAGATCTCCTTGGCCGTTTTGGCCGCAAAGGAGGATTCGACTCCAGTCCGCTATCAGCTATGCGGAGCCGCGATGCGCGGTTGAGGCGTTCTGGCGAACGCACGACAAGACGCAGGCGACCCCGTTTAACGCGGAGCCTGGAATGGTGTCCTCACCCTTGGCCGAACTACACTGAGCAAGGCCACAGTGTCCGTGCACTCTTTGGCTTTTTATGACGTGGATTTTTCGAATGAAAGGATCCACTTCACTACAAGGCTCCGAGAGCCATTCAACTGTGGTTTTGCTGCGATTGCCTGGGGATCAGCCGGCCCGAAGGCCGCTTGAATTTCTCCAATGCTTGCCAAGAGTACGGAGGTCCGGGCCGTCTGCAAAGATGGAATGAAAAGAGAAGATGGGGCGTCCAAAATTCGCACAGCGGAGGGAAAAGGGTTTACTACTTTGATGCGCAATAGCTTAGAAGTATGAATTCCTGTTGAAAGCGTGTGCATCACGGCAGGAAAAGCCGCCCTTTTGCAACGAGAACAGTGCTGCCCGCGACGCGAATATCGCCTACCCCTGGGCCAGATGCTTGCGCGGCGACAAAAATCTCACTGGGACGACCGATCTCAACGCCCTGACGAAGGAGAAATCGAGCGCCGGATGGGGCGAGTTTTCGTTGCACTAGGTAGGCGACCGCACAACCGGCGGCTGAGCCGGTGGCTGGGTCTTCCGCGCCGTTGAACTGCATGCGGGCGCGAAAGCATTGGGTGCCGGCTTCGTCCTGGGCGGGCGCAAGTACGTAGAACCAGCGGCCGTTGTGGGCCCGTAGAAATGGCGTCGCTTCGTCGTGGTTCACGTTGAGGCGGGCGAGCGCGTGGACAGAGCGCAACAGCACGATGGCGAAGCCGTTGCCGGTGGAGACCACCTGCGGCGAATTGGATGGGTCGAGGTCGGAGGGATCAAGGCCGCAGAGGCGGGCGACCTGAGCCGGATCGAGTTCGGGGCCGAATTCGGGGTCGCGCTGGGTCATCTCGCCAAAGAGTGTGTCTGGATCGGCGAAGCGCACGGGGATGGGGCCGACGTTTTCGGCGAGGGTGATGACGGAGTCGCGCAGGGTTTCCGGGGCGGTGAGACGGAGAACGCTGGCGGTGCCAAGGGTGGGATGGCCGGCGAAGGGCAGCTCTTCCTGGGTGGTGAAGATGCGCACGCGCACGCCCTCGGCAGCTTCGATGGCGGCGGGACGGCGCTCGACGAAGGTGGTCTCGGAGAGGTTGAATTCGCGGGCGACCGATTGCATCTGCTCCGTGCTGAGATTGGCCGTGTTCATGACGACGGCGAGGGGATTGCCGGCGAAGGGGGTACTGGTGAAGACGTCGACGATGGCGTAGTCGAGGGCGACGGGCATGGAATGATTATCCTGTACGGGAAATCGTTTTGGGAGGCTCCAGTGGATATCTCGATCAGGGAACGACGTCTGTCGTTCGCTTCGGAGTACGACGTTGAAACACCCGCTGGGAACTACTATGCGCGCCGAGCCGTGTTTTCATTCACAGACCACCTGGAGTTGAAAGACAGCGATGGAGGCGTGCTGGCGACGATCGAGGGCAAGTTATCCCCACTCCGGAAAAAGCATTCGTTTCTGCTCAACGACGGACGCGCCTTTGAGTTTGGGTGCGAAAAGCTCTGGACCCAGGTGTACACCTGCGAGGGCAACGGAGAGATCTATCGGCTTTATCAGCACAAGGGCCTCAGCTACTCGGTATTTCGTGATGAGGGGCAGATCGCGGCATTCACAAAGAACCGGGTAGTGTGGGGCAAGGGAAACGAGTACGACCTGCGCATGAACCACGATGCCGAGGTAGTGGTGCTTATATGCATGGTGCTCACCATCAACACGATTGAACACGATGACGATGACTCGACGGTAACGATCGATTTTGGCAGCCTGGGGCCGGAGGCGAAGCGCTTTGATGAGACCTGGCAGCCCACCTAGTGCGGGACCTCGATTCTGGCTGAGATGAGTCCGGGGTATGATGGGTTTGGGGGCATTTGACGCGCGACAAGAAGGGTTGTGCGCGAAAGTCCGACACTGATTCAAGCTTTGCGAATGGGCACCGGTGGCGAAGTGGCTAACGCGCTGGTCTGCAAAACCAGTATTCGAGGGTTCAATTCCCTCCCGGTGCTCCAAAGATCAGTGATCAGGGTTCAGTGGTCAGTGATCAGACGCCTTCGGTTGTCGCCGATTCGTTCATTTCCTGCACAAGTTGAAGGACACCCACGACCGGACATCCCCGTCGGGCGGACGAGTGCGGATCTGCCTTCCAGGGGAGATCAGCCCAGTTGCGGCGGGGCGTCGATGGTGCGCGTGGGACGGACGCGGGAGCGATCGAGAAAGATGCGCATGCGGAGAGCCTCAAAGCGCTGCGTGGCGACAAGGCGAAGCTGGCGGCGGATGTGGTCTGGATCCTCGAGGAGGAGGATGCGGGCCTCGTCGTCGGCGGCGCCGCGCTCGAGCCGGGCGATGCGTTCTTCAATGGAGCGGCGAAAGCGGGGGCTGACTTCGAAACGCTCCTGGGTGGTTGACTGGACCATGGCAATGCTCCTGAGCAGGGGAGGAATTGGGCGTGCCCGGGTTCGCTTTCTAGCCAAATCGTAACGATTCAGACCGTCGCGCACCAGATTACGGGGAGGTTGAGGCGGTATGAGACGGAAGTAACGTTGTGTCTCAATTTGAGACAGGGACCTAAGACAGGGACCATGGACCAGGGACCAGGGACCAGGGACCAGGGACCAGGGACCAGGGACCACGGGCCAGGGGCCAGGGAAAGCTCGACGGGACGCGTGGCTCCTGTCTGGGGATGGAGGGATAAACGGACCGCGCGAGTAATTGCGCGGGGGCCGGCAATGCCGGTCCCCGCGGGGGTTATGTACTGCTTGCTGGATTAACGACTAGCGGTTGCTGCCGACTTTGTTGTTGGCGTCTGCGATGGCCAGCGTGACCTTGGTGCCGCCGTCCAAATGGATATTCTGGCGGGCGCCGAGGAGCGCGCCGGATGCGTTGGAGAAAGGCTGCCCGCTGGCGTTGGAAGCAATCAGAACGCCGGGGATCGCGGTGGTCTTGATTTCAATGTTGCCCTGGTGGGCAACCACCGTGCCGGCGGCCGGATAGCCGCTGGGCGCGGCGCTGGGGCTGCTGGTGGGGGCCGAAGCGCTCGGGCTCTGCATGGGGGTCTGCGAGCTGGCGCCGGGGCTGGAACCGGGGGCTACTGCTCCGCCCGACGAGGGGGCGCTACCGCCCGAGGGCGCACTGGGAGCTGAGCCGCTGTTGAACGGGCTGGACTGCGCGCTGTCAGAACCGGCCGCAGGGTCAACCGATTGCAGGACCGATTTGATGGTCATGGTTTGACCGCCCTTGAGCTCGGCCTGGTCGAACTGAATGGCTACCTTGGAGTTCTGATTGGTGTCGTCATGGGCCTGGACATCGGTGATGTGGCCGGTGATTTTGGAGCCCTTGGGGATGACCACGCCATCGGCGATGGTGGCCTTTTCAGTGGTTTTGACGACCACGGTGTCGCCGTTCTTGGCGTTCTTGGTGTCGAGCTTGGAGACTAGTTCGCCGCTTACGGGGCGAAGGTCAGCGTTGTTGGCCTCAGGGGCGTTAGCGGTATTGGGAACGGGAACGGCCGCGCCCGCACCGGACTGAGATGGGCTGGTTTGCTGCGAAGGGGGCGTGGACTGATCGGGCTGCGCGCTGGGCTGAGGCATGGGCGCGGGCTGGCTGGGTTGGGGCTGGCCGGGGGCCTGGGCAGTCAGGGGAAGACTGGAAAGGGCGGCCAAAGCGACCACCGGAATGAGTAACTTTACCTTTCTCATCGAGGTAAACCTCCATAGGGATCGGTCTTGCCGCCTTGGGGCAATGTCGATCAACGAAGGTAGGTGCAAAAGAGGGCCGAAAGGTTGATTGGGAGTCGGGAAATCGCTGCAAGAGAGAGGCGCAGTTTGTGAAATGACTTTGCACAATCGTTTATTGCAAACACGCGGTTGCGCTACAACAAATTTTGACAAGTTGTCTCGATTTATTTGTTTATTTAGTTATGTTTACATCGAAGGCAAGATCGGCGCCGACGGAGAAACCGAGGAGCATTTCAGTGATTTTTGGTGTTTCGACGTTACAAGCAAGCATTCATTTTTGACATAAATCGCAGTTATCTGACAAAGAAAGCTATTGGCGAACTTAAACAGGGGTATGTGAAACATTTGGCGAAGGGATTTGCAGAAACAGCGGCTTTTGCGGATCGGAGAATGGGATCCGTTTGACCAAGAATCACCGGACAAATCCGGCCTGGGGTGGCCGGATTCATCCGGAGGCGGGAGGGCCTATCGGTTGGCGGAGGCGGCAACCCCGAGGACGATCTGGGTGCCGCTATCGAGGTGAACGTTTCTGCGCGAGGCAGAGAGGGTGCCGGAGGTTGCGCCGGTGGCATCGCCCGCCAGCATGACGCCGGGAATGGCGGTAGCGCGGGCACCGGTCGCTGCAGTGCCGGATGCGGCGGTCTGGAGACTGCCGGTAGCGGCCGAGGCTGTCCCGCCGAGGTTGCCGGCGGCGGCGGCGGTGTTGAGACCAGAGTTGGTAGCCGAGGTTGTGGTTGCGAGGGCTCCGGTAGCGCCTCCTGCGGCAGAACCTGTGCCAGAGAGCGCGCCACCGAGACCGCCGCGAGCGCCACCGGAGGAGCGCATGCCGGCGCCAGACAGGCCGAGAGTGTCGTCAGCATCGGAGGAGGCCATTGCCATGGCTGCGGGCGAGGGCGAAACCGATTCGATGACGGAGTGAATCGACATGGTCTGTCCGCCCTTGAGCTCCGCGCGGTCAAACTGCACGGTGAGGGAGCTCTCTTCGCTGCCCCTGGCGTGGGCGCGAACATCGGTGACATGGCCGACGAGGCGGGTCCCCTTGGGAATAACGACGCCGTCTGCGCTGCGCACGCTGGCGGTGGTCTTGACCACGACCGAGTCTCCGACCCTGGCGGTCTTGGAGTCAAGCTTTTCGACCAGTTCGCCGGCGACCGGACGCATCTGGGGCATCGAAGCGCCGGCGTTGACGTTTGAAGACTCGTTGACGGACGCGCCGGCGGCCGAGGCCGAGGTGCTCTGTTGAGCAGAGGCGCCGGCGGCAGCCTGCTGCGCAAAACCTGGAATGCCGGTGAGCAACACCAGGCACACGATTGAACCCTTGATGGACCTCATGGAGACCTCCACACTGCTTTGCTTTTTGATAAGAAGGCGCTTCAACGGCGCGCCCCAGGAATCTAGGCCTTCATGATCTGCAAGCAATGTGCCAATAGCCGACGACGGGGAATGGCGCCTGGTAAGCATCTTAGATTCAGTCAATTGTATGGGCAATGGGATAGATACGGCGTTATTACAGGAAAGGCAAGGAATAACCAAATATTTCTGTGAGTGTGTAGTTTTGCGGTCATATGACTGGGTGGTGCGGCCCACGCGCCGGAGCGGCCTGGCCGGGTTACCGGGGTGACTTTGGAAAGAATATGAGGTTCGACCCTGGCTCGTTGTCCGGCCCCAGGTCCGGTTCCAGGTCTTCCTCGGTCACCGGATACACCGGGCTTGTTTTGAAGTTCAGGCTCGGGTCCTCCGGCCGGTCGAGCGCTTCCTCCAGCGCCTCCACGGTCTTGAACCCCAGCCGTGTCATCAGATACTGTTCGCGGTCTGTCGGCTTTCTTGGCACGGGGCGCTCCCTCTTCGCGGGTGTCCGGCAGGATCAGGGGCCAGAGCAGGTTGGCCTGTTCGGCTTAATGATCGGTGAAGCTGGTAGTTTACCCTGTTCCTTCTCTCCGGGCGTGACGATCTTCATGGACGGTTGTGGCGCCACGCCGATAATGGAATCGCGTGGTGAAGGAACAGCAAGAAAAGCCGCCGATCCCTCGCGCCGTTCCGTCCGACGCCGCTGTGGTAGATCAGCTTGGTGTGGAGTCGGCCCGCATATAAAGTTTGTGCTCGTCCTCGTGCGTCACCCGAAACCCGAGCCGCTCGTAGAGGGCGACGGCGGGATTGACCTTCATAACCGCCAGGGTCACAACCTGCCGCCGCCGTCCGGCCAGATCGAGAACCGACTGAATGACGCGAGTACCGATGCCTCTTCGCTGCATGGCGGGAACTATGTAGATTGAACCCAGAAAAATGGCATCGCCATCTCCACGCCGTTGCATCCAGCCCACATCGATGCCGTCGGCCGTAATGATGCTGACCTCATCGGGGATGAACCATTCGGCAAAGCCGGCCTCCTGACGGCCCTGATCCCACCCGAAGATCGGCTCAATCGCCCAGCGCATGGTCTCAAAGTACAGCGCACGGGCGAAACCGAAGTCGCGGGGCTGATAGGCGCGGAGACGAATATCGAGGGAGGAAGAGCGATTCACGCTTTGCCGGCGCCGGGTTCGCTACTGTCCTTCAGGCGAGGGGGCGTAGTAGCCCTTGCGAACCTGGACGTGTGTGCCTTCGCCACAGTTCACCATGACCTTGCGGAAGGTGCCGTCAGCCTTGGTGTTGGTGGGCGTGTAGGAGCCGATGTACTGGGTACGAAGTTCGTCCTGGATCTGCTGGAAGGCGGCTTCGAGCTTTTTGCCGTTGTTGCCCACGTTGATGAGGCGGCCGCCGGTCTCCTCAGACAGGCGCTTGGCGGCGGAGTAGCCGCTGTAGCCCCAGCTACCGTAGGAGCCCACGTCGGCGATGAGAATGACGTAGATGATGGCGTTGGATTTTTCCGCGGCGGCGATGGCTTCGCTGATCTTGGTCTTGCTGCCCTGGTCCTCGCCGTCGGTGAGGATGATCATGGCCTTGCGGCCGGATTCCTGATTGAGCTTTTCACGTGACGCAAGGTAAATCGCGTCGTAGAGCAGGGTTCCCTTGGGGTCGCCCACCGTGGGGATGGTGCCGCCGCCGGCGCCGGGGATGCCCGCAGCACCGTTGCCGCCCGCCGTGTTGATTTCGGCCTTGCCCATGGCGTGGCTGAGCTGATGCGGATTGTTGGTGAAGTCCTGGAGCAGGTCGACGTTGACATCGAAGGAGAGGAGGAAGGCTTCGTCCTTTTTGCGCAGAACCTGTTCGAGGAAGCGGCTGCCTGCCTCCTGCTCGAGGGGCAGGACATACTGCTGGCTGCCCGAGGTATCGAGGAGGATGCCAAGGGTGAGGGGCAAATCCGTCTGGGCGGTGAAGCTTTTCCACGCCTGGGGCGACTTGTCCTCCTGAACGCTGCAGACGTCCTTATTGAGGTGAGGAACGAGGTTGCCGGACTTGTCCTTGACGGTGAAGAAGAGGTCAACGAGGTTGATGTTGATGTGGAAGGTGGCGACGGACTGACCCTCGTCGGCAGGCTGAGCGGGAGCGTGGCTCACCGGGGGCGCATCAGGAGACGGCGGAAGCTGTGACCACGCGGACGCGGATGCGAGGGGGATGGCGAGAATCAGGGAAGCAATAGGGAAGCGCATACGCTTGTCATCCATTAGACGCGTCTATCGAGCTTGAAGAGAGCATAGCTCGAATTACGGGTTCGCGGCCATCAAGGAGCTCAAATGGCAGGGGTACCATGAAATACGGTCAGCCCGGCGAGGCAATATCGGCGGAGATGGGCCCCTTTCGCGGCTGCAAGGTAGCCCTGCAAGCAAACCTGCATCCTGTTGGTGCGTCTGATAATCTGACGGATGGACACTGCGCCGACGTGCGCGAGTGACGGGATGCGCGGCATTTTGCGCGGTCGAGTGGAGGAAGAGGGGCCTGTGAAGCTTGGATTGAAGCCATCGGGGGGATTTCGAGTCACGGCGATGGGAGCAGTGTTGAGCCTGGGACTGGTTCCAGCGGGCTGGGCACTGCAGGAGCCCATTCCCGATGCGCCGGCGCCCCAGAGGACGAGTCCCCCGCTGTCAAACGCGGCGGGCGGAGCGATCAAGCCGGGTGGCGGAGCGGGAGTGGAAAAGGCCCAGGGCAGCAGTTCGGCGGGCGGACCGACGGAGACGAAGGTGCCGCAGCAACCCTCGACGCAGGCACCCCCGGCCGAGCCGCAGAAGGATGTGCAGAGCACGCCGCCGGATATCGCCAACGCGCAGGATATCGGCCAGATCTACCGCACCTACACGACCCTGGTGAACGTTCCGGTGACGGTGAAAGACAACAAAGGCAAGCTGGTGGCGGGCCTGACGTGGCGCGACTTCAAGGTGTATGAGAACGGCAACTTTGAGCCGATCAAGTTTTTTATTGTCGACGCGTTTCCGCTGTCGATGGCGTTTGTGGTGGATCAGAGCCTGACACGCGACGTAATGGCCAAGGTGAATGACTCGCTGGGAGCGCTGCAGGGAGCGCTGACGCCCTTTGACGAGATCGCGGTCTTCTCGTACGCGAACGGGGCGCACGACCAGGGAGGCGGCTTCACGGGCGGACAGAGCGCACGCGTGCCCTTTGTGCTGTCGATGACCAAGGCCAGCGGGACGGAACAGCTGAATGCCGTCAACTCTGGTCCGATGGCGGGTTGCTCGATCCGGCAGAACGGCAATTGCATTGACCCGAACCTGCAGCCGGGACGGTCGGCGGGCAGCGACTCGTTCATCACCATTCCCAAGGAGATACACACCCTCAACGACGCGATCTTTGCGGCGGCGAAGGAACTGGCGACGCGGCCCAAGGAGCGGCGGCGGATCATCTACGTGATCTCAGACGGGAAAGAGAACGGTAGCAAGGCCACTTACAAGGAAGTGCTGAAGTACCTGCAGACGCACGAGATTTCGGTGTATGGCACGCTGGTGGGCGATTCGGCACGCTGGGGAGAGGGCTACCTGAGCCGCTTCCATTTGCCGTTTACGATGTATGACAACCGGCTGGTGAACTACGTAACGCAGACGGGCGGCACACTGGATTCTGAGAACAACCTGAACGGAATTGAAAAGAGCTACCAGGAGCTGTCGGCCGAGGCGCGGAATCGGTACACGATCATGTACACCAGCCACGAGCCGCCGTTCGACGAGAAGTTCCGGAGCATCGATGTACGGGTAGACCGGCCGGGGCTGGAAGTAATCGCGCGGCGCGGATATTACGCGGCGGCGACGGACCTGAAGTAGACGGAATCCTGAATTAGCAAGCAGTACAAAGGGCCTGTGCGGATGCACAGGCCCTTTCGATTTGGCGACAGGCGCAGAAGGAGCTAACGACGTCCGGCGCGCCCGAGACTGTCTGTCCTACGCCTTCGGCTCGTTCTTGTCGGAGTTAGGGGCGGAAGGCG
>Ga0206905_10301_pt1 | contig 11184 bp, 12 predicted proteins | sample Alteio_BWOrgHeat_43_FD_152940 | JGI IMG/M metagenome (GOLD analysis project Ga0206905, IMG submission 152940) | Enriched cells from forest soil in Barre Woods Harvard Forest LTER site, Petersham, Massachusetts, United States -... | ecosystem: Environmental > Terrestrial > Soil > Temperate forest >...
TCTTCAACAATAATCGTTCAAGGAGACGAGGTTACTGCCCGTAATTTGGCGCTTCTTTCCGCTTCTGATGCTTCCCGCTGTTCGAGACATATTTGTTGATAGAATTTGTGTTCAGCATCAGAAAACGCAATATTATAAGAAGTTTTAGCGTCATCGTAACGTCTTTGCTTTATTCTATATTCAGCTTCTAGAGATTTATAAGTTGTGGCGCTAGTTAGCTGAACAGCGGGCGATACATTGCCCATTCCAAGAATCTGTTGCTGCATTTCACCCTTTAAATCGCTTAAATCCTCGGATAACGATTGAACTTTATCGGCTAAGTCTTGAGTTGCTTGGAGTGCCATTTCTTTTGCTTTTTCACGATTAGCATTTTCTTGAGCCGAAATTTCTTTGCGTTGTTCTTCTGCCTCCTGATATTTAATTTCTGTAACCTTCTGCATATTTACAGCTTTTCGATCGTTTTCAGAAATCGCCAGATTTCGTTGATCATCTTCCAATTTCCACCTGCTTTGTTCTTCCGGTGTTAAGGCAAGACTTTTTATTACATCTGTTGGTAAAAGAGATATTGGAATTTTACCAGTCCCCTTCGTTGTCATATAAGATAATTCGATTCTACCGTTGTGTAAGAATAATCACCAATACTCCAAACAAATCCTTCCCAGACTTTGTTTTCACTTAATCCCGTTGTATTACAAGACACATATGCACCTTCATTGAATTGATTTTTATAATTTTTTTGAACAAAATCAGTAAAAAATCCTTTTAAAATTACTCCGTTGGGAAAAATCTGAACAATTGTTCCGCCTGCCCGTAATTTATTTTCCTTAAGAAAATCGATTTGTTCCTGTTCCTTCTTTTCTGAACTGATTTTTTCCGAAGCGAGCACCGAATTATAATGGAATCTCTCCTGTAAATCAGACGGAAGTGTTGAGAGAGGAATTTGCACTCCGCCGTCTTTATATAAAATCGTGACTGTATCGACCTGAACTTTGACGACTTTTACCTCTTGATACGTCTTGCCGTCGGTAGTTTTCCAATCTTCTGATTTAGCGACTGAAGAAAATAACGCCAAGCAGAGCAAAAGAAGACGAATAATCGTGCTCATTCAAGCACGATTGAAGGATTCCAAAGACTTAATGTCAAGTGCTGATTCCGGCACGTCATGAAGAAACCAAGGAACGTTATAGGACCAATTATTATGAAATTACGTAATGAGCGTAATTGGTCTCAACCCGACTTGGCAGCTCGTTGCCAGCGAATGGGATGGAATATAGGGCGCGATACCATTGCCAAAATTGAAGATCAGCGTCGTTGGGTCGGTGATTTCGAGCTAATCGGCTTGGCTACGGTCTTAAATGTTCCAGTCCAATGTCTTGTGACCAATAAAAAGCGGGCTTTGGAACTACTTTTGAAGGCAAAAGGAAAGGAAGATTCTTAAAAAGTCACAAGAGCCGGAAATCTGGTGCTTCACCGCAACAGACCAATAAATATAAGCCATCCAGCTTATTAAACATAATCTAATCCAATTAGCCCCGCGTTTATTATATTTGCTACTTATATAGCAATTATATTTCACTCAATTTTAACTCAAAAAATCTTAATAATTACATTATTTCTACATTAAAATCTAATTTTTTACTTTTAGAGTGAGTAGAACGAATAAATTTAAAGACAGCCCCTATCTGCCATTTATTAGTTTAAGCTTGAGTTTCTTTCTAAAAACCTAGGGGGATAAGCTTTTTGTTTCGTTGATTAAGGCTTTTTTGTCGCTCCTGAGTCATCCTGAGACGATTACCGCCCCCCTACGGTGAAAGCTGTAAGGTTTTTTTCGTGCTTATTTTTTGTCTTCCCTTACAATCTTGCCTTTCTTGTACTACATAGAATCGGCTATGGCATGGATAGAAGTTTACTAAATTTAAGGATGCATAATGAAAGCTTTTCTCGGTCTTTTTTTTCTACTTTTTCTAAGCTTACCGAGTGATTCGGAGGCCCAAGTCCCTCAAATCATAAACTACCAAGGTCGTGTTGTCGTCGGTACGACAAATTTTGACGGTGCCGGTCAATTTAAATTTGCTCTGGTAAATGGAAATGGATCCATAACCTACTGGAGCAACGACGGAAGCAGCACCGCAGGCAGCCAGCCCACTTCCGCCGTTACCCTTACTGTCACGAAGGGTTTGTACTCCGTATCTTTAGGAGATACGTCCCTGACAAATATGACCGCAGTTCCAGCGAATATATTTACTAATTCGGATGTGCGTCTGCGGGTATGGTTTAACGATAACGCCAATGGATTTCAACTTCTCACGCCGGATCAGCGAATTACCGCCGTTGGTTATGCGATGGTGGCGAACACAGCCCAGAGTGTTCCTGCCGGGGCTATTACTTCCACCAATATTGCAGCCGGAGCGGTGGGGAGTTCCCAGCTCGCTCCCAGTATAACACTTAGCGGGACTGTAACCGCAGGAAACTTTAATGGTAATGGTAGTGCCTTAACTGGATTGAGTGCCTCGAATGTTTCAGGTGGAACTTTATCCCCCCTCATTGTCGGAGTACCACGCTTGGGATTAGATGCTAATGGCACGGCTTTACAATCTTCGACAGGGTCTTATGTCGGTCAGCCAGGGTTAAGCCGAGACGGCTTTTTCGAGATCTGGAACGGCACGAACTGGACGACGACGCCTTTGGTTTTGGGAATGCCTGTCGTCTATTTGTCGGGGGGGATCATCAATGAAAACTCTCAATCGGGACAGGCCACTAATAATTTTTGCGGAACCATTTTTAATCCTTCCGATACGTCGGGCAATCATTATCTGGATAATGTCATCCAGATAAACAATAACACGACGAATAACTCTGGAGGTTATGGGTTCTCGGCTATTGTTTTTGGTTATCATAACCAAGACGTGATTCCGCAAGTTGGAACGGGAGAGGTAGCTATGGGGATTCCTGGGGGAGGACCCGGTACAGGAGGAGGACTTTTTAATGACTCCTTTTACATTGAACTTCAGCCGAATAGCTCAAGTTTTCGTCCGTTGGTTTATTCGTCTGGAATTTCAGATGAGAATACTCAACCGATGCATTTTTTGATTGAACAGGATCATTTTGGATCAGATCACAATTTGTATAATAGTAAACGTTTCGAGATTGATGGCTCCGGCAATATCATGCTCAATGGCTACGCGGCCAATACTTCAATCGTTCCGAGTGGAATTAAGGTTCTTCCTTCTGGTCGTATATTGGTGGATGGGGCAACCGACGATGGAACGAGTGCACTACAAGTGAAGGGGAATATTAACCTAAATGGAAACGCCGTTCTCAATGGCTGCCTCATGACTGCCAATACCACAGGCACGATCACCTTTAATACTAGCTTAAAGGCTGAGGCCATCTATAATACCTCCTCATCTACCATCGCATCGGCCACCATCACGCTGCCCGCTACCTCAACTCCGGGTCAGCCTCTCCGCTATGTGGGAGACGGCCCAATAACCACCGTTACCATGTCCGGCACGGTCGATGACGGCTCCACATTGACCACGCTTGCTGCTCACACATCGGTGGCATGGCAATGCACAACCAGCGGTCATTGGATAAGGATTCAATGACGAGGTTGCCTTTTTTTTCATGGGGTATTGCAGGACTATTGACTGCTTTAATTTTTATTTCAAACATTCCTCTTCATGCAGATTTTCGTGCAAGTGCAAACTATTCTGTCGTTGCCGAGACAGAAAATAGTGGCGGAAGCCGTGCTACTAGTGCTGCTTATTCTAATGACGGCAGTATAGGACAAATAGTCGGCATTTCTTCCGTGGCAGTCCCAAGTGAAACGATAAAAAGCGGTTACCTTGGGCAAATCTACGAAGCACAAGGTCTTACAATTACTGCTGCCCAATCTTCCGTAAATGAAGGAGCCTCTCTTCAATTAGACGGAAAAGAGAATCTCGATGATCTGACAACATTGGATGTAGATTCCCATTTGATTGCGTGGAACGTAATTAACGGACCTATTACGTCAATTGATTCTAGCGGTCTTGTTCAAGCGGGAAACATTTATCAAGACACTAATGCTACCGTACAGGGCACTTACCTAGGAAATATCGGAACTCTCCAGTTAACAGTTACGACTTTTATAGAAAACTTTAACCAATGGAGTAGTCTTTATTTCAACGCACAACAACTATCCAATCCTGCAATCAGCGGTCTTACGGCTTCGCCCCAGAATGATAGTATCCCCAACCTTCTTAAATTTCTGTTTCAAATCAATCCGGCTATTCCCATGAGCACCTCGGATCGCGCTGCTCTTCCCATTGTTGAGACCACCTTGATTGGGCAAGATAACTACCTCACTTTGACTTATCGCAAAAATCGTCTTGCTACCGGTATTACCGTCAATTTAGAAATATCCACTGATTTACAGAATTGGACAACCGTAAGTCCCTCTGATCCTAATTATTTTACTCAAAATTTGAACACCGATCCGACTACAGGTGATCCTATTGTACAAGTTGGAGTCAAAACGGCAGGAGCATCCAAGAAGTTTATCCGTTTGGATGTCATTTCGCCTTAAAGCAACGCCCCCCCCTCCCATTCCGGCCATCAAAACGCGACAGGGGGCATTTGTGCGCGTTTACGAGCCTTTTGAAGGCAGGACCACCACTTCACCTTTGTGTATTCTGACGCGGAGATTGGCTTGGGCCGACAGATACCCAAGAACATCGTCCAATGTGGTGTCTGTAAGGGTGAGGCTTACTTTTTGGGTATCCAATGGAAGCTTGGAGGTAAATTTGATTCCCTCATGTGCAGGATCGGCTTGCTTGCTTTGTGAGGCTAAATCCTCCAGAGCGGATTTAAGAGTGACGTTATCCCACTGCACGCTGACCTTCAGCGTCTTCAACTTCTCCCGAGTTGTGCCATCATAAGAAGGGTCTTCACCTGCCTTCGGCGGCGTAAACCAAGGGGCCGCTGGCGTGAAGGCAGCTAGAGGAGACCATACGAGCAAGAGAGCGATTAGCATAAGGCCTAGAGTTTTATTTTTCATAGTGGTCAATGGCAAAGAGGAGATTGCCTCATGTAGTCGATTTGGTTGGTATGTACGCCGTCGGAATGATCGGAGTCGTCCCACAACCGCTTGGCGTCCGTGACAAGTTGCGGAATATCGTTGGGGTTCCAGTACATCATGTTTTGTCCCAGATTGAACCCAACATAATGATTGCTGTCTGTTCCCGCATCTGCGGCAACTTGATCGGATAATTGATGTCCGAGTTCATGGGGCGCTGCGACGGGATTATTAACGCCACCTATTTGCGCGAGGAAGCTGCAATGCAAGATGGGATTCATCTGGGAAAGGGACGTGATACGACCTTGGGTGAGATATTCGGCAGCGAGTCCATCTGTATAGCTCAAGCCTCCAGCGTTGGTTGCGGCATTAAACTTTCCGATGACAATGACCCAGATCGTTGGGTCAGCGGAACTATAGACACCATACTTTGTCCTTAATGCCAGTGCAATCTGGTATAATTGCCCGCTCGGGAGCCCGTTGCCATCCACGTTGCCGAGATCAATTCCCGTGCTGGTTACATCGAGCACGTCGGTAGTGGGATTGTAAACATAGTTCGGCTTGATTCCGGCCACTGCCCATCGAGCGGACATTTGAGTCTCCATGTTGGGAATGTCGTTCCCATTAATCGCGTTGTGAGTAGATGTTTTGGTTTCCACAAAATGCACGGTGATATTCTTGACCGGATCGGGACTACAGCAAAGGAACCAGTACCGTACGCCGTTGTATGCGAACCAAAAACCCCAGAATAGTTACCGGGGGCGGCGGTATTTGATCCGTATACGAATCCGACGATTTGTGCCTGAAGTGATCCTTGGGCAAGGAAGATACATGCTACGATGGAAGCAAGCTTAAGAGGAGAGTTATTCATGATAGAGGGTAAAGTTGAGATTAAAAGAGAAGCCGTTTACTTAATGGCAATACAAGCCACTCTTGCATACGGAGCTAGCCGAACTGACACTTATTGACAATAAATAATTAAGGGTCTTCTCCTAACTTGCTTGGGATGAGGAAGATTGAATTATCCGCCTTCATCCAGGGTGTTATAGTGGTTATATCGGCTCTTCCTTATCTTTTAACCGAAAACACATCTACCATGGCTCGGAAGAGTCTAAAGCCGGCGCTCCTCTTTTCTGGTGGGCTCAAATAAGACATGCGTTAGGAGCGGTTCCAGAGCTTAGTTCTTTGCCCAAAATATACAACAAGACCTGCGCCCAATGCCGGTAGAACTGACCAACGTAATAACCCCCCCCAAAGGCTCAGAACGTACGTCAGGAAGGCTGGAATGGGCTTAGGCGGGGCTAAAATACGGTTACAGGACAAATTTGACTTATTTTGAGGGGAAGTGTGCCAGCAGCCATCCCTAGCCATTGTTTATGATTGGAAGCGGGTTTTACTGGGGTGAGGGGCTCAACAATGCTAAAGCCTTGTAATATGAAGGCGGTAGATTGACTCAGGTAGGGCGATCATCTATTATGCTTTAAGTGAGGACGTCAGTCTCGCAAGAGACGCGAGTGTGACATAAAAAGTGTTACAGTGTTTTGGTGATAACTGGATTTTACCTCTTATTGGGCTAGTGGCGAAATTGGCAGACGCGCCAGATTTAGGTTCTGGTTCCGCAAGGAGTGGGGGTTCAAGTCCCTCCTAGCCCATGTTCCTGCTAAACTTGATATTTCCCAGCGGCAGAGAAGGTTAGTGCAAGCGTTAGACTGCGACCCGCAACACTTAAAAGGCGAATTAAGAACCGTGGTTCCCAACGTCTTGACCCTTCCGGCTGACGTGGTATCCTGACCGCTTCATGTCCCGTACCCGCATTCTCCTTTGCAGCGTCCTGGCTTTTGTCATGGCGGCGCCGGTCGCCCAGGCCGGGCTGGTGTGGCGTCCCGGCGAGGGATGGTCGGATGAAAGCGGCGGCGACATCTCGGCTTCCAGTTCGCGCGACCAGCTGGAGCTGGCGCACAAGCTCGAGGCCCAGGGGCAGCGCGACGACGCGCTGAAGGCGTACCGGAATCTCCTGCGCCGCTGGCCGCTCTCTTTCTTTGCTCCCGAGGCCCAGTTCCGGATGGGCAAGATCATGGAGGACCAGGCCGATTTCTACAGCGCTTTCCAGGCGTTCCAGAAGATGGTGCAGAAGTATCCTTCGAGCACTTATTTCGAGCAGGCTCTGGGAGAAGAATATCGCATCGCGAATCTTTACCTCGCGGGCGAGCCGCAGCGGATCTGGAAGATTCCGGTCGGGCCTTCGATGGAGAAGACGATCGAGATGTACAACCGGATCATCAAGAACGCGCCTTACGGCACCTACGCTCCCGATTGCCAGTTCAAGATCGGCCTGGCCGACGAGAAGCAGCGCAAATATACCGACGCGGTCGACGCCTACCAGAAGGTGCTCGATAACTATCCCGGCAGCCCGGTCGCCTCGAACGCGCAGTACCAGATCGGCTACGCCTGGATGCGCGCCTCGACCAACGGCGATTACGATCAGGGCGCGGCGAAGAAGGCGGTGGATGCCTTCCAGGATTATCTCGTGCGTTACCCGAACAGCGACAAGGCCGCGCAGGCCCAGGAAAACATCCAGCACCTGGGCCGGAAGCAGACGCAGGGCGCCTACAATATCGCCAAGTTTTACGAGACCCAGCACGATTCCCGGGCGGCCTTCATCTATTACAATGAAGTCGTCCGCGAGGACCCGAACTCGCCGCAGGCCCAGCAGGCCAAGAAGCGGATCCAGGAGCTGCGCCCGATTGTCGAGGCGATGCCCGGCGGGGTTGGCCCCGACGGCACGCCGGCAAACACCGCCCAGACCGTGGCGAGCGGCCCCCAGGCGCCGACGTCCTCTTCACCCTCTCCCTCTCCCGTTCCCGCGGACAACGGGTCCACCACTGCCGGTGATCTTCCGGCCCCGGGTGCGACCTCCACGCCTCCTTCCACCAATTCTTCCCCGGCTGACGCGCCAGTTCCCGCGCCGCCGGATTCCACACCGCTGCCACAATGAGTTTCCGGGGAAATTTATTCAGGGCAGGGATCGCCCTGCTGGTTGTTTGCGGTCTCAGCGGGTGTGCCGGTTATCGCGTCGGCAATATTTCCGGGCGGGATCTCCAGGGTGTCCACAGCGTCTTTGTCCCGGTGGTCCGCAACTCGAGCCTTGAACCCGATCTCCAGGTCACGCTGACCAACGAAATCATCCGCCGCTTCAACAATGACGGCACGTTGACGGTCAACCAGACCAGCAACGCCGATTCCGAACTCGATGTCACCGTTGTCAATGTCCGCCGCCAGGCCTCCCGCAGCAGCACCACCGACGTGCTGGTGACGGCTCAATACCAGCTCACCATCGAGGCGAAGGCGACGTTCGTGAACCGGCGCCTGGGGCGCAAGATTTTCGAGAACAGCACAGTCACCGGCAGCACCACTTTTTTCACGCAGGCGAATATCCAGGAGGGCGAGCGGCAGGCGCTTCCCCTGGCCGCCGAGGATCTGGCCAAGAATGTCGTCACGATGGTGACGGAAGGCTGGTAGTGTTTCGGACAGTCCTGAACAAACCCATTTGCCAAATGCCCCAAGGGGGGGTATGACGTTTCGATGATTTCCGCCCGGAAAACCAAACCCCGCAAGACCCGATCGCCGATCACGGCGATTTCGGCAGAAGAGCTGGTCCGCGAATTGCCGGGGTCGAAGACGATTGTCTTTGCGGCGGGAAAGACGATTTTCCGCGAAGGTTCCAAGGCGGAAAGCTGCTACCTGATCATCAAGGGTAGGGTCCAGATTCTCAAAAAGACCAAGAAGGGGGGCGATGTCTCCCTCGCAACGGTGAAGGCCGGCGAATTTCTTGGCGAGATGGCGATGCTTTCGGGCGAAAAGCGGAGTGCCAGCGCGGTCGCCTCGACCAGCGTCACGGCGATCCTCATCCAGCATGCCGAATTCGAGTCGCTGCTGAGGGCGCAACATCCCTTTGCCGGGCGTCTTTCGCTCCAGCTATCGAGCCTGCTCGCCGCCCGCTGTCACCGGTTGCTGCGTCTCCTCGCCCGCCAGCCCGACCTGATTCCCCACGGCGGAAAGAAAGCTCCCCCCATCGATGTCCGCGCCGTCCTCAATCGCGTTTACACGCTCTGGGCCGTCTGATTGCCCGCTTGCGGAGGAGGACGGCGGCGTCTTCCCCGGTTCCCGTGCCGCGGAGAAATCGACCGCCCGGATTCTCATTCCCGCCCGCAATGAAGCGGCGGCCATCGCCCGCGTGGTCCGCGGTTGCCGCCGGGCCGGTTTTTCGGTCTGGGTGATCGACGATGCCAGCCGCGATGAAACGGCGTTTCTGGCCGCGGAGGCGGGGGCGGAGGTCCTTGTGTTGCATGGACCGCATCACGGCAAGACGGCGGCGCTGCGTCATGCGCTGGCGCAACTGCCCGATTCGGTCGAGTGGCTTTTCTTCCTCGACGGCGACGGCCAGCATCATCCGGCCGATCTCGAACGTTTTTGGGAGCTCCGGCATGAGGCCGATCTGGTAGTTGGCAACCGGTTGCCCGACGCGGCGCAAATGCCGTTCCTGCGCCGCTGGACGAACCGGGCGATGTCGGCGCTCCTCGCGCGGGGCGGCATTCGCGACAGCCAGTGTGGGTTTCGCCTCGTGCGCTGCGCGTGGCTGGGGACGTGGCTTCCGCGGGGGCACCATTTTCAATTCGAGACCGAGCTGGCGCTTCTGGCCGCGGCGCGTCCCTGCCGGATCGCCAACCTGCCCATCCCGGCCACTTATGCGCGGGAGCAGTCGAAGATCGTGCCGTGGCGGGATGCGCTGAATTTTGCCCGTTGCCTGTTGCGTTGAGCCTATCCCGAAAGGATCTTCATCCATGCGGCCCCTGAAAATCGCCCTGCTTTCCCGCTGGTACTGGGAGGAGAACCGCCGCAGCGGCACGGTCGAGGGAGGCACGGCGCAGCAACTGGCCGAGGCGGTGGCGGCGCTGGGGCACGAGGTCGTGGTCCTGAGCCAAAGCCCGAAAGTCACCCAACTCGAAAGGATGCGGATCGGCGAGCTCGAGGTCTGGCTTTCGCCCCGCGAGAAGAAGCGCGATTTTTTCACCGGCCTGCGCGACAAATGGGCGAAGTCGACTTACGGCCATCGCAAGGTCCATTCCGACGCGCTGGCCCTTCGCGATTTTCTCGCCCGGCGCGGCCCCTTCGATGTTCTCTGGGCGCAGTGCGAGGAACCGGACGGTCTTGTCGCCGCCGTGGCCGCCCGGAGCGGGGTGCAGCTGCCGCCGACGCTGACGCAGATTTACGCGCTGCGGTATCGCTTCGAGGAGGGCGCGGCGGTTTTCGAGGGGAAGCCGGCGCTTTCGCCGGCGTTTCGGCAGGCGGCGCGGATCGTGGCCAATTCGGAGCTGGTGGCCGATTCCGTGCGTGCCTATGCGGGGCCTGACCTGACCGAGGCGCAGCTCCGGGCGAAGACGGTGGTGGTGCCGCATAATCTTTTGGGTGGATTCATCCGCGCAGCCGAAACGGCGGCAGGCTCCACGCCGGAGCCGGGGCGTGTTCTCTTTTTTGGGGCGCTCAACGAAAAGAAGGGCGCGCTCGTTTTTCTCCGGGCGCTTCACGCGGCAGCCGCGGCGATGTCGGGCGTGGTCTTTGCCGTGGCCGGTGATTTCACGGAGAAGAATCCCCGTTTCGCGAAAGCGTGGAACGGGCAGGTTGAGGAGATCCGCCGCACGCTGCCACCGGGACAGCTGGAGCTGCTGGGCAAGGTTCCCCTGGCGGAAGCGGTTCGGCAGATTCAGCGGGCGAGTGTCGTTGTGATTCCTTCCCTTTTTGATGAGTTTGCCTGCGAGAACGGAGAGCGAAAAAGACTGAAGCGCCTTCATCATTTCCTGATGTTCTATCCGGTAAGCAAAAAGAGAGGCCACCGAATTGTCCGAGATAATCGCAACCGGTCCGCTTATCTTTCCCTGCAGAAGCTCGCCAACTTTATCCAGCAAGCCCCTCCCAATAAGCACGTCATAGGAACGCGCCCCGAGATCGACATGAACTCTCCTCATCCCCGCATTGAATCATAAAATCGGGTCGGGGTGCACCACAAAGGCTGTCATTCCGAACGAAACCGAAGGCTCAGAATGCAGCAAGGTAGCCGTCGACCTCCG
>Ga0206905_10303_pt1 | contig 11107 bp, 13 predicted proteins | sample Alteio_BWOrgHeat_43_FD_152940 | JGI IMG/M metagenome (GOLD analysis project Ga0206905, IMG submission 152940) | Enriched cells from forest soil in Barre Woods Harvard Forest LTER site, Petersham, Massachusetts, United States -... | ecosystem: Environmental > Terrestrial > Soil > Temperate forest >...
TCAAATTTTGATGAGAATCCTCTTTCTGGAGTATCAATTTGCATAGACGACAAACCAAGGTCCGCGAGAACCATGTCCACCTTTTTTGTTCCAATCGATTTCAAAAAAGTTTTGGCGTCTCGAAAGTTAATAAGGCCCACGGTCACGTTTTCAGAAATTTCTTTGAGTCGAACTGACGCCTTCGGCCCCTCGATAGGATCCTGATCAAGGGCAATCAACTTACCGCCAGGTAAGACTCGCTTTAAGATCTCACTGGAGTGACCTCCATGTCCCATGGTGGCATCGAGCGCGATCTCTCCAGGTTTTGGATTTAATATTTGCAAAATTTCTGTGAGACAAACGGGCCGGTGAGTCCCGACCGGAGTTTTGCCCTGATCCAGGATTTTCTGAACATCACCCTTGTAAGCTTCGGGATTTAGCTCTTTATATTTTTCCGAAAAGCGCCGCGGGTGAGTTCCCTTATAGCGCTGTCTTCTTTTTGGCCGAGGCTCTTCCAAAAAGAACCTGGTCTAATTGGCCGCTGATGCAGCCGGAACAAAATTAATACAACGGCGCTTTTCAGTCCAAGATCCAAGCGAATGAGCAATGACTTGGGTGATTTGGTAGGTCATGTCGGGCTTTCCATAGTTGGATACACTCAAAACTGAAGCTGGTGCTTGTCCCAAGATCACATCGAGTTCTTTCACCGAAGTGGCGTCAAAACCACCCATGTCATTTTTGGTTAGCTCGGCATCAAAACTGACGGAACCCTTACCTGACTGACCAGACCGCTGATCATCGACTTGAGCGAATATCGAGTAGAATCCAACTCCGCCAACTCGTTGAGATGCGTATGCATAAACCTCAGTGATTTTTCCACTTAAGTCATCGGTGGTGATATTGAGAATGCAAGTGTTCTCCTCGTATGGGAACCCTTTCGGCAGATCCCCTAGAGGAAGAGAGCCCGTGTACTTCACTTGGCTAGCAAAAGAAGCACTGCTTATTAAAACTGTAAAAATAAAAAATAGGTTTTTCATCTGGTTTCCTTTTATAAAACGTTTTGGTTCAATATTATTGAGCTAGCATCCTCATCCAATTGGGTTTTTCACCTAAGCAGGAAGTTACTTTGTTGGGACTGCTCTGATATTTACAAATGACTGCGATCCTTGTGTCCCTGGACTCTCTCTTCACTATGGATTCAATACCCATTCTTAAACAGGTGTAGTCATTTTCGGGATCTAAAGCTGAAAGCTCGTTACATAGAATTCTTAGCACAAATAATTCGTTCACTGAAGAGGGACTCGCCGCCCAAATTTCTCGGTCACCAATGAACGACGTGATTTTTTTTTGATAACAGTCGTCTGTTTTTCCAGAACCCCCTTCCCACTGGCAGAGATCAGGAATTTCACTCAAACGGCTTGTGACATCGGCAAAAGTCAAAGAGGGACCAAAGAGGCTGAATGCGAGCGCGAACAACATTACTTTTTTCATGAAATTCCTTTCGCTTAATGTAGAGCAAATAATATGCCCACAGAGGCTCGCTTTAAATAGATCTGAATAAAAATAAAAATTAAATCGCTAGAATGGAGCCAAAAAAGGGCCGCGCTGAGAATCGGGGCTAGCGCCGCCCCGAACCCGGCAATCCGTCGGCGATGCTTGGTTTTTTGCATTTAAAGGAACTTTTGATTACGCAGTAATCAAAAGTCTCGGCCGAAGATTTAAGTTTCGAATGAAAAACAATATTCACCGAGGCCGAGTCTGGGATAAAGCATGTCTTGAGCGCCCACGTTATTTAGAAAGAACCTACGGTGGGAACGAGATTCATGCATCTTAGATCCTGGGGCCAGGAAATGCCTGTTCGATCCATAACCACATTTATAATCGTCAGGCTCATGTCTGGAGCGCCATAATTTTCAACAACCAGCCTGGCCTCAGGAAAAATTCCATTGTCCTTAATCGCCGTAGCTTCTTTAAGATTCATTTTATCGTCATAGATCAATTTTGCATCGAAGTATGGCTTTTGTTCGTCGGTTTGATCGAATTTGGCATTAAATCCCATTTTTGAATAGGGCCAGGCCGCCCAAGCAAAAATCTTTGTGATTTTTCGAGTTGAACTATTGATTGTGATGTTGAGATCGCAAGTATTTTTTAGATAGGGGTAAGCTTTCGGAAGAGCTTCAGGAGGAATGGAGCCGGTGAATTTCAACTCGCCAGCAAAGGAAACATGACTCTCAAAAACCAATAAAATAAAAAATATGTACTTCGATAAGCAATTCATACCTGGCAAATGGAGCAAGTAACATGCCCAAAGAAATCACTTCTTAAGTCGACCAGGTTAAAAATGAAAAGTTAAATGTTTAGACTAGGGCAAAAAAGGATCAAGCTACTGATCGAGGATCGGTAAATTGGTCCCGATGAGTCCAGCTCGCACCGCACAGGTCCCGCCTTCTATACCCGGCCCGTTCGAGAGCATCAGCTTCGCTATAGCTTGGATATCAAGACCCGAATACTTCTCTAGCATGCGATCTCTTTTTCGCTTGATGTCGCCTTTAAATCCTTCGAAATAATAGATGTTGTAGGGCTCAAGATTGTGATGTCTTGAACGATCGGCGATTTTATCTTTATCTGAAACTCGAGCTCCCTGCTCCACAAACGAGCGGGGAAGAATCGATCCTCCTGAAGCCAGCTCTACAAGAAATTTCGCCTCGGGATCGCTCCGCTGATTCAGAGACCAAAGTACGGATATGCGAATAGTTCTATCGGCGTCTTTGAGGCCATCTATGTAGAGCGCTCTCACCGTCCCATCGATGGGGAATTGAGAAAGTCCGAAGTAAGCGCTCCTTCTCACTTCTGAGTAAGCCGCATGAGTCGCCTCTTGGATCAAATCCAAATAGCGAGGGTCATTACGACCCGCAATACCGTCAGCGGCACCGGCTTTTACCGCGTGTTCAGTGGCTCGAATTCCAGCTTTCAGCATTTCAAAAACCTCCGGACCATCGAAGGCCTGAAGCGCCCGAAGTGCCGCGCCCCTTACAAATGAATTCGAGTTTGACTGAAGCCTTAGAGCCAGCTCGGGAAGCCTTGGGTCCGCGGAGAACTGCAAAGCATCGGCGGCTTTTTGATGAACTTCGCTAGAGGACTGCTGAGCTTCGAGTGCCTCGACAAAGTCGAGAAATCCAGGGCGCCCAGCGAAATTTGGAAGAGCCTTGGTAGCGTCTTCTTTGGGTGTCCCCTCAAGATGATTTCTGATTCCTTTAAGTTTGGAGTGCATGTCCTGGAGGATAGGATTGAGAGGAGTGTCGTCTTTTCTCATAAGAAGAAACTCTAAGATTTCAAATGCCCGATCGCTTGAGTGATAGACCAAAGCTTGAGCCGCGAATTTTGCAACGAGCGGATCGTAAGAAAGGAGGCCGGTTGCGATCGCGTCCAATATTTCGTCACCACTAAAATCACGGAGACGCTCCGCAAATTTTCGGACAACAATAATATCAACATTTTGTCTATTGTCGGCCCGGACCGTATTGAAAGCGGCCAAAATTTCATGTTCCGACTGGGCCATAGAAACCGAACTCATTAACGAGACAAAAAATATCGAAAAAATGGACTTACGCATAACTGATTCTTAGCAATTCGCGTGCCGACCTCTAAGATCGCAAAATAGCCGCTGGAGATTTAGTGTCCGGATGATCGGACAAGCTATTTCTGGACAGAAGCCGTTCGACCGCGTTTATAAGTTTATCAATTTGAAGAGGTTTGATCAGGAATTCATCGGCGCAAATCGCGCTTTTCTGATTCACCAGAAGCTCGGAAGCAGATATGAGTATCGTTGGAATCGAATTGAACCTCAAGTCGAGACTGAGGCATTTTAAGAATTCGTCGCCCATCATAACTGGCATTTGCAGATCACAAAGTATAAGATCAGGCAAAGCCTCGGAGTGTAATAGTGCTAGCGCCTCCCTACAATTCTCCGTACAATGCACCAGATACCCGACGCTCTCGAGGAGGGTCTTCAACAGAATTTGATGATCGACTGAATCATCAACGCTGAGAATGTGCTTTTGATTTTTCCGATGATTTTTCAATTCAGCCAAACTACTCAGCCGATCAGTTCTTTGCAATTGATATTGAAGCTGAAAATGGATAGCTACCAAAGCAGCTATCAGGGAGACGACATATGCTCTACAAATTTTTAGAATCCAATCGAAGTGTCATACTATCGAACACTGAGGAAAAAACTTTACGCCTTGCCGGAATTCTCCCTTCATCCGAGCGACTGCAAAAAGGCCTTCCTCTATTTTTAGAACAACTCATTTCAATTTTAAAAGATAAAAATCCTCAAAAGGAAAACTCACGATTACTGGACGGAGCCGCCAAACACGGCAAAGAACTTTTGCTCCTAGGCTATTCGCTTTCTCATGTCGTCCACTCCTACGGAGCCATGTGCCAGGCCATCACTGAGCTTGCGGCCGACAAAAACTCTAATATTCAAGCCCACGAATTCAACGATCTCAATCAAAGTCTCGACATCGCCATTGCTTCTGCCGTTTCTGAGTTTGAATTTCACAGCACCAATATCGCTCATGAAAAAGAAGTGCAGCACATGGGTTTTCTTGTGCATGAATTAAGAAATGCCCTTTCAAGTGCCACCATCGCAAACCAAATGATCAAAAAGGGAGTGGTCGGTACGGGCGGGAGCACTGCCAAAGTACTTGAAGAAAATCTGGCGAGAATGCGAACGATTATCGATCGATCGCTTTTAGATATTCGGATGCGCACGGACCCCGAGATTTTGGTCGAAAAATTCTTTTTGCACAATCTTATCTCACAAATTGTCACGACCGCAGCTTTTGAAGCTCTGGGTAAAAATCAAATATTATCCGCAGATACGAATGCAGAAATTGAAATCCAAAGCGATCGGCAACTGCTTCTTTCGGCCATCGCGAACTTTGTTCAAAATGCCATGAAATACACGAAGACCAACGGCAATATCATTATCTCAACAATTTTAGAAAAAAATGACCGCGTTCGAATTGAAATCACCGATGAGTGCGGAGGATTGCCCGAGGAGAGGATTGCAAACCTGTTTGAGCCTTTTACCAAAGAAGGTCTCGATCAAAGTGGCTTAGGGCTTGGCCTTACGATTTCTCAACGAGCGATTTCTCTGATTCAAGGCAGCGTGAGCGTTCGAAATAATACCGGCAAGGGCTGCACCTTTGTTATCGATATCCCAAAAGTCTACACTCCGAAAACCGCGGCGACCTCGACAATCAGCAAAGGGATAGACTCCGTCCAACCCGGTTTTCGCAAAAGATAAGAGCTTAAGTTATCACCTCTCACGTTTCTTGACGTTGGATGAAGTCGCAAGAACGGTGTACTTGTTGTCAGAAAATAATCTGAATTCATAAACTCCGGTTTTCGGCACAGTGAATTTGCAAGAGCCCTCTGATTTGGTAAGGTTGCCAGGCGCTATGGTGCAACTACTGGTGTAAACCCACGCAATCCACGAGCTATCGCGACTGTCCGGCGAGTAAATTCCAATCCAGTCACCGGGAGTTGGATGGTTCGGATTTTCGAACTGAATCTCTACTGTCGATGGGCCCAGAATGTGCACCTTCAACTGAGGCGAAGAGACTTCGAGCTGTCTACCTTCTGTATTTTCCTGATGAAAAGATAAGAGTGAAAACACAAGACCTAAAACCAATGACTTTTTCATGACACCCGTCCCTTTGGAGAAATAAAAATTGTTATCGATGAAAGTGAGGTTCGGGTGACGTTCTGAAACCGGCTCTGATACTTCTATTTTAGGAGTAAGGAGCGCTTTCCACAAGCGTGATTTTGATTTTGTTCGAGGAGAAATGTGCAAATCTTGAGCGGTGTTCAGGTTTTGGTCATACGGGATTTAGTAAACTCGCGCAAAATGCACATTTTTTGGTGGCAACTCCATTGATAACCCATTAAGTTTTGACAGATATCAGGTTTTGGGATCAGATCGATTTCGGGGGTAATATGAAAAAAAGAAGCTTTTTATATGTTGGCCTTTGCGCGATTATTCTTGCTGCCAGCGGCTTTGCCTTAAGTCAAAGCGGGATACCGACAGCCTCTCACAGTCTTCAAAAATATGTGGATGAACTCCCCCTTCCACCCAGCATCAAAGTTCAAGATGATCAACTCAACATCAACCTCACTCAGTTTTCTCTCCAACTTCACCGCGATCTCCCTGCTGTTGCGGCTTGGGGCTACAACGGGTCATCCCCCGGTCCCACCATCGAAGTTGAAAGCAATCAAAAAGTTCAAATTCACTGGAAAAACGAACTGCCCACAACCCATATTTTTGCAACTCCAAGTGGATCGATGGACACGGATTTACCCGATGTTCGTAACGTGACTCACTTGCATGGAGCTATCGTGACTGAATCCGACCCAATGAATCGTGTGCAAAACAACGATGGATGGCCCGATGCCTGGAATGTTTCAGGGCAAGAACAAATGGCGGAATATCCGAACAAACAATCGGCTCGAACACTTTGGTATCATGATCACGCCATCGGCGAAACAGGGCGAAATGTGGCGGCTGGCCTTGTGGGTCTCTACGAAATTCACGATCCTTATGAGCGAAGTCTCAATTTACCAAAAGGGAAATTTGAAATTCCCTTGGTCTTTCAATCCCAAGCTGTCGTGAGTGGTGCCCGTCTTTACTCCAAAGACATCACTGTCGAATTTTACGGAAATTACGAAAGTGTGAACGGAAAGATCTATCCTTTTCTAAATGTCGAACCCAGAAAGTATCGCTTTCGTTTTGTGAATGCTTCCAACGCCAGAACCCTTGCCATGAAGTTGATAGATTCCACAGATCAGAGTTCCGGACCTGCTTTTTATCAGATCGGAACGGATTCAGGATTTCTCCAAGACACGGCCGTCCTCAACGACCCAGCTGACCCATCTTCCATAAGACTCACGATGGCTCCTGCTGAACGTGCCGACGTCATTATCGATTTCTCTCAATACAAGGGTCGCAATTTTATTTTGAAAAATAATTCGATCACGGACCCTGATGGAGAGCTTCAGATACCAGAACTTATGATGTTCAAAGTTGGAACGACCTTATCCGAGGTCGATACAAGTTCTCTCCCCATAAAAATGGCCACCATCGAACCTATTAAGGAAAAGGACGCCTCCAATATTAGAACCATCAAGCTTACCGTTATGACAATGGCCGACGGTTCGACCATGCAGATGATCAACGGAAAGATGTGGCGTGACCCGGTGGATGAAAAACCAATTCTCGGTTCCACCGAAATTTGGCAAATCGTCAATGGCTCAAGATATGTTCATCCACTTCACGTCCATCTGGTGCAATTTCAGATTTTAGATCGCACACCTTTTGATCCAGTGGCCTACGAAAAAGATGGATCCATCAATGTCTCCGGTCCCGTTGAACTTCCGGATCCCAACGAACGAGGTTGGAAGGATGTTGTTCGAGCGAGCCCCTACCACACGACACGAATCATTATGCGTTTTGGTCCTTATACGGGTCACTATGTCTATCATTGCCATATTCTTGAACACGAAGACATGGACATGATGCGACCTTTTGATGTGGTTGCACCAACGAAATAAATCTCCTCAAAGACGAGCTTTTAAACGGGCCCTTTTTGTTGACGCAAGGCTTTTCGTTGTTTGAACGAAGGGTTTTTGCTATAAATTCTTTCGTGCAATTTAATTTTTTACGAGCTCTCAAAAAATCTTTTACAGATGCCAACAGTCAGTTCCTGAAAGTCTGGTACTTTAGTTGGAAGATTATTCTTCCCCCTCTCCGCGGCCTTTGAAATTTTTGAGTTTTTTGCGACAAGACTGGCCCTTGCGGCCGGACCGGAATGGCTTCCCAATTTAATTATGGTTCTCTCAAGTCTTCTCTCCTCAGGATTGTTTATCATTATCATTCCTCCTTACATCGACCGAGTCAGAAAAAATCAGCCCCCTCCTGATATTGGAAAGCACTTTAAAAAGTTTTTTGCACCCGTCACTATTGAAAGTCTTCGCGTTGTTGGAAAGATGGCGGTTGGCTTTTTGCTCTTAGTTATTCCATTTTTTACTCAAATGATTCGTCTCTATTTTGTTCCCTACGTTGTGCAGCTCGATCCGCGTTACGATGCTGGAGAAATAGATGCCCTCGAAGAGTCATCAAAGCTCGTGAAGGGCCGATTTTGGGTGGTGGTCGCGCTGTTGACACCCCCCGCTCTTATATCCTTGGTTGAGATGGTGAAGACCTACACTCCTCCGGCCTCGATTTATTCGACCCTTGCATTTTTATTGACCCTTTTTTCTATGATTTACACACAAATTATGATCTTTTCTATTTACGAATCTCTCACCGAGGATAAAAAATAATGGCGCTTCGTTTTTCATGGACAGATATTCCCGAAAGGAGCCGTGGTCTTACTTTTGACGACCTTCTGCTCGTCCCAAAACTCTCTCAAGTTAGATCGAGAAAAGATCCGGATCTATCAACAAAACTCACAAGAAATATCGAGATTCAAATTCCGATTGTGAGCGCCAATATGGATACGGTGACTGAAGCTGAAATGGCGATTGCCATGAATGACATCGGAGGAGCGGGAATCATTCACCGATTTATGACAATTGCGGAGCAGGTGGCACAGGTTCAAAAAGCAAGGGCTGGCGGAGTTAAGAATGTTATCGCCAGTGTTGGTGTCAATTCCGATGAAAAAGAAAGAGCCAGTGCCCTTGTCGATGCCGGTTGCACGGCTCTGACTGTGGACATTGCCCATGGCCACAGTATTTCAATGATTGAAACTGTCGAGTTTTTAAAAATGACTTTTCCAAAAATTGATGTGATCGCAGGAAACGTTGCCACACCTGAAGCAACTCTCGATCTTATCCAAGCTGGCGCCGATGCCATCAAGGTTGGAATCGGGCCAGGCTCCATGTGCACCACTCGAGTGATCACAGGTTGTGGAGTTCCACAGGTGACGGCCATAGCTCTATGCGCACTTGCGGCCCAAAAATCTGGGGTTCCCATTATTGCCGATGGTGGTATCAAAAGTTCCGGAGACATCGTTAAAGCTCTCGCTTCAGGAGCAAGCTGTGTGATGTTGGGTTCCATGCTCTCTGGCACTCTTGAAACTCCGGGCGAAGTGAGACAGGGGCGAAAAGCTTACCGGGGCATGGCCTCAAAGCAAGCTCAGGTTTCGTGGCGCGGGTCTGTTCCAGAAGGGATGGCACCCGAAGGCGAGGCAACTTCGGTCTCTATTAAGGGCCATGTGCGCGACGTGGTGCTTGAAATTTGCGGAGGCATTCGAAGTGGGATGAGTTACATCAGCGCAACCTCGATCAAAGAAGTGGTGACCAACGCAAGCTTTATCGAAATGAGCCATGCTGGGTACAATGAGTCCCATGCTCATGGGCTCCCCACGGATCGTATGTTATAGTTATCCATGCCTCCATTTTTTAAGTCGAAATTTATCTATTATGTTGTTTCGATTTCATTTGTTGCGGGGATTTATTGGGGAGTGAATCGAAACTCTCTTCTCAACCCTGCGGCTCTACCTCCCTTTGTCAAAACATCCAAGCTCAGTTTGCTTTTGATGGAAAACACAATTCCTCAGGATATCTTAGAAAGTTTCGAAGCTCACTACAGTACAAAAGTCGTGGCCGATAGCTTTAGATCTTCCGCCGAGTTTGAAAGTAAAATGGCAAACAACAAGTACGACATCGTCTCGACCTTTCCAAAGGAGACTCGAAGTCTCATATTAAAAAATGAGGTTTTGGAACTGACCGAAAGTCATCTCAACCATCGAAATAATATCTCCGTGGACTTTAAAAATTTACCTTTCGACCCACATTCTTTATTTGGAATCCCTCTTCTTTGGGGAGTTTCAGAATCAAGTGCAACAAGTTACACGGACCTCATTAAGAGCCACTCCAACAGTGACATTTCGAAGGCCTCAAATCTTTGGATTTTAAGTTTGCTCATCTTAAAATCGTCTTCTGACAAAAAGTCAGACCACCTATTTATAGACTATTTACTTTCATCCGACGTTTCATTTCAGCTCTCACAAAACAGCGGCCTCGCGACAACCAATCGAGCCTTAGAAAGCCGCGATCTACCTGAAGCACTGAAGGCTTCTTACATCCGAAAACTCCCCATCCGTAATCTTCACATCGACTAAATTCTCAATGTGAGACAGATCCTTAGATCCATTAAGAAAGACGCCCTTCTTCCGATAAGAAAAAGGTGAATGCTGAAGCATTCATTTAATGTTTAGGGGGCTCAAATGGCAAAGAATGAAAAGTCACAGGGGGCAACTGTCACCTCTCTCATCCTTCAATGCATCGGAGAGGGCTGCAAGAAAAAACCAGACGCTGCGGGTTTTTGCGAAGAGCACTTTATTTGGTTCAAAGAAGGCATGCTCACAAAAGAAGGTAAAAAACCTTCCGACTTCGATAAAAAACTAGTGAACTTTATGAGACGAAAAAAGGCCGCATAATATCTGTGTGGCGAGCTGCCACACTTGGAGTGAATTGCTTTGAGCAAGTCGGATCGTCGCGGAATTGTAATTCCTCTGAGACCGAGGGTCAGTGAGGGAACAAGTAAGTCAACTGACTTAGGACACATCCTTTCGCGCAATGAAACCGGAGAAATTCTCGACCTCATTCTAGAAAAAGCTGTTGAGTATGTCGGCGCCGATGGTGGCAGCATTTACTTTATCCAGGATCTTAAGCAAGAATCCTATGGCGGCGCTCTCCCAAAGTTCCATAAGGTGCTTCGCTTCTACCGAAGCATCAACAACAAACTCAGAAGTCAATCCCTCGATACCAGGTATGTTGAAATAGACAATCAAAGCATTGCGGGCTATGTCGCGATGACAGGCCAAACTATTGAAATTAAAGATTGTTACAAATTGAGTGCGAGCGCACCTTTCAGGTTTCAATCGGATTTTGATAAAAGCCATAATTATAAAACAAAATCAGTTCTTGCCGTCCCCATTAAGACAATGGGCGGTCAAGTTATCGGAGTCGTTCAACTCATCAATAAAATAAAAGTCGCAAAGAATTCAAACTCCAAACAAGTCATCACCGCGTTCTCAAAACAAGATGCCAGACTCAT
>Ga0206905_10305_pt1 | contig 11098 bp, 17 predicted proteins | sample Alteio_BWOrgHeat_43_FD_152940 | JGI IMG/M metagenome (GOLD analysis project Ga0206905, IMG submission 152940) | Enriched cells from forest soil in Barre Woods Harvard Forest LTER site, Petersham, Massachusetts, United States -... | ecosystem: Environmental > Terrestrial > Soil > Temperate forest >...
CGGCAAAGCGGACTTGCTGGATGGCGAGATAACTCTCGACTATTTGGAGCTCTTGCGCGAAGGGAATCTTTTCGGGGACGTTGCGCTGGAGCGTCTTGCGGAGGATGGTGTTGAGATGGGCGAGGGTTTCGCTGGCTTCGTCGTTGCGCTTGAGTTCGACGAGGGTGGTAACGGCGTTGAGGGTGTTGAAGAGGAAGTGGGGCTCCATCTGCATTTGGAGGGCTGCTAATTGTGCCTGCGACAGTTGCTTTTCCAGTTCGAGTGAGCGGAGAGCGTTTTTCTGAGACTGGGATTGAACGTGGAGGAAGCCGGAGATGCCGAAGAGGAATGCGTAGAGCAGAAGCTCGAAGCCGAAGCGCATGACGGTGAGGTAGTCGAGCGGGGGTGAGGAAGGGTCTCCCCAGTATTTGGCAGAGTAGTTGACGTATCTCTGCAATAAGACAAGATGGGTGACGCCCAGCAGGCAGGCGGCGATGGAGTGCAACATCAATGCGGGCGCGGTGCACGAGAGAGTGGCAGGCCAGCGTTGGCCGAGGGCCCACATTGCGATGGCGAGGACTCCCCACCAGAGCCAGTAGATAGACGCAAAGACCAGGAGTGAGGCCATGGTGGCGTCTGGGTGGATGAGCGCGAGATAGCCGTGGCACTCGACCGCAGTGAGGAAGGTCATGACGACAGTTGCGGAAGAGATGGCGATGGCGCCGCGAAAAGGCAGAGAGCCGGTCCCAGAGGTTTGGAAAGCGATATTGCTGCGGGTCAAGAGTTGATTCATGCCAACCTCACCGGGAGCTTTCTGCGCTAATGGTACAGCCAGCGCAGTGTTGGATGCGAACGTTTGTCGGGGAAGTCTTCGCTACTTGTTCGAGATACGAGGCTTCCTGATGGAGACTGCACTTGCGAAGTGAATGGCTGTAGGCGAGGTGAACAGTCAGATAGGCCGGATTGTCTCGGCCGGGAGCGTGTTTGAGGAGCGAGAGCGCATGCTGGTAGTTGGAGATGGCCTGGTCGTGATTGCCCGTGTAGTCGAGGACCTGAGCGCGGAGTGCGTATACGACTCCCAGTGTGGTGAAGCGCGGGCCGTAGTTGCGGGTGAGGATATCGAGGGCGAGCTGATAGGGTGCGAGCGCTCTATGGAAGGCACACTCAGTGTTTGCAACGGAGGCTTTCGCATTTGTGAGGTGAGGATTGCGAAGAACTCCTGCGGTGTTGGTGTAGGCGGCGGAGAGATCGTGCTGCACAGTATTGATCGTCGCTAGAAGCGGCTCGGGTGGTCGTGCCTGCTGGACGAATGAAGATACTGCGAGAAGTATCAGGAGGAGGGGCGCTGGGGAGAGTTGATAGGAGGCTTTCATGTAATGAAGCTTCGCGCGGATTTAACTTGCATTCCAGTAATTTGCAGGGAAGGTAGGGGTTTTTGCAGGGAGCGCACGAGAAGTCGTGTCGGTTGAGAGGTTTCTAGCCGCCGGCGGTGGCTCCGATGATGAGGAAGGGTTCGGTGCCGCGGGCGATGGCTTCAGGGAGTAGGGCGTCGGGGGACTCGTGGGAGATGTCCTGCTCGCACACGAAGAAGCGCAGGAAGGGGCGGCGCTGCTGGGTGTGGTGGTCGCGGATGGTTCCGCTGAGTGCGGGGTATCGGGATTCGAGGGCGTCGATGATAGTGCGTTGGGTGATGGGGCCTTTGATTTCGAGGGAGACTTCGCCGGTTATCTTCGCGAGGGTTCGGAGATGCGCGGGGAGATCGACGCGGACTGGATGCTGGATCATGCGAGGGTTTGGACCTCTACGGAGAGGACCGGGGGTAGGTCGTGGGCTATGGAGAACCAAGAGTCGCCAGCGTTGGAGGATGCGTAGACCTGGCCGCCGGTGGTGCCGAAGTAGATGCCGCAGGTGTCGAGCGTGTCGACGGACATCGCGTCGCGGAGGACGTTGACGTAACAGTCGGATTGCGGGAGACCGCGGGTGAGGGGTTCCCACTCATCGCCGCCGGTGCGGCTGCGGTAGACGCGGAGCTGGCCGTCGAGGGGGAAGTGCTCGGAGTCGGACTTGATGGGGACGACGTAGATGGTCTCGGGCTCGTGGGCGTGGACGTCGATGGCGAAGCCGAAGTCTGTGGGGAGATTGCCGCTGACCTCGTGCCAGGTGTCGCCGGAGTTGTCGGAGCGCATGACGTCCCAGTGCTTCTGCATGTAGAGCGTGGAGGGGCGGCTGGGGTGCATGGCGATGTGGTGAACGCAGTGGCCGACCTCGGCGGTGGGGTCGGGGATGTGTGCGGAGCGGAGGCCTTGGTTGATGGGGCGCCAGGTTTGGCCGCCGTCGTCGGTGCGGAAAGCTCCGGCAGCAGAGATGGCGATGACGATGCGTTGGGGGTCGGAGGGCGAGAGGATGATGGTGTGGAGACACATGCCGCCTGCTCCGGGTGCCCAATGTGGGCCCGTGCCGTGACCGCGAAGGCCGGATAGCTCTGTCCAGTTGGCACCGCCGTCGGTGGAGCGAAAGAGGGCAGCGTCCTCAATTCCGGCGTAGACGGTGTCGGGATCGGTGAGGGAGGGCTCAAGGTGCCAGACGCGCTTGAACTCCCAGGGGTGTGGGGTGCCGTCGTACCACTGGTGCGTGCCGGGGACTCCGTCGTAGGAGAACTTGTTGCCCACGGGCTCCCATGTTTGGCCGCCGTCGTTGGAGCGCTGGATGATTTGACCGAACCAGCTGTTGGACTGCGAGGCGTAGATGCGGTTGGGGTCTGCGGGCGAGCCCTTGAGGTGGTACATCTCCCAGCCTGCGAAGTGAGGGCCGTTGATCTTCCAATCTTCACGCTTGCCGTCGGAGGTGATGATGAATGCTCCCTTGCGCGTGCCTACCAGTAGTCTTACGCTGCTCATGTTTTGCTCCTTTTTCTGCGGCGGCAGTTGAGGGATACCGGTGTGGCGTTTGTCGGTACGGGGGCCAAGGTAGCAACTTTTGTTTGCAGGGTGCAAGTGGTTTGTGACGAGGGGATTTGTGGAGATTTACAGATAGACGGCGCAGCCGCGCGCTTCGAGATCTTCTGTCCAGAGGGGTCGAACCATTGTGGAAACCCAACGCAGATCAAGCTTTTCCAGTCGAGGCAGTGTTGCGATGACCGAGGGCAAGTGCGTTAGTGGATTGCCGCGAAGATCGATGTGCCGCAGTTCGCTCATGGAGCCTATCGATTCCGGTAATGAGGTTAGCTGGTTGTTTCTGAGATGAAGCTCTCGCAGGCTTGTGAGGCTGGCAATCGAATCAGGCAGTGATGTTAGGGAGTTGTCGGATGCTCTTAGCTCGATAAGGCTGGACATCCCCATGATGCATTCTGGGAGAGCCTTGAAGGAGTTTTCACTGATGTTGAGGTAGCGCAGTTTTGTGAGCTTCTCGAGAGAGCGAGGTAACGAGAGTAAGTGATTGTCGTGGAGATAAAGGAAGTCGGTGAGATTGTGAAGATCGCCGAGAGTGTCGGGTAGATTTGTGAGTTGGTTGTGTCCAAGGTCGAGCATCCGAAGCCTGGTGAGGCGATTGATGTTCTCAGATATTTCGGATAACTCGTTGTCGGCGAGAACCAGGGTTTCGAGGCTGGTTTCATTCCAAACGCTGTCGGGCACACGTCCCAGCCGCTGCTTCCAAAGGTTCAGATTGGAGCTAGAGGAACCCTGCACGAACGCCATGATAGCCGACGAAGTGTAAACCTCGCAGTGTCAGAGTTCGGAGAAGATCATGCAGACACGGCCAATGATGTAGTCGGCTGGAGACTCGTGGGCGGCCAGGGGGAGTAGTTGTACGGGGAACTCGCGGGAGTAAGGGCGGAGGATGAGGCGGCCTTCGTCGTAGTCGACGAAGCGGAGTAAGAGCGCGGCGCCGCAGCGGACGGCGTAGAGCGTTGGTTGATGGGCTCGGTAGGGGGATAACGAGTTGTAGTGGCGGTCGAGGACGGCGATGGCTCCGGTGGTGACCAGCGGCTCCATTGCGGCGGCCTGCTGGGCGTCGGCGCGTATGGCAATGAAGCGCTGCCAGTGGGCGTGTTTGGTGGAGGGGCGCGAGCGGTTGTCGTTGAGGCGCGAGGCGGAGACCTGGATGGTTTCGATGATGGCTGAGGGTGGGACGCGGGCGTCGTCCATGGCTACGGATGCGGAGACTACGGGCACAACTTCGGTGGGGTCGGTGACTGGAGTGGCAGCAGCTGCGGTGATTTCGAGGGGGAGGATCTGTTCGATGGTGAGGTTTTGAGAGGCGAGGACGCGGTCTAGGCCTTCGAGTGAGAGGGCTCGTTTGCGGTTGAGGAAATTCGATATGTGGGCCTGTTGGAATCCAGCTTGCTGAGCGAGGCGGCTGCCGGTGAGAATGCCGCGCTCGATGCGGCGGGTGAGTTCAAGGCGGAGAAGTTCGTGTAGATCCTGAAAGTTCATAGGTTTGGATATCTCGTGGCGAACCATATCACTCAATAAGACGAAGATTAGGCGAAAACTTAGCTTTGTGCAACGCATTTCTTGTGCAAGACGCTGCAATAATTGCGTTTATTTCCATTTTGGGGCTGAGGAAAGATAACTATTGACATGGAATTTGTCTAAAGCTATAACCTTGAGACTTTCCATTTGAGCGGATCAGAGGAAGAGGAGTTGTCTTTGAAGAAGAAGGAATCTCGTCTGGGGCTGGGCCAAAAGGGTGGAAGAAGTTTGTAGGTGAAGGATTTTCCCAAGGTACGACAAACGCACTGACATAATGCCGGATCCGGTTCGATAAGGCCAAAAGAGTCTTACGAAAGGTTTTAGGCATTTCATAGCAACCTGAGCGGGCCCATTCGACCGTTGAAAAACACCGAGGCCCGTCGGGGGAGAACTTTCGTTTGAAAGGGAACAAAATGAAGTACTTGCGCGTGAATTTGAAGGTATGTGAAGGATGTGGGGCGCTTTGGCTCCGCAATGACGCGGCGGTAGAGGTTTACTGCCGTGGGTGTGTAGGACGGCTGGCTGGGTTTCCGTCTCCCGGACGGAAGCATGCTGGTGGGAGGCCGCGTTTGGCGCGGGTTTCGCGATGCAGAGCAGCCGTTGGGACAACAGGAGGTGCTCGATGAGTGCAGCCGTGATGATTCTTCCTGTGGTTTGGGCTACTGAGGCCCGGCCTGCGACTGTGGTGGAGCGGCGTAAGACGGCTCCGGAGTTGGCTTTCTACCGTAAATACACGGAGGGACTGCTGCGAAGGTACCTGAAGATGTCGATGGAGGCGGGGCGTGCGCCTTCGTTGCTGGGACGGGAGATGTTCCGGGGCAAGGTGACGAACTACCGCGTACAAGGCTTCGACGACGTGGTGATTTTTGTGCACGACGTGGAGAAGTGTCTTGCAACGCTGGATGAGGAACAGCAACTTCTGATCGAACGGATCGCTCTGCAGGAGTACTCGCACAGTGAGACGGCCGGGATGATGGGGCTGCACCTTTGGACGGTGACGCGGGGATACTCCGATGCGCTGGATCTGCTGACGGAGTTGTTTCTGGAACGCAAACTTCTGGAGCCTCTGATTGCTTGTCAAGAGGTGGAAAACGTCGTTTTACCTGTAACTCTTTGATTCAATTGCAGTAAATTTTGTCTTGGATTTTGCGTGGGAGTTTTGCTCCAACTGCTATTCTATAAATGTAAGTAAGAAATGAACGGGAGAGCGCCTAAGGGCTGCTCTCCCGTTTTGCTTTGGGGGCTGAGATGGAGAGGAAACGACGGGGTGGCCGGTTTGTTCGGGAGGATGGGGTGGACGACGTGAAGCAGGAGACGAAGGCCGCGGTGGGGGCTCCGCGGCCTCGGTACTGCAGGACGTTTACACGGAAGAAAGTGGCGGAGGCGTTGCCGAAGATTGTGGAGGCGTTTGCGGAGGAGGCGAAGAAAGGGAGTGTAGCCCATATGAAGATGCTGGCGAGTCTTGGTGGGCTGGATAAGGGGGAGATGCCGGTGGTGAAGAAGCGGCGGGGGAAGAGTGTGGTTAGGCGGTTGTTGGATATGACGAAGGAGTCGGAGTAGCGGGTTGGCTTGGGTGGACGAAGGGGTACCTCAGGGGCTGAAGCCCCTTTTTGTTGCTCTGTAGGTGCCTGGGCTAAAGCCCAGGCCTACCTCAGAGGCAAAAGCAAATACAGGGATTCTTCGCTGCGCTCAGAATGACGACGTGAAAACGATGACGACGCAAAAGATGCAACGACAACAGCAAATGCAACGGCAAAAAGCAGATCGCCTTCGGGGGATGACAGACAAGAAGAGCAAAGGCAACAGCAACGACAAAGGCAAAGCAACGGCAAGAGCAGTGGAGGTGGGGAGATGGGACAGGTTGATCGGCTTCATCGGCGTGGTGCGGGTTTAGCTTGCGGCGGGCGAGAGGGTTTTCGTAAGGCCGCAGGTTTGGAGATGCGGGCTATGGCGGTGGAGTTTCCGGAGGTGCATGGGCATCCGAACCGTTTGCCGTTTGAAGGCGTGTTGACGCTGGTGGATGTGGCCAGCGACAAGGCTCCTAATGGGGCGAAGGGGCATCGGGTGGTGTTGAGCCGTGCGGCTGCGGAAGCGGCGCTGCCTAGTCTGCTAGGTATGGCCGTGGACTATAAAGCTGGGTGGGATGGGCATGATGCCAGGCAGAAGTGCGGCATCATTACCGCAGCTGAGGTTGATGGGAAGAGGCTGACGGTTGCGGGTTATCTGTTTGCTCGAGACTTTCCGGAGATGGAGGCGAAGATTCAAGTGGAAGGGGCGATGGGGATGAGCTATGAGCTGGCGGATGCGCATGTGGCTGATATGCGGGCGCAGATATGGACTCTGACTAGGGCTACTTTTACCGGGGCTGCGATTCTGCTGCGGGATAAGGCAGCTTATCGAAGTACTAGCTTTCGTTTGAAGAGGCCGGTGGGGGCTTCGCGGCGGGTGGCTTTGGCTCGGTAGGTTCGACCACGGATGTTCGCGGATGAACACGGATGAAAGGCAACGGCAAAAGCGAATATGGGGTTCTTCGCTGCGCTCAGAATAATAGACAACAACAAGCTGCAGGGGGATGGATGAGTTTTTTGAGTGTGTTGGAGGCTGTGGGTACGGGGTTTGAGAAGGGCTTGAAGTGGGCTGTGACTTATGCGGTTCCAGTAGAGAAGCTGGTGGGGCTGCTGTTTCCTGCGGCTGCTCCGGTGGCGAATGAAGTTGCCGATGCTACTTCGCTGATACAGACTGCGGTGCTGCTGGTGGAGCAGAAGTATGCGGCGAGTGGCGTGCAGAGCGGTACGGGTGCGCAAAAGCTGGCTGAAGTGCTGCTGCTGACAGAGTCTACTGTGACTGCGTTGCTGGCTAAGGCGGGGATTACGGTGGATGCGACCTATGTGGCGAATGTGGTTTCGGCTGTGGTGGCGATTTTGAATGTGCAGCAGGCGCAGACAGCTACTGCCTGACGAGATTCAGTGGGTGGACTGATGTGGTGGGATGAAAAGGGGAAAAGTATGGAGATGGAGATGAAGGACGAGCTTGGTGCGTTTGTGCAGCGTTTGGCTGCGGCTGCTGGTTTGCTGGAGCAGGCTGTGGAGCGGTTGGCGGAACGGCAGAAGGATGCTGAGGCTTCGATTGGAAGGATCTCGGCTACGGTGGATGCCGATCTGGAAGAGAGGCTGGCTGCTGCTGAGGCTCAGATTGCGGAGTTGAAAACTTCTGCTCCTGTTACGGTTACAAATGGGCGAAAGACTTTGCCGGTGAGCATGAGTGCTTTGCTGGCGAAGCAGGGTGTAACTGTTGATTCGATGGAGGCTGGAGCTTTGGATGCTGCGCTGGTGAGCTTGAGTATGGAGCAGCGGTTTGCGGTGAAGGCTCAGTTGATGCGGGCTGGGTTGTTGGGTTAGCGAAAGCTTCGACCACGGATTTAGCGCGGATCGACACGGATTTTAAATTATGAGGGCGTGGCTTTAGCTGCGCCCTTTTTGTTTTTGAAAAAAGGAGAAATGATGAACGCGAAGTTTACTGAGATTCATGCGGCGGCGGATTACCTGGGACCTGGCGCGATTGAGGTTCCGCTGTATCAGTCGGAGATTACGGATATCGTTCGGCGTCGAGGTGTGTTTGGGCAGCGAATCAAACAGGTTCCGGCTACTGGGCATCCTTCACGGTTTTTTGAGGAGACGGCGATTCCTTCGCCTGCGGCTTCTTCGGGGTTCGTTGATCCGCGCAATATTGTTGCTCCGCTGGTGACGCCTACTCGCCTGGAGCGCAGTGTTCCGCTGAAGGCTCTGGTGGCGCAGATCAATTACAATCTGTTCGATATTGAGCTGGGTCAACAGCAGAGTCAGTTTGCTTATCTGCAGGCGAAGGATCTTGCGGACACTGTCGATGGCGTGATGCGGACGCATGATGTTGCGCTTTGGAATGGCAGTGATACCAGTCTGAGTTCGCCCACTGCGGCGCAGTATTTTGGTGCGGCTGCGCAGATTGCCGCGGGTGGGAATACTACGACCATTGGTACTAGCCAGAGCATTGTTGATGGCTTCAAGTCGACGATTGCGCAGATGGTTGCGAATAGTTCCTATGGTGTTCGGCCTACTGCTATCTATGCGAATCCGGTGCTGTTGGATTTGATCGATCGCGAGATGAAGGCTGAGTTCAACGTTGTGCTGAACACGAGGGAGATTGCGGCGGGGCTTTCGGTGAAGACGCTTTCGACGCAGGCGGGTGATATTCCGCTGATTCCTGAGTGGACGCTGAGCTATACGGGTACTCCCGGTTCGGGTTCGGCTGTGCTGCCGGCTTATATCGTGACCGAAGACCTGATTGAGTATCACTGGTTGAGCGATCCGAATCCGCGGATCTTCCAACTGGGTGTTCCGGGTTCGCTGGCGTCGCAGTATGTTGTGGTGAAGTTTGGCGGGCTTGTGGTGAAGGGTGCGAACTATGCGCACTATCAGGTGCTTGTAGACCGGTAGTCGTTTAGGGCTTTGGCGACTGGGATAGGAAGGCATACCCCAGGGGCTAAAGCCCCTTTTTTTGCGAGGGATGAGTGCCGGGGCTAAAGCCCCGGCTACCCCAGAAGCAAGTGCAACAGCAACAGCAAGTGCAACGGCAAGAACAAGACGAGAACAAACAACAGCAAAATACAGGGATTCTTCGCTGCGCTCAGAATGGCGACGGTGACAGATGACCGCAATTATTTGGTTTTCGAAGAGGAGGTAGGGTGTGGGGTATTTGTTGCCTTCGGAGTATGTGCAGTATGGGCTGGCGGCGGAGACTACGGATGACTGGGTTGCAATGGCTTCGGCGTTGATTGAGGCGCATTGCAGGCGACCTGGTTTATCGGTGACGGAGTATGTGGAACTAATGCGGTTGACGGCTGGGGCGCAGACGGTTCGGTTGAGCTATCGTCCGCTGGCTGCGGCTGTTGGGGCGGATTCGGCGTTGGTGGGTGTGCGGGTTCGGTATGGCAGGCCGAGACGTGGAGAGATGGCTGATCCTTTTCGCGAGCAGATTGCCTGGGCGTTCAACGTGCCGGGAAGTTGGAATGTGCTGGATGCTTCGAGTGTGGATGTGAATGAGGCTACGGGTGAGTTGACGTTTCCGGGTAACTTTCTGGGGCTGAACTACAACGAGGTCGAGGTTACGTATACGTCGGGGCTGGCTGTGATCCCTCCGGCGGTGAAGGTGGCTTGCGCGCAGATTGTGAAGAATGCGCAGGCGACGCCGGCAATGAATGTGAAGAGCAGCCGGATGGAACAGATGCAGATGGAGTACTTCAGCGGTGTGTTGGTGGATGCGCAGGTGCAGGCGTTGTTGCGGCCTTATGTGGCGGAGAGGCTGGGGTGATCGATGGCGGATTTGGTGATGAGTGCTGTGGCTATGCGGAGGGCGGCGGATGTTTTGCTGCACGGTGTTGGCGGAAGGGTGGTGATGCTGCGGATGCCTGCTACGGCTAGTGCCGGCGATGTTACGGAACAGTTGGGGTTGGCGGTGCCGCAGTTTCAGGATGTGGAGTTGGCTCCGGTGGTGTTGGAACGTGGGAGTGCGACGGGGCGGACGATGCTGGTTTCTGCTAATGCGGTGAATGCGCTGGTGGGGTCGATGGGGTATTCGGCGGTGAGTGTTCTGTTTGCCGATGCGTTTGGTGTGTTGGTGGATGGGGTGTTGATGGAGGTGGAGTCGGTGGCGGAGACGGAGCTCGGTGGGGCTGCGGCTATCTATCGGCTGAGCTTGCGTGTGCCTGTTGCTTTGCAGGCTTGAGCATTTGTTACTGAAAGGGTTACTTATTTTATGCAGAATGCCAGAGATACGTTTTATGTGACGCTGCGGGACAGGCTGGCGGCGGTGAATCCGGTGCGGACGATGGTGGTGAGGGGTGTGGTGCGGCCTGGCTTGCTAGTGGAAGAGAACGAGCTGGCTTCTGCAGGGGAATCGGCAGATGTGTTTCGACTGCGGTGGACGGGGCTTCGCGTGGATGCGGAGGGTGCTTTGCCGTTGGTGGCGATGGGGTGTGAGATTCGCTATGCGACGGATGGGAGTGCGGGGAATGGTGGGATGGATCGTGGGCGGATGCTGGCGGCGATGTGTGGGGAGCTGGTGGCTGCGGTGAATGCGCAACCGCAGAACGTGGGGAAGATGAATTATTCGACTTCGCCGGCGGTGTCTATGGGAACGAATGTTTGGTGGGGGGATGTGGCGTTTGGGGCTGTGACGGTGAATGCAGAGCGGCTGGAGCAGGTGGCGAACGTTGAGGTGTTTTGCTTCCAGGAAGCGGGTGAGCTGTGAGTGTCGATAACTTGGTTCCGGTGGTGCGGCGGGTGCGAGCTTATTTTGCTCCGGTGAATCGGGCGGCGGGAGCGCCTACATTGTTCGATGCAGCGCAGATGGGTGGATTTGCGCTGGGTTCGCCGCCTGCTCCGTGGGTGGATTTGGGTTGGTGTAAGGGGTTTGTGCGGAAGAGTGCGACTAAGGTTGGTGCGGTGCGGGCGGGGGCTCCGGCGATGGTGCAGAGCCAGGTGTTGACGGAGGTGGAGGCTACGGTTTCGCTGGAGTTTGAGAGCTGGGGGAAGTTGCAGATGGCTCTGGCGGCGGGGTCGCAACAGATGAATCTGCTGCGGACTGCGGGTGGTGCAGCGGCGAATGGGAGT
>Ga0206905_10306_pt1 | contig 11078 bp, 9 predicted proteins | sample Alteio_BWOrgHeat_43_FD_152940 | JGI IMG/M metagenome (GOLD analysis project Ga0206905, IMG submission 152940) | Enriched cells from forest soil in Barre Woods Harvard Forest LTER site, Petersham, Massachusetts, United States -... | ecosystem: Environmental > Terrestrial > Soil > Temperate forest >...
GGCTTTTTTTCGGGCCACTAGTGGAATTGCCTCTCTGTTGCGATGGGAGAAGCGTTGCAGGATGGCTTTGCGTGAGGGGTTTTCTATGAAGCGGTAGACGACGAGTGCTAGCAGAATCAGGATCGCGTAGGAGATCCAAGGGTCGAAGGCGGCTATGTGTAGGCGCTCTGGGATGTGGTAGAGGTGGAGCAGGAGGTAGACGTTGAAGTGAAGCAGGTAGAGGCAGTAGCTGCTCTCGCCGATAAGCAGGATCGGTTTCCACGCAAAGATGGATGAGATTGGGTGTGATCCGCTTAGACCAAAGATCATGGCGGCGAAGAGAGGAAGCAGCAGGCCTCCGTGCATGACCAGGTAGGGAACGTGGGGAGAGATGCGGTAGAAGAAGACTCCCAAGGCAGCCAGTGCGGCGGCCGCTATCGCAAAACGCTGTCGCTGCGTGATGGTGGTAACGACTTGCAGACGGGCGAGTGCCATTCCTGCCAGGAATGTGCAGGCATAGGGTAGCGGCGTGTATTTGAGAAAGCGGATCCAGGTGGTGGAGGTGTAGCGCGTGACCGGTTCAGTGAGGTGGTCGGGGTTGAGGTGGAGATAGAGCTGGGACGGCAGCATGTTTCCGATCCAGAAGAGAAGGATCAGAAAGATGAGGCGAGAGGGCTTGCGGGGCCAGGGTAGACGGATCAGCCAAGGGAACGCAGCGTAGAAGACGACCTCGCAGGAGAGGGTCCATGCGACGGTGTTCCAGAACGTAGCCAGGATTGGGCTGAGGCCTTGCAGAAGCATTGGAGAGAGGATCATGCCGGCCCAGAATTGGCCTGCGGGACGGGCTTGCCACTCAAGCTGCACCATCTTCATGGAGATGATGAGGACAAGAAGATAGACCGGATAGAGGCGGGAGAAACGGGCCAGCCAGAACTCGCGCTTGTCGAGTGAAGCGCCGCGATCGAAGTAATTGTAGGTGAGGATGAAGCCCGAGATGAGGAAGAAGACGTTGACGAAGACGAAGCCGTTCTGAACGAAGGGGCGCAGCGGGCCAAGGTAGGGCGGCGTGAAGTGGAAGAGAACTATGTTGAACGCCAACAAGGTTCGGATGCCGGTGAGAGCTGGGAGCGAAGGCTTGCGGGCCGGCTTCGCGGACTGAGGCGCGGGTTTACGCGGTACTTCCAGTTCCAGCTTGCTTCGTTCCAGAGAGCTTCGGGATTCGATGGTAGCGATCATTCTGCCTTCGGAGAGGAATACCCTGATTAATTGGATGCTTCAGACCTTCGATGTATACAAACACAGGCCCAAAAGATCAGACGCGCGAAGCGGCCCGAATTCTCAAAAAAAACTATGATTTTGAAGGATTTTTTCGTCTCAGGCGGTGACGAGGGAGCCTAGCTTCTCTCCACTGACGACGCGGACGATGTTCCCCTGCTCGCGCATGCTGAAGACCATCATGGGCATGTTGTTGTCTTTACAGAGAGATACGGCGGTTGTATCCATTACGCCGAGGCCGAGGCGCATGATTTCGCTGTAGGTGATCTGCTCGAAACGCGTGGCGTCGGGATCTTTTTTGGGGTCGGCTGAATAGATGCCGTCGACTGAGGTGGCCTTGAGAAGGATGTCTGCCTTGATCTCCATTGCGCGGAGGCTGGCTGCGGTGTCGGTCGAGAAAAATGGGTTACCGGTGCCGGCGGCGAAGATGACGATGCGGCCCTTTTCGAGATGACGCATGGCGCGGCGGCGGATGTAGGGCTCGGCGACCTGATGCATCTCGATGGCGGACATGACGCGGCAGAAGAGGCCGCGCTTCTCGATGGCGTCCTGGAGGGCAATGGCGTTGATGACGGTGGAGAGCATACCCATGTGGTCTGCGGCGACGCGGTCCATGTCGATGGCCTGCTGGGCTACACCGCGGAAGAAGTTGCCGCCGCCAACGACGATGCCAATCTCGCAGCCGAGAGCGTGAACGGCTGCGATCTCCTCGGCTACTTTGTGGATGAAGATGGCGTCGATGCCGAAACCGCGGCCTGCGGCCAGGGCTTCGCCAGAGAGCTTGAGGAGGACTCTTTTGTACATGTCAGTACTAAGTATCGCATGTGGTTGATGGGAAACGGAGGAAGTCAAATTTCCGTCTGCTAGTCTATGTTGACAATGCCAGATTCCAGCACTGCGGGCTCCCTGAAATCAACCAATTTGTGTCGGATTTCCACAACTGAAATTTTCATAGTATCTGCCGTATATCTTCTTTCTTTTCTGTTCATCGAAGGATTTCCGCATCTTGTAAAAGGGTTTCCACTCGACGACTCGTGGATACATCAAGTAGTTGCTCGCAACCTCGCGCGTGACGGAACACTGGGGTTCATTCCTGGGGTTCAATCATCGGGCTCCAGTAGTCTACTGTGGAGCCTTCTGTTGGCCGCTAACTGGAAGTTTTTTCCATGGGTCACTCCGGAAGTCTACTCAGGTTTACTGAGCGTTTTATCGTTGATTGTTACCGGTTGTATGCTGCTCAGCATAGCCCGTAAGGATGGATTGCCCGCGACATCGTGCTGGATATTTGCCCTGACGCCCGCGCTTAACGGCAACTTTATGTTTCTGGGCGGCGTAGGCATGGAACATATCCTGTTCGTAACATTGTCTGTGATTGCCATCCGTCTATGGTTTGAAGAGAGCCTTCGATCAGCAATTGCCTGTTCACTATGCCTAGGAGCGTTAAGTCTGACACGACCAGAGGGCATGATTTTGGCCTTCCTGATCGTGCTGTCTTATAAACTCGCCCGGCGTAGCCGTCGCGATGTCCTAATCGTGATATCGACAGTAAGCGTTTGCGTTATGGCTACCTTTATTGTGAATTTCGTTACTTCCCACTCATGGTTGCCGGTGACCTACAGTGGACGAAAATTTCTGTACTTCGGCTCTGAGAATATTTCCCTTCAAAGCCGAATGACATTTCTCCTAACAATAGTGAAATCAATGCTTCATCCGTGGATCAAGGCCCATTTCACTATCCCTATCATCCTTACACCAATCGTTCCTATTCTGACGGCGGTGGGGCTGGTCCGCCTGTTCATCGAGCATAGGTTACGCTTAGGCTTTCTCTGCGTTTGGAGCTTTGTACTGGTTGGGATTTATGCTGTCATGCTGCCATCCGTCTCTCATGCCGGACGGTACCAACCACTTTTCCTCGCACTGAACTTTCCTCTATTGTTCCTCGGTGCGGAGTTCGCTATTAGCCGAGTATTTGGTTATTTCGCGAACTCCGGGAAGATGAAATCGCTTCAAACGGCAACCATACTCGGTACGTGCATACTGAGTGGTTTCTATTCTCTCCACCTCTGGCGTGAGGTGGTGCGGGACACAACTTTGGTTATCGAGTCAACTCATGGCAAGATGGGCAAACTGCTGGTCGACTCGAATCCATCCCAAAAAAATATTGCCGCGTTCGATATCGGCAGGATTGGATATTTGTATGGCGGCCGCCTCATTGATCTCGGTGGACTAACAGACAGCTCATTTTTGCCGTATCTGCGCGAGCATCGCATCATGGACTACCTAGAAGACCGTAAGATCTCGTACCTTGTCTGGCCTTCGAACCCGGATGACTCCTCCGGAGTGCGCCAAATCTGGATAATTACACCGGAGAACCGGCGGGGACTTACCAAGATCGCCAGCTTCTGTGCCCCTGAGGACGAATACGCCCTTAGCTTACAGGCGACTTGGAATGCTGCTCGCTGCCAGACTTTGTATCAACTTAACAGTCAGCAGTAGTTGGCTGCGGGGACTCTTACCACCTGGACAGAAAGCGGCAACGTATCAAGCGAGTGACCTCTGTTTCGCGATTTTGCGAATGGTACGATGTACCCAACTGAGAGGGACCGAAGACGTGGAACAGACAAATAGTTCACGTTCCAGAAATCGGCTAGGGGCTCGGGATATTCTGGCAGTCAGTTTTGTATATGTGCTGTCGCTGCTGTTCGTGGCTGGATTTCCCCATCCGGTGGCGGGGTTTCCGCTCGATGACTCATGGATCCATCAGGTGGTGGCTCGGAATTTGGCGCAGGATGGGACGCTTGGTTTTATTCCCGGTGTGCGCTCCTCCGGATCAAGCAGCCTGCTCTGGAGCCTTCTGCTTGCCGCAAAGTGGAAGTTCCTGCCTGGAATGAATCCTGTGGTTTACTCCGGATTGCTGAGTGGGTTCCTGTTTATTGTTATCGGATGCGGGTTGCTCGCCATGGCCCGCAAGGACGGTTTGCCCGAGACATCGTGCTGGATATGGGCGCTAACTCCAGCCCTGAGCGGCAACTTTATCTGGCTTGGCATGCTTGGCATGGAGCATGTACTGTTCGTGGCACTGTCGGTAGCTGGCGTCTATCTTTGGTTTCAGACGAGCCTGCGCTCGGCGGTTGCTTGCTCGCTGTGCCTTGGTGCGCTGAGCATGACTCGTCCCGAAGGTATGGTTCTGACGGTGTTGATGGTGCTGGTCTGGAAGAAGACGCAGCGTGGACGGCGCGATCTCGCAATGGTGATTGGTGTGGTGGCGGTATGTGTTCTAGTAACCTTTACTGCCAACTTCGTTACTTCGCACTCATGGCTGCCGACGACTTACGCCGGCCGGAAGTTGCTGTATTTTGGCACGGAAAAGATTCCACTGCTTTTTCGGATTGCCTTTCCGTATGACTTGGCGAAGAGCATTCTTCGTCCGTGGTTTCCTCTGCAACAACATATTCTGTATCCCCTCAAAGCGATCGTCGTAGCACTGGAAGCCATTGGGGTGATCGGATTATTTCGAGGGCGAAGGCTGCGAACCAGTGTGTTGTGCCTCTGGAGCTTCGTGCATATCGCAATCTATGCTGTGATGCTGCCGTCGGGCTCGCATGGCGGGCGATACCAACCGCTTTACCTTGCGTTGAATTTCCCGCTCATGTTCCTGGGAGTGGAGGCTATATTTCGCAGGCTCTCACTGTATTTCGACAGTCTTCGTACACGGAAGGTCTTGCAGGCTACAGCGATGGTAGCGGCGCTCATATTCGGCGGCTATTCGCTTCGCATGTGGCGCGAAGTTACGAAGGACGGAATTGCGGTCATCGAATCGACCCATGCGAGGATGGGGAAGCTGCTGATCGATAGCCTGCCGCGAGAGGATAAGGTGGCGGCTTTCGATATTGGCAGAATGGGTTACCTGTATGGCGGCGACCTGATCGACCTTGGCGGACTGACGGACAGCTCGTTTCTCCCTTACCTGAGGGAACACCGGATGATCAGCTACCTGGAGGATCGGAAGATATCGTACTTTGTCTGGCCAGTCTGGCCATCGAATCGGGATGACTACCCCCTGAAGCCCCAGATTCTGGTTATGACACCCGAGATCACGAAGAACCTTGTTACGATTGCGAGCTTCTGCTCACCTGTTCACGAATACAAGATCAGCTTTGGAGCGACCATGATGGCTGCTCCATGTCAGACGTTGTACCGTCTGAACGATTTGCACTGACATTGAGGACTAGATGACCGCCAAATGAAACAACGCTCGGACGATTGCCCGAGCGTTGTTCTTATGGAGCCTGTTGCTGAAGTTTAGGCTTCGTCCGTTGCGATCTGGACGGTCTGTGCTACGGTCCAGTTCGGATCGCCTACCTTGAAGCGGGCGAAGCGGCGGACGCTGATGTTTTCACCGAGCTTCGCTACCTTGGTGGCGATGATCTGGGCGATGGTCTGGGTCTGCTCCTTGATGAAGGGCTGCTCGAGGAGGCAGACTTCTTCGTAGAACTTGCTCAGCTTCCCTTCGAGCATCTTCTCGATGATGTTAGCGGGCTTGCCGGTTGCTGCGGCCTGGGCGCGGTAGACGTCCTTCTCGCGTTCGAGATCAGCTGCGGTGACGTCTTCCTTGCGGACGTAACGGGGATCGACAGCGGCGATGTGCATCGCGATATCGCGGAGCAGCTCCTGGAAGTCAGGGGTGCGGGCGACGAAGTCGGACTCGCAGTTCAGCTCGAGGAGAACGCCGATCTTTCCGCCGGCGTGAATGTAGGTTCCGACTGCACCCTCGTTGGTGGTGCGGGAAGACTTCTTGGCAGCCGAGGCCATTCCGCGCTTGCGGAGGACGACGAAGGCCTCTTCCATGTCGCCCTTGGCTTCCTGGAGAGCCTTGAGGCAGTCGCCCATGGGGGCGCCGGACTTTTCGCGGAGTTCCTTGACGAGTTTTGCGTCGATCTTTGGTGCTTCAGACATGTAGGTTTTCCTTATGTGACGGTTTCTGCGAAAAGGGGCGCGGGCTGAGGCCCGCGCCCCCCATCAAGATAATCAGAAGCGGTTACGGCACGGATAATGCGGTGCTATTTCCGTTGTTTCGAGCGACTAAGCTCCGGTTTCGGCGATGGCCGTTTCGGGCTCGTCGAGCGATGCTGCGGCCGGGGCCTTGCGGATGTTGCCGCCGAGGACAGCTTCGAGGTCGACGTTGTCGTCTTCATCGCTGTCGGCTGCGGAGATGGAAGCCTGGATCTCGTTGGCCTCGCCCTCTTCGCCGATGTGCTCGGGGGCGATTTCGGCCTGGTCGACATCGGCAACTTCGGTAGCGAAGGCGCGCTCGGAGACCATCTGCGTGCCCTCGTAGGCCGAGTCAGCGATCTTCGTGGTGAAGAGGCGGATGGCGCGGAGAGCGTCGTCGTTGCCGGGGATGACGTAATCGACAACGGTGGGATCGCAGTTAGTATCGACGACGGCTACGACCGGGATGCCGAGCTTGCGGGCTTCAGCGACGGCGATGGCTTCGTTGTTCGAATCGATAACGAAGATGGCGTCGGGAAGACGCTTCATGCTCTTGATACCGGCGAGGTTGGTCGAGAGGTGCTTGCGCTCGCGCTCGAGCTTGATGACTTCCTTCTTGGTGAGCAACTCGTAGCGGCCGTCGGTGGACATGTCGTCCAGTTCCTGGAGGCGCTTGACCGACTTCTGCACAGTGACCCAGTTGGTGAGAAGACCACCGAGCCAGCGGCTGTTGATGTAAGGCATGCCTGCGCGGTTTGCTTCTTCAGCGACGGCATCCTGCGCCTGGCGCTTGGTGCCGACGAAGAGGATGAGCTTGCCGGTGGAGGTAAGGTCGGTGACAAACTTCGACGCTTCCTTGAACATCTTCAGGGTCTTCTGAAGGTCGATGATGTAAATGCCGTTGCGCTCGCCGAAGATGTATTCCTTCATCTTGGGGTTCCAGCGCTTGGTCTGATGCCCGAAGTGAACGCCAGCTTCGAGCAGTTCTTTCATAGTGATATTTGCCAATGTGGCTCCTTAGTTAAGACAGCCGGAGGAGGATACCGGTGCCTGGATTGATCCCTCGTAAGGGAGATTTGACTCCGTACCTCAGGCGATGAGGCTGCATGAGGGTGACGCGAGCCGATGCCGGACGAGATGTCCGGCATCGGCTAAATCTGCGAGGGCCCATAGTGCGGCGCAGGACCAGACTCCAAGAATTAGCGCTTGGAGAACTGGAAGCGGGCGCGAGCACCCTTCTGACCGTACTTCTTGCGCTCCTTACCACGCGAGTCGCGGGTAACGAGGCCTTCGGCCTTGAGCGCTTTACGCAACTCAGGGTTGAATACCATCAATGCGCGTGCGATGCCGAGCTTAACCGCGTCGGCCTGGCCCATGACGCCGCCACCGCGAACGGTGGTGATGACGTCGAAGGTCTCGCCGATGTCGGCGATGCCGAGCGAGCGCTTGGCTGCTGCGCGCTGCTGTGCTGTAACGAAGTAGACGTCAACTTCCTTCTTGTTGACAGTGAATTTGCCGCTGCCCGGGCGCAGGAAGACGCGCGCGATCGAAGACTTGCGGCGGCCGGTGCCATAGTACTGGACGAGATCTGCCATGATGCTCCTTGAACTTTTCCGCGAGCCTGAGCCCGCTTAAACCTTAGTTAGCCGGCGATTTCCATCGGCTGGGGCTGCTGTGCGAGGTGTGGGTGCTGTCCGCCCTTGTACACCTTGAGCTTGGTGGCCATCTGGCGACCGAGCTTGGACTTGGGAAGCATGCCCTTGACGGCCTGCTCTACGATGGCCTCTGGACGGCGGGCGAGGAGCTTGATGAAGGACTCTTCGCGGAGACCACCGGGGAAGCCGGTGTAGCGGCGATAGAGCTTCTGGTCAGCCTTGAGGCCCGTGAGGACGATCTTCTCGGCATTGATGATCACGACGTGATCGCCCATATCGATGTAAGGCGTGTAGAGGGGGTTGAGCTTGCCGGCGAGAACAGAGGCGGCGTGGGTGGCGAGGCGGCCGAGGGTCTTGCCGCTGGCATCGAGCACGTACCACTTACGCTTGATATCTTTGCCGCTCGGAATCGTTGTGGACATCGTTTGGGTTACTCCTTGGTTCTGCCGTCTTCAGTGTTCGGCGTGGTGCGTGAAGAATGGTGAAGCTGATTTTTGAAACGTTCCTGCAAAATTTACTGATTACCGGCGAAGAGCAAGCGCGAAAGCATGACAATGCTCAGACGCAAAAGAGCTAAACCGCCGGGGTTGCGCAACAAGGCCTGAAACCTGGGCTTGAGGAGTGGGTGCTTTGGGGGTGGCGAACTTTCTGCCCGCCCCGGGTGGATCCACCACGGTCTCGATAATCCGACCCGCGAGAAACACAGGTGTGCAGACGCGAGACTGCGCGAGCCTTAAGAATAGCCGAGTCCTGTGGAGGAGTCAACGAAGATCGGCGATTTTGCAGCTACTGTTGATGTTAGTAGATTGATGTGGGGAAACTTAGCAGTCAGTGATGAGGAAGTTGATTGTGACAGGCGGATCGAAGCAAGGCGATATAAGAACAATTAAATCAATTAGTTGTGGAAACCGTCGATTAATTGGCGGTTTGGCGATCTCGCGATCTATATAGAAATAGAACGAAGGGCTGCGCAGGCTCGATCTAAATCCTCTGGCTTTTTTCCGAAGCAGAAGCGGAGGATGTTTTCGCCGCGTCCTTTGGTGAAGAAGGCTGATCCGGCTACTGCGGCAACTCCGGTGACACCTAGAAGCGTTCGGGCCTTTTCGCGGGCGGTGTCGCCTGCGATGCGGGAAGCGTCGGCGAGGACGTAGTAGGCTCCGTCGGGAATGGATGGGGTGAGGCCGGAGTCTGAGAGAGCGGCGCAGAGTTGATCGCGCTTTTGTTGATACTCGGTGGAGAGTTCGGTGTAGAAAGATGAGTTTTGGAGTTGGCGCAGGCCCTCGGCTGCTCCGAATTGGAAGGGAGCGGGAGCGCAGACGTAGGTGAGGTCGTGGAAGTAGCCGATGGCGGAGATCCATTGCGGATCGGCAGCGAGATAACCGATGCGCCAGCCGGTGATGCTGAAGGTCTTCGAGAGGCCGGAGATGGTGATTGTTCGCTCGGCCATTCCGGGTAGAGTGGCGAGCGAGATGTGGCGGTTGCCGTCGAAGAGGAAGTATTCGTAGATCTCGTCGGTGAAGACGAAGAGATCGTGCTGGAGAGCGATGTCGGCGACGGCTTCGCACTCGGCTTGCGTGAAGATTTTGCCGGATGGATTGGATGGCGTGTTGACGATGATGGCTCGGGTGCGCGGTGTGATTGCACTGCGAAGAGCGTCGAGATCGAGCTGCCAGTCGGGCTGTGTGAGTGGGACGATTACGGGCTGGATGCGAAGCGAGATCAATGTGCTGACGTGGTAGCCGTAGAAGGGCTCGAAGACGATTACTTCGTCTTGTGGGTTTAGCAGCGCAAGGAGAGATGCGTAGAGGGCGCCAGTTGCGCCGTTGGTGACGAGGACCTGGGTGTCGGGATCGGCAGTGATGCCGTTGTATTGCTGGAGCTTTTCGGCGATCGATTGGCGGAGTGTGGCGATGCCGTCGAGGCGCGTGTAGATGTTGTGGCCCGCGTGGATTGCGTCGATGGCTCCGTTGGCTACTGGTAAGGGGAGTTCGGTGTCGCAGATCCCTTGTGCGAGATTGATGCCGCCTACGCGGTCGCACTCGACGGACATGGTGCGGATCTCGGATTGAATAACGGCGGGGGCGATATCGCTAAGACGGAGGGCCGAGGTTTTGAGAACTGGCATGATGTTCCCTGCTGTTGCGATTCATCTTGGATGATGCGTTAGTGCCGGGTCAAGCCGCTGCGTCATTGGGCAACGGCGCTTGCCTGCGGTTGGATGACGGTTTCGCTGAAGCGCTCCATCTCTTCGAGCTGTGGGCTGAACTGGAGGAGGAGGAGATCGACGCCTGCGCGCTTGAATTCGCCGATGCGGTCTTGTACTTGTGCCGGAGTTCCAGTGAGGCCGGAGCGGAGGCCGCGATTTGAGACGGAGTACTCTTCGATCGACATCTTCTTTTCGAGTTGGGTGCCTCGCAGCCACTGCTCGTAGTTTGCGAAACCCTTCGCGTTCTGTTTGACGTCAGTGATGCGAGCGAGCTCGCGTTTTACTTCGGCTTCGGTGTCGCGGGTGAAGGCGTATCCGGCTACTCCGAACTGCATGGGGCCAGACCGCACGCGGCGAAGCCCTCAACAACGCCTGCGTCCTCGAGGCCTCCAAAGCCGGCCTCAAAGTCGAGGGCTACACCCCACCCGCCCAGGTCATAGCCGACATCGAACGTATCGTAGCCGCAACCACCATCGACGTAGGCGGTATCGAATACATCGTCGACGACCGCAACGGCGAGATCTACTACTACGACGTCAACGCCCTCTCCAACTTCGTAGCCGACGCCCCCCGCGTCATCGGCTTCAATCCCTTCATCAACCTCGCGGACTATCTCGAAGCGGAGGTCGCACGTGTCAGCTAACGGGCAGGGAATTCGCTTCGGTTACTGGATGCCGGTCTTCGGCGGCTGGCTCCGCAACGTAGAAGACGAGCAGATGGAAGCCACATGGGCCTACACCAGTCGTCTCGCGCGCCGCAGCGAAGCACTCGGTTTCGATCTCTCTCTCGTGGCTGAACTCAACCTGAACGACATCAAAGGCATCGACGCCCCTAGCCTCGATGCATGGTCCACAGCCGCCGCTCTCGCAGCCGTCACCGAAACCCTCGAGCTGATGGTTGCCGTCCGACCCACCTTCCACTCCCCAGCTTTATTAGCTAAGCAAGCCGCCAACATCGACCACATCAGCAAC
>Ga0206905_10308_pt1 | contig 10931 bp, 9 predicted proteins | sample Alteio_BWOrgHeat_43_FD_152940 | JGI IMG/M metagenome (GOLD analysis project Ga0206905, IMG submission 152940) | Enriched cells from forest soil in Barre Woods Harvard Forest LTER site, Petersham, Massachusetts, United States -... | ecosystem: Environmental > Terrestrial > Soil > Temperate forest >...
TCAACGCTACGACTTTGGGTGGGCCAGATTTTTCAGTGGCAACTGTTGAACACTGCATGTCAGCTCTCGCCGTTCTTCGAATTGATAATTTGATCATTGAAATCGACGGACCCGAAATTCCAATTGGTGACGGAAGCGCTTGGACTTTCTGGACAGCAATTACCAAGGCTGGAGTTGTCGAGCAAGAACAGCCGAGAAAATATTTTTATATCACGAGACCCATTTATTTCGGTAACGAAGAAAAACACGCCTACGTTGTTCCATACAATGGACTCCGACTGACTTGCACCATCGACTTTGCCCATCCGAAAATTAGAAATCAGACCATCGATTTAGATATCAACCCTCATTCTTTTGAACAGCAGCTAGCAAAGGCCAGAACTTTTGGATTTCTCAAGGATGTTGAAGGCCTCAAGGCTCGCGGTCTTGCTCTTGGTGGAAGTCTTGAAAACGCAGTTGTGCTTGACGATCAAGATGTGATCAATCCCGAAGGCCTGAGGTACATGGATGAATTTGTGAGACATAAAGCCATGGATGCTTTGGGAGATCTCGTCACTCTTGGTCAGCCGCTCATGGGCCATGTGGTATTATTTAAGACGGGTCACGATATGATGAGTCGCTTTGTTAAAAAAATTCTCGAATCAAAAGATTGTTATCGCTTTGTTGAACTCGGAACGGATCTCACCCAAGAGGACTTGGGTGGTCGCTTGCCTCTTTCTATGAATGTCCAAGATGAAATTGAGCCCTTCTCATTTGAATCGGTTTCCCGATTTAAATGATCTCTACAAATTAGATCACCCATCCGGAGAGGTCGATCCTAGCGGACTCCTTGCCTATGGTGGCGACTTTAAAGTTGAAACTCTTTTTGAAGCTTATTTTAAGGGGATTTTCCCTTGGCCTGAAGGTCCTTACACCTATCTTTGGTTTTCTCCGCCTGAAAGAGGAGTGCTTGATTTTGACGAGATTCATATTCCTCGCAGCCTCCAAAAATTGATCGATAAAAATCCTTATACTTTTACAATCAACGAAAACTTTAAAGAAGTTGTTTTAAACTGTGCTGAAAAAAAACGAAAACATCAAAAGGGAACTTGGATCATTCCCGAAATCATTGAAGCTTACCTGGAATTTCATGATGCGGGTTTTGCTAAAAGTTTGGAATGTTGGAAAGACAATGAGCTCGTCGGTGGAATCTACGGAGTTTGTGTCGAGGGCGTATTTAGCGGTGAGAGTATGTTTGGTAAAGAAGATAACGTTTCAAAGCTCTGCCTCTATCAGCTCATTCAGCATCTGAAATCCAAAGGCTTTGAATGGATGGATATTCAGATGGTGACAGATGTAACGGGTCGCCTCGGGGGCCAATATATCCCCAGAAAGAAATTCTTGGATCGGTTAAAGCTTGCGCACAAGAACCCCAAAAGTTTTTAAAACGCGGCGAGACCACAAAAAAGGTGGTAGATTTCACCGACTCCGATAGACTGAGTTCCATGAAGTTCTTTCGAATCTCCATTATACTTTTTGTTCTCGCGTGCACGAATTTGGGTTTCGACCAACTGAACAATCGTGTTCAAGACAATTTATCCGGAAGTGTGACCGCTCCTAAAGATATCACTGTATCGAATCCGACCAGTTTCACATTTACGGTGTTGGGCGACACCCACATTGGAAGCAGTGGGGGAGGAGTTGCTCAGCGAGTGGTTGCCAACGCTGTTGCCGCCGGCGATGCTTTTGCCGTTGTGGCAGGCGATCTAAGCCAGGGTGGGCAAGACGGTGAGTTCACACAATTCAAACAAATTTTTGCTGCCCAGAATTTAACTTTTCGTGCCGCCATTGGTAATCACGATATTTATTTTGGTGGTTGGGATCGCTACAAAGTTCAGATTGGCCGAAGCATCTACTCTTTCAACGCGGGCAATGTTCATTTTTTGATGGCTGACACTGCCAACGGAGTTTTGGGCCAAGACCAACTCGATTGGATGGAACAAGATCTATCTCGTAGCAATGCCACCCACAAAATTGTAATCACTCACTTTCCACCTTGGAACGGAAACTTCAGTTCCATTTATAAAATGTCTTCAGAAGAAGAGGCGGCCATTCTTAAAGATATGGTCTATCGCTATGGAGTAAAGTTTGTTTTTGCGGGACATTTTCATGGATACAACGAAGCTGACATTGGTGGCACAAAATATATTGTTACCGGTGGCGCCAATGACATCATCGACATTGGTCAAAAAATGAACTTTGTGAGAGTCACAGTGAACGGAGCTTCGATCAGTTCACAGGTGATTTATCTTCAATGATCTTCACTTTAAATTTCAGAACCTGGGCGATGAATTGCCATGTCAGGTTCATCGGTCATGATATCTTCGGAGGCAGGAGCACCACAGGGGGCTCCGGGAGAAGCCACACAGATTCTAATCCGGGTGAATTCTTTTTCAATGGTTTCTCCACTCGAATCAAGCACGTTTGCCGACACAATATATATTCCGGGACTAAGATTTCTTAAAATGGGTTGGTGAAGGATAGCTCCGTTAGCGCCTTCCAAATTGATATCAGATTGTGTGTAATATCCGTCAGACCCCTCTGCGGCGATTCTTAAAGTGCGATTGGCTTCTCGTCTTTTAATTTTAATATTAAGAACGCGAAAAGGATCGATGTCGACCTGCTTAACCACGCGAAGATAAAATTCTTCTTTTTCAGTATTCGCAGAAACATTTTTGGTATTTTTTTTACCAGCCCCTGCATGAGCGGAGCTCAACATAAGGAAAGAAAGGATAAGTGTGATGATTTTCATGGGCACTGATTAAGCGAGAGGCATTTCATGTACAAATCAAAAATTCGAGAAATCTCGCAAATGAAATAATTCATTTGCGAAATTAGCCGAGTTTTTTGAAGCTATCAGAAGAACTTATGGATACAGCGCTGAGTTAAAATAACTGGCCTATGTAAAGTCTGTCATTCCAGAGGGAATTGACCTAGAGGATCTCGCCTAGGTCCCCGCGTTCCGAGACAAGATCTTGGCTGAAGCCGTCGGTACGCCTGCTGTGACCGCTTTGAATTTCAGCGAAAAGATTTTCCATACGATTCACGGAACTCTCCGAAAACTTTGGAGGCTCGGCTTGGGGCACAACTGAATTGGACTCTTTGGGAGCGACTGATTTTTCGCGAATTCGTAATCTCAATTGTTCGTTTTCACGCCGAAGCAGGTTGAGCTCAGCACTTAATTTTTTATTGAGTCTCGAGGCAGCGTCGCTCTGGGTGAGAGAGGTCTCTTGACTGAGGCGTGATTGATTCCAAAGGGTTTCGAGCTGAGATTTTTCAGCGCTCAACTTTTCGAGTTCGACCTTCCATTCCATTTGGAGTTGATCGAGTTTTCTTTCGGCGACGATGGCCCGATTTTCGAGTTTTACGTTTTTCTCGAGATACTCTTCACCCTGCCGATCGACTTCTTGAAACTTTTCTCTGAGAACTTCAAAATCAAATTTGTATTGATCAAGTTCTGTCGATATTTTTGTAAAACGTTTTTCGTGATAATCGATGAGTTTTCGTTGATCGAATTCAATCTCGCTGGTTTTAGATCTAAGGGTTGACGAGACTTCGACAATTTGGTCGCTAAGGTCTTTGTTGCGAAACTCTAATTTTTCACAGCGATCTCTATAAAATTTAATTTTGGATGAGAGTTCACGACTCCAGGGTCGAATGAAAGTTCGAATAAATCTTTTGTATTTTGTGAGTCTTCGGTTTTCAATCTGAATGCGATTCATGTCCTGAACTTGGACCTTTAATCTTTTGGCGGCTGGAATCAGAAGGTTTCGAATTCTCGCGCGATAGCGTTCAAATCGCCGAACACGAATTTTAAGTTCTCTTTTTTCTTTTTCGAGGGTGGATTTTAAATCCTGGTATTCGATAAGAATGGAGGCATAAGCTCTTCCTGAGGAATCGGCTTCGATTTGGATCTCCGAGAGTTTCGCTTCGAGGGAAGAGATTCGAGATCTAAGAACCGTCACTTCTTCGTTAAAGATTTCTTTTTGTGCATCAAAGCGAAGTACGGTCTCGGTCAGTGCTTGCGTGACTTCTTCGAGGTCCGCGGCACGCCTCAGGTTGACAGTCAGCCTCGAGGTTAAATCGAGATTCTGTTGAATCAGACTTTCGACCACGGCCGACTGTCGGATGGATGGTGCTACTTGTGAAAGATCAATTTGAGACGGTATCTCGTTTGGAAGTGGAACAGCTAAATCGAAAGTCGGTTTTTTTGTCATAGGACTATGATCTCAGTCTGGGAATGGACTGTCAAAAAAGGCCCCCAAAACATGACACAAGAGCTCGATTTAAGTCCTGGTCGCAATACTCCGAAGAATATAAGGCATGAGTGAAGCTGCGAAACCCCTAACAAAAGAAAATCCTTCAGCGGCCGATTCCGTAGAAAATCTTCTGCAACATGAATATAAAGCAGATGAGAAGATGATCGCCAGGTCCGGGGTTTTCGTGGCCGAGACCCTTCAAGCCATCATCCAGGCTAGGTATGAAGCCGCGATTCAAGACTTAAAAGCCTATCAAGCCGACAAATTCTACTATCCGGGTTTTAACGATCGAACCCATAGGTTTTTTAGTCATGCCATAGATCTTATCAATGCGATCAAAGCAAAAAAGAATTTTCCTAAAATGAATCAGTTGCCACCGTCGAAAAGACAGGAGCTCAATAATCATTTGATTGGTCACTTCAAAGATTTAAAAATTTCTTTGCGAAGGATCGTATCCATTGAACAAGAATTGAGAGTGAAAGATTCAAGATCTACCATTTGGGTGATCCAAGCTCTTTTTATTTCGGGTTTCTCAATCTTGTTGTTAGCCGTGGTCATGGAGGCCTTTCAAACTTTACGGGCCCCCTCAGAAATTTTTATCGAAGATGTCGTAAAGTGGCTCTATAAAGTCTTAGGGATTTGACTCCTGATAAGCTTTTTCTAAAACCGGGATCAAATGTCCCCCGGGCAACAGCTTTCCATTCACAAAAATCGATGGAGTCCCCTTAATGCCAGCGTTTTCGCCAAGCTTAGCTTGTTCGAGAATGGCACTATGAGCTTCAGAGGACTCGAGACAGGCGTGAAAACGAGTGGGGTCGAGGCCCAATTCTTTTGTCATATCTGAAAGCCCGGGTTCGATATTTTGACCTTGATGACTGAAAAGCCAATCGTGGGCAAGCCAACCTTTTGATTCCTTTTCAGCGCAGAAGGTGGACTTTGCAAATTCACAGGAATGACCCGGGCCATTGATGGCGGGGTTGCAGGATCCATCCAGAGGAAAATTTTGAAAAACCAATAGAACGTCCTTACGGGAGGCCGCAAAAGCGTGAAGTGAAGGGGCGGCGTGTTTGCAGTGGGGACAGTTGAAATCAGCAAATTCAACGATTGTCATTCGAGGATGGGCCGGGTCGCCCATAAATAGACCCGAACGAAGCACAAAACTTTGATCCTTTTCAGCTTTCCATCCGAGCATACTTTCGGCGATCAAAATATCCATGTTGGGTATGAACGAATGGGCGGCGTAGATATCACTTAGAATTACGAAGGCTGGCACCAGGGCAAAAAAGATAAGGTAGGAGCGAGCGCCTTCGTCGCCAGCCTTGAAGAGGAGCAAGAAATCTTCTTTGACATACTTGAGATGAGAAGAGGTGGTTTTGTAAGTGAAAAATAACGTAAGAAAAGAAAGGACATAAGCGCAACTGCAGAAAAGACACAATTTTCCTAAATTGAAAGAAAGACCACCCATCACAAGAGAAGCAATCACGATGACCAAGCTTAAATAGTAGGCAACTCTTTTCATGTAATCAGATTTTTGACCCGTGAGTCTCGAGCCGACCAAAATCAAAAACAGGGCAAGGTTGGTGAAGAACCCCCACAAGGCGATCGGAGCTCCGAGAAATTCTGAAAAAGAACTGGAATTGACCGCATCACAATTGAAAATCTGGTTGATGTTGCAAATGCTGTTTTGTTCGGCGGCTCCAAATTTTAGAAGGTAGTGTTCATAAGTCAAATAACTATGGAGCAATACTGCCGAAAAAGAGGTTAGAATTGCAGAAAGGTTGTAGAAGTCCTTGGAATTTTGTTTCATAGTTTAAAGGTAGATCGAACAGGAACTGCGAGTCAATGTGAAGAATCACTGGATAAGTGCCAGAAAAAAACTGCTACAGACCGTAAAGCTGAGCGTCAATCGTTCGATCGGCGAGCCGACTTCTGATCTGCAAAAGTTCAATGAAATTTACCAAAAAGAATTTTTAGGCAAGTGGCAGAACTCCAGCGCTAAGGAATTGATTTCCAAAGTTTCAAAGGCAAAATTGGTTTTTGGGGCTGATTTTCACGCCTATTCCCAATCTCAGCGCACCCACCTCAGGATCCTTAGAAGTTTGCCTACAACCACGGAAGTGATTTTGTGTCTCGAGATTTTTGCCTCCCGTGATCAAGAAAAAATAGATCTTTTTTTAAAAGGCAAAATGAGCGAGAAGCAATTTTTAAAGAAGATAAAATGGCAGGAGTCCTGGGGTTTTCCTTGGGAAAATTACAAACCACTTCTTGATCTGGCAAAAAAAAGATCCTTTAAAGTGGTGGGCCTTAATGTCCTTCAAAATAGTCGAGACCGAACGGCCATGGAAGCCAGAGAGAAACATGCGGCCCCTTTGATTTCTAAATGTGTCACGGCCGCGCCAAGGTCGCTGATTTATGTTATTTATGGTGATCTTCATTTGGCTAAAAACAATTTACCGGCAAAAGTTTTTGGCTTTCGCCCCGAATTGAAAAATAAAACTCTTAAGATTTATCAAGATTCTGAAAAATTATATTTCAAAGTCGCGAAAGCCGGCAAAGAAAATTCGGTGTATGTCTTAAAGAAAAAAGAAACAGACTTTTGCGTTCTCACCTCTCCTCCGTGGGTGAAGTGGCAAAGTTATCTCCTTTACCTGGAGCAGAGAATCGATACCAATCTTGATTCCGAGGGTGACACGGTCGATTTCACTGAACACCTGAGAGATATTGCCAAGATTATTGCCGGTGATTTGGGGATCAAGTTGAAGTTCACCGATCTATCGGTCTATGCAAAAAAGAGTGAGTCCATTTGGGTCGCTTTGGATCGAGTTCTAAGCCGGGCAGAGAGCCAAACCGCTTCTCAATTTGTGAGCACGGGCCGAAGTTTTTTTATTCCAAAGGGCGGAATATTTTTTCTTTCTCAGCCCACGGTCAACCATGCGGCCTCTCTGTGCGGAGACTATATCCAAGCAAAACTGAGTGGTAGGGAGCGCCCTCTTTGGAATATGCCCACTGACTTCTATGCCCTCATTTGGATTGAAACCGTTTCTTTTTTCGCCAGCAAACTTTTGAATCACAGAAGAAAATCAGACACGATCGAACAGCTGCTGATGAACTCCAATGACCTCGTGAAAGAAGTTTTACTTCTCACTCTTCAAGAAAATGTTGAAAACATTCGGCTTGTTAAAGAGGGAGCCCGAAGCAAAAGAAGGTTCCGGCCTCGACGAAAATCCAGTTACTTTCAGTCAGCCAGACTTTTGGGTGGGATACTGGGCGAAAGACTTTACGCAGACTATCGTTCGGGAGGGATTCATGCCAACATGATAGTAGGCTGGCTAGCGATCGACGTGGATAGCGCTGATTTCTTGGAGTTTTACCGAAGTGTTGTGAAAAAACTAAGCGCTGTCCCGGTCTGGTTGGAAAAAGAAGTGAGCTCAAGACTTTAGATGAAGGAGTGACCATGGAGTGGTACTTGCTCAAATCAGGACGAGTCGAAGGACCGTTCAATAATGATTACATGCAGACAAAAATCGGTCGTGGGGATCTATCGACCACGGATTTGGTTTGTCGCAAAGGTGATCGTCACTGGCGTCCCCTCTCAGAATTTCAAGGAGAGTTCACCGAAAACCCAGAGACAGAGCCAACCCTTCGGCCATGGATCGTGCTTGTCGAGAACAATCCGTCTCTCGATACGGATGTGGCGCAACCTCACTACGTGCAGAGCGGTCCCTACAGCACCGAGCAAGTTGTAGCGAATATTCAAAAAGGTGAAACAAAATACTCTGATTATATTTGGAAGCCTGGATTTGACAGATGGCTTCGAATCAATGAGGTTGACGATTTTTTCGGTCAACACGTGAACAAAGAAGAAGGCAAAATTGAATTTGAAAACGACTTAAAAGGTTCGAATTTTGAAGAAGCTCCTCTCGGTCAGGTGATGCAACAGGTTTCGCCTCTGGATTTTCTTGAAGAAGACGAGCCTGCCGAAGCTTCGGGGTTTGATCAGCTTGCGATGAAGCCTCTCGTACCGGTCGAAACAGAAGTGAAATATCCCATCTTTCAAACAGATTTACCAACTGTGATTGAAGAACTTGATGTTCAGCACGAAGCCGTGGCCCTTGCTCAACCACACGAAAAAAACACCGAAGTTGTGGCTGAGCCCGCTCGAGCGGCCAAGAGTCTGTGGTCGAGAAGTTTTATCCTTCTCGTTTTATCAACGATCGCTGTCGCCATCACCGGACTTTTTTGTGTTTGGTATTTTCTTATCCAAGGCGATGATCGAGAAGGTTTCGATGCTCATCCGGCGAGAAGAAACCCAGTTCTAAAACATGTGGTTGCTAAGAACTTAGAGCCTGTTCCGGAGATTAAAAAGCCCGATATTGCGGTTCCGCCTTTGCCTCTGACGTCATCCGTCGGCGCTGCCGCGGCTTCGCCAACGACGGTGGCGGCCAAGCCTCCCATTGTGCTTGCAGAGAAAAACGATCCGGCTCGCGCTCCAAAAGTGAAAATGGTTTTAGCGGGAAAGAAAGTCCACAAAAATTTAGTTCTTTCTAAAGTCGCAAAGATTTACGAGAAAGAAGCTATCCTCCTTGAACGACAGTACATCCAACTCCAAGAAAATCCTCTCGCGTGGAAGAATTTCTATTCGGATTGGAAGGGCGAACTTAACTCTGCAGCGCTCAAACCTGCAGGCGCTAGCTCCCAAGAAATTCACACGCTTTTGCTCAATCGAAAACGTCTGATTGAGCGAAGCGAAATGATGAACCGCTCAGTCTTAGAATCGCGTGCGGTGTCTTCTGATTTTGGTGATGAAGATTTGCCCAGGGCGTTTAGAAAGTTAGAGAAGCGATAGAGGTTGATCGGCGAACGGATGGCAGCTTCGCGAAAAACCCGTAACCTAACCCTTCCTAAACGTCCGATTTTCAATCCGGCGTTCGTAGTTTTTGCCTTGGAAAATGCGTTGAACGTAAATCGCGGGAGTGTGAATGTGATCAGGATCCATGGAGCCGACGGGAACCAACTCTTCGACTTCGGCGACTGTGATCTTGCCCGCGGTTGCGACCATGGGATTAAAATTTCTCGAAGTTTTTCTGAACATAAGATTTCCAAAGGCATCGCCTCGCCAAGCTTTGACGAAAGCAAAGTCGCCCTTGATCCCACGTTCTAAAACGTAATCTCGTCCATCGAAATTTTTTATCTCTTTACCTTGTGCGACCAAAGTTCCAACTCCGGTGGGTGTGTAAAATCCAGGAATGCCAGCTCCGCCGGCGCGAAGTCTTTCAGCGAGGGTTCCTTGCGGATTGAACTCCACTTCTAATTTTCCCTCGAGATAAAGTTTCTCAAAGAGTTCATTTTCGCCCACGTAACTTGAAACCATTTTTTTGATCTGGCCGTTAGAGAGAAGAAGGCCAAGACCAAAGCCATCAATGCCTGCGTTGTTTGAAACGCAAGTGAGATTTTTCACTCCGCTCTCACTGAGTGCCTTAATCGAGTTTTCAGGAATTCCTGAAAGACCAAAACCGCCAAAAAGAAAAGTCATTCCATCTTGGATGCCCTGAATGGCCTCATAGGCATCTTTCACAAGTTTGTTCATTTACATTCTCTCAATGATCATGGCCGTTGCTTCGCCGCCACCATTGCAAAGAGTGGCAAGGCCATAACGTAAATTTTCTTGGACAAGTGTGTGAATCAAAGTCGTGAGAATCCTTGCACCGCTGGCACCGATCGGATGTCCAAGGGCCACAGCACCTCCTCGAACATTCACCCGGTCATGGCGAATTCCAAGTTCTTTCATGGCCACCATGGTGACAACACTAAAGGCTTCATTGATTTCAAAGCGATCGATTTGATTTGCGGTGAGGCCTGCCATCTGAAGAGCTTTTTTAATAGCTGACACTGGTGCGGTGGTGAACCATTCGGGTGCGTGAGAAAAAGCAGCGTAGGCAACAATTCGAGCAAGAGGTTTGTTTTTTGCCTTTGCCGCCGAGGACAACACCAGTGCGGCGGCTCCGTCGTTCACCTTGCTGGCGTTGGCGGCGGTGATTGTTCCGTTTGGATCAAACGCCGGCTTGAGCCCTGGCATTTTGTCAAATCGGGCTTTGCCCGGTTCTTCATCGACCAAAAATGGTGTTTTTTCTTTTCCAACAAGCACGGCCGAGATCTCGTCTTTGAACAGACCTTTTTGAACCGCACTCTGAGCGCGTTTGTAACTTTCGAGAGCAAAACCATCCTGCTCCTCGCGACCGACTTTATATTCTTTGGCGCAAAGTTCTCCAGCCTTACCCATGTGAAAATTATTGTAAGGGTCCCAGAGTCCATCTTTCACCATGCTGTCCGATGCTTGGATAGGGCCCATGCGATAACCGGCTCTAGAGTTTTCCAAAAGGTGGGGCGCAAGGGTCATATTTTCTTGTCCACCGGCGATCGCGTAGGTTGACCGACCAAGAAGAATTTGATCACTCGCCAGCATCACGGCCTTCAACCCTGAGCTACAAACTTTGTTCACGGTCATACAATCAGTTGTGTTTGCAAGGCCACCTCGAATGGCAGCTTGTCTTGCCGGAGCCTGACCAAGACCTGCGGTCAAAACATTACCCATGATGCAGGTATCAATAAGTTTGGAATCCAGGCCCGATTTTA
>Ga0206905_10309_pt1 | contig 10826 bp, 9 predicted proteins | sample Alteio_BWOrgHeat_43_FD_152940 | JGI IMG/M metagenome (GOLD analysis project Ga0206905, IMG submission 152940) | Enriched cells from forest soil in Barre Woods Harvard Forest LTER site, Petersham, Massachusetts, United States -... | ecosystem: Environmental > Terrestrial > Soil > Temperate forest >...
TGCATATAAGAATAATATTTTTCCTCCTTTTCGTTTCATCCTTTCTTCACGCCATGCCGGGGTATTATGAGCCTTGGGGGAAAGATGCTGGGTTGAAAAGGCCGACGGAGCAGGCGGAGAAAGAATCATCTATTTTGGTGAAGGCAGCAGAAAAAGTAATCCTTTTTCATCAAAACATCCTCTCACCTGTCGATGGACCAAGAAGCCATTTTAGACCTACTTCCTCAAGATATATGCTCCTTGCCATGCGCAAACACGGTTTTTTCAAAGGCTATATCATGGGCTGCGACCGCCTTCTCCGGGAAAATGATGATCCCTGGCTCTACCGCACCATTGCCATCGATGATAAGCTCTACAAATTTGACCCAGTTAGATAACTCCTTTAACAAGATCAAGTTACGTTAATAAGACAAACAAGTTTACAAAAATTATTATATAATATATAATTATTTTTACATTAAACTTTTTTAAGGGCTTACTCATGATACAAAAATTAGACCCAAATACCGTAATATTAGACCCTATTCAAGCACGCCAAAACTATCAAACGGCTGATAAAACAGCGATAAAAGATAGGGAAAATATGGCAGCAGGTTGCCGCATTGCGCGGAAAATCGGGCCCGTTGTAATCCTTCTGCTCGGCACTATAGTTCTTGCCGCAAACTCTTCTGGCGCGGCCATTGGTGTAGGATCTATTTCAGTGATCGGAGGAGCTCTTTGGGCAATGTATCATGCCTATAAATGGGCGATTCATAAAACTGAGGAACATGAAGGCATCCTCGCTGGATCTTGTGATTACTGCTCGAATTTTAGAGAAGATCTTGCATCGATTGCTCAAAGATAGCCCTGAGATTTAAGCCAGGCATCCATCAAATGCTGGGCGGCTGTTGCAACGTTTTGAAATGTTCCATTGTTTAGATATTGTTGATAATACCACGCACCAGAACCTACATTTCCATCTCCCCAAGAGTTCAACATTTGGTCCACGGACCGTTCAAAAGGAGGGGGGGATCCTTGAGGAGATCCGTTGATAAAAACCGTTAGCATCCCTTGATCGGCGGCACTTAATGTCAAAGCCAAGTTTGACATAAGTGTAGAATCAGAGGGATTCAATTGGTTACCACCTGTTATAAACAACTGCATATTTTCAAGCCAATCTTGAGGAGACAACGTGTAAGGAGCTCCTCCGCCTGAGCCATCGGGGATCATAGCCATTCCATGGATAGGATTATAGATCAAATCAAACAGCGCAGCAGCGGAACCTGGCTGCGCCCAAGTCTCTGCTTGGGCATCTGTCTCAGCAAATTCGTAATCCCCATAAACTTTAAGTGCTTCTTTAAAATCTCCATCGTAAGAAACACCTTGTTCATAGTTAGGAGCCGTTAAGTAATTAAAAGCATTTCCCAATCCTGTAAGCATACCAACATAATAATTTGTGGTATGATCGGAAGGAGGAGGAAACGCACTTAAATACTGAGAGGTTATTTCATCCACAATAGCGCTATAGGGGGTGGGAAGATTGAGATTCTTAAGACTATTTACTGCAGCTAAAGCTCCACTTGAATCACCGTGGTTAATAGCCTGCATCAAAGACTGCATACATCCATTAAAATCAGAAATATCACCAGATTGCACAGCAGGAAAAGAAGTTGCATTGGAAACCTGTGCAAAAGCAGCCATCAAACCTATACATATTCCTTGTTGAATTTCTGGATCAGAAGTAGCAGTGGGATACAGAGGATTATTAAGATGAAAATACGCATCGCATTGGTAAATAATTCCATGAAGAACAAATTGAGCGAAGGGAGATGGCAATCTGGACTGAACTTCAGGATTCGGTCCTAACAGAGTTAACAAAGCCTGCCTCATCCCTTCATACATCTGCTCTGAAGGAGGGGAAGAACTCATTACATGCTGAAGTTGCACAATGCAATTTTGCACCGCTTGCATCACCCCATTATTAGAATCAGAACCTCGCACATATTGTGAACCCCCTACAGGAGGAATGTACATGAATATACCCTCTTTTTTCTCCTTCTAGCACAATTTAAAATAATTATTACTAATTTATTTTTTGAACAAATCAGAATGGGTTCCGGTTCTGATATAGGTAATTTCGTTTGCAGATACTCTATAAATCAAAAGCCAATCAGGATCTACATGACATTCTCTATGGTTTTTGTAATCCCCAGTTAACTTGTGATCTTTAAATTTGGGATCAAGCGGCTCTTCATTTGCAAGCTTTATCATAATAGCTTTAAGTTTAAGCATATCACGCCCACGTTTTTCAGATAGTTTTACGTCTCTTTTAAACTGGGTTGTTCGTGTAGGGATTAACATTAAATTCCAAGGTCCTTAAGAAGATCTTCCATAGCAGCAAATTTTTTAAGACCTTTCCCTGATTCAGCTTGTTTAATGGCCTTTAAGGTTACCTTATTTGGTTTTCTATGCATGAATTCATCAACACTCATAAGAACGAGTTCTTTCATACTAGTACCCAACATCAATGCAGCCATCTTAAGTTTTTTATGTTCTGATTTAGGTAAATCAATTGTTAACCTAGAAGTTTTGACTGACATATTTTCCTCCACTAAATTCCATTATACACAAACACAGAAACACAGAAAGCTTTTTCTCTCTGTTTTTAAACCTCTGTACATAACAAAAAAACTAGATATAATATAAGTATTTATAAATAAACAAGTTAAGTAATTTATATAATTAAACTAAATTTTTTATTGATTTTTAAAGATATTTATACTATTATAGTATAATAAGACTATAAATTAACAAGGATAATATGCCATTTGCAATAAGTTCATCATTATTAAGGAGTGGAGGAAAAGCAGGCAACTATGGAGCTATGGAGCCTTTATTAGATGAACCAGCTGCTACATCTGATGCAGGAAATGACAAAAAGGTCGCTAAGTTAATTAGGAAAATAGATAAGGGGCTTTCCAAGTGCCAAACTTTATCTTATAAAATAAGTGAAATATACGAAACCCCTCTCCCAATGAAAAAGTCCCCTATAGAAAAACCCATTGCCTCTGACCCTCAAACACGACTCTATTACAAATGTGAAAATATTGTGAGCGAGAAAAAACGTAACGCTCAAGAAATAAAACGGGAAGCTGCTGTGAAAAAACATGCAGATTGCTTAACTCAAGAAGAAGCAAAACTAGAGCTTTTAAAAACGCAACTTGCAAACCTCATACTCTCAAACTAAAAATAGCTCGCATCGAGAGCTTCTTCAGGGATCGCTTCGAAATTATGAGGCGGTGTGTATTGATCTTCTTTAGACTCTTGTTTTTGAATTTTTCCTTTTAGACTAAAGGTAATAGGAACCCCTGTAAAGGCGTACTCTTCTCTAAATCGGTTAATGAGATATTTCTTGTATGTTTCCGTCATTCTATTGGCATCGTTAATAAACATGACAAAACGGGGAGGGCTTACTTCTACTTGTGCCATGTAGTAAATACGAAGACGTTTACCCTGAATCATCGGAGGGTGGCATTTTTGGATCGATGTTTCTAAGAACTTGTTGAGTTGTCCTGTAGTGACCCGCTTCGTCAGATTTGCATAAACCTCTTTCACAACAGGCATGAGCTTGTCGACATTACGCCCATCAATTGCAGAAATAAACAGGGCGGGACAGTGGTTTAAGAAAGTGGTATCAATCCGAAGGGAATTTAAGCAATGCTCCATCCGGTAGCCTTTCACCAGATCCCATTTATTGAAAAGAAGAACACATCCTTTTCCTTGCTCTTCAATGTCTTTAGCAATTTTTTTGTCCTCTGTAGTCATTCCTCTATCTGCATCAAGCATGAGAACGCATACATCCGCCCTTTCAATAGCACCTTGGGTACGTATGGCAGCAAATTTTTCTACAGCTTCCAATTCTTTTTTCTTACGTCGAATTCCAGCTGTGTCAATGAGGGTGACATTATGTTCTTCTAAATAAACGTCTATACTATCTCGCGTTGTTCCAGCAATAGGGCTAACGACACATCTTTGGTCGTTTAAAAGATAGTTAACAAGTGTGGATTTACCCGCATTAGGCCGCCCGATAATAGCCACTCTAATTCCTTCTAAAGTCTCTTCCTCTTTGATCTCTTCAGGAGCGTTAGCAACTGCGCATTCGACGAGCTCTGCAATTTGAAAATTTTGAATGGCAGAAATGGGGATCATTTTGGTGATTCCCAAACTATAAAAAGGGTAAATAAGGTCCTGCTTAGAGAAACTATCGATTTTATTCACAGCAAGGCAAAGGTGTTTTTCTTTACGGAGAAGGATCTTTGCGACCTCTTCATCCAAAGCTGTAAGCCCCACCTGGCCATCTACGACCATGATGATACTATCAGCCTCTTCTATGGCAATTTCAGCCTGTCTTCTGATCTCTTCCTGGAAGGAAACCTTCGAACGAGGGTCAATTCCACCTGTATCTATAATCACGAATTCCTTTCCAAAGAACTCACAATCAGCATAAAGGCGATCGCGCGTAACTCCCTCAGCCTCATCGACAATCGAGATTCTTTTCTTACAGATTCGGTTAAAAAGGGCTGACTTGCCTACGTTAGGTCTTCCAACAATTGCTATTTTCATGCCAAGAGGATACCCTAAACTGATTAATCTTTAAATGTCTTTTTCTAATAAGCTCATAAGCTCTAGAAGTTCTTGTTTATTTAAAGATTTTACTTGATCATGTTCATCAAATCCGACGATTGATTCCATGAGGTGGGCTTTCTTTTCGATCAAATTATGAATGTGCTCTTCAATGCTGTTTTTAGTTACAAGCTTAAAGACTTGCACCCCTCTGCTCTGCCCCATTCTATGCACCCGGTCTGTAGCCTGGTTTTCACGAGCAGGGTTCCACCATCTGTCATAATGGATAACAACGGAGGCCGAGGTTAACTCAATCCCTACTCCTGCAGCTTGAAGGGAGGCTACAAAAACTTCACACTTAGGATCGTTTTTAAAATTTTCCAGTTGTAACTTTCTATTTTGCGTATTTCCTCGAATCCCTGCAAAACCAATATTTTTTTCTTTAAGGTGCATTTCAATAATATCGAGCATCCCGAGGTATTGAGAAAAAACAACAAGTTTTTGCCCACTCTCCCTTACTTCATCTAAAAGCTCGACAAAAAGATCCCATTTGCCTGAGCTATGCTTTTTATATTCTGTAATATCGCCCAAAATCAAAGAAGGATGGTCACAGAGCTGCTTGAGCTTAGAGATCAAAGAAAAAATGTGTCCAAATTCAAAACGTCCTTCTTCTAATTTTTTATAATTTCCATAAATTTCCTTATAAAGACCTTTCTGTTCCTCAGATAAAGGACAGGAGGAGATCTCTTCGATTTTTTCAGGAAGTTCCAAAAGCACATCCTTTTTTCTTCTGCGAAGCATAAAAGGTTTGATCAGCCTATTTAGAAATTCCTTTTTTTCTTTATCTTGATATTTCTCGATAGGATTTACGAAAAGCTCTCTAAAAAGAGAATCTTGAGGAAAGTATCCAGGCAAAACGAGATCAAACAGAGCTTTAAGCTCAACAATATGATTTTCAATAGGTGTTCCGGTGAGTCCAATACGCACATCTGCATCTAGAGAGGAAAGGGCTTTGTGAATTTGCGAGTGATTGTTTTTTGCTACTTGAAGCTCATCAAAAATCGCAATAGTAAAATGCAGGTGAGAAATCACCTCTTTTTCACTTCTTAACGTACCATACGATGTTAAAAGAAGGTCATAGTCTGTTTCAAGAGTGCGGAGCGCTCCATAAAACACACAGACTTTTAGTTCGGGCAAGAACTGTTTTAAAAGATCTTCCCAATGATAAATCACGGAAGTGGGACAAACAACGAGATATTTTTGATTTTTAGAAGCATTGGAAGCCGCAGCTAAAAGAGCCATCGCTTGATGGGTTTTTCCAAGTCCCATCTCATCACATAAAAGGCCTGAAAGAGATTGAGTGTAAATAAACCAAAGCCAGCGCACCCCAAACTCTTGATAGGGGCGTAAATGGCTTTTAAGCCCTTCTAAATTTAGAGGTTCTTCTGTCTGAAAGTTGCGTAATTCAAAGAGGATCTGATTGGTTTCAGGATCATCACCCACTTTCATATCTTCAAACACAAAAAGGCGGAGCCATTCCATAGTGGAAAGGAGTAAGCTCTTTTTCTTAATCCATTTTCTTTTTGTGATATTTTTGAGCCAATTAAATCGCTCTGTCTTTAAAAAGATCAAGCCCGCATCGGAAAATAGATAATTCTTCGCTTCCCAAAGATCATAGGCATTTACAACACCCATTTCTGTCTCATACACAAGATCTGCCAGCCACCCCTTTCCTTCTTTTCTGACTTGTTCCGCTTTTAAAACGATATTTTTAGGCTTGGTTAAACGTTTATCTAAGGAAAGAATATGGGGCGATAATAGATCTAGCTCATAAGAGATAAAATAAGGCTCTTCATACACAGAGATCGTTTTTTCCCGAGTATATTCTTTAGGAAGGAGAAACTCAGGAGATATCTCAGAAAATCCCTCCCCTTCTACATAAAGAAAATAGTCAAAAAACTGGACCTTTTCCTTTGTATAAGAGGGGTAAAAAAAATACTCAGGGCGCACGACAATTTTTTGCTCTTCATTTAAAAATACGGTCAGCCCAAGCTTTTCTAAAAAAGTGCGATTCGCAAAAAATCCATTTACTTGTTCAAGTTCCTCTCTATGCACGTGAATAAAGGAAGAAACCTTATCTTTGGGAATCACAATTCCCGGCTTTAAGATAGAGCCCATCCTTACCCCTTTTTTCGCATAAAAACCTTTCCCTTTGATGTAGATCCATCCGCCTAGATCAACCAGTTCTTCCACAGCCTCTTCTTCTACTTCACTCTCAAATTGAAGACTGCCATTTTTTACTGTGTAAGTGAGACGCGTTTCAATCCCCGTAAGATGGGTCTGAAATCCTTCAAAAGTTTGCAGCCAAAGGCGATGGCGACTGATAAATTCTCCAAGGAGTTGTTTTGGAATGATTTTTTCAGGAGTTTCAAAATACAGTTTTTCGAGGCGAAAAAATCCTTTTCCTTCGATAAACGCCCAAGGAGGAAAATAGTTTTTCAAATCCCCTTCTTCAAAAACATAACTTTGAATATGTAAATTGCCCTCATCATCAAAAAACAGCTTATGCTGAGGAGCAACTGCCTCTTTATGAATGGTCGTACCCTCTAGATGCTTCTCCAAAATAGATAGGTGTCTGTTAAAAAACAGGGAGATCTTATTCTCTTCAATGATTTTTTGTTGGAGCAACCGATCAGCGATGGAGGGATAAAAACCTATCGAAGGCACATAGACCCAATCTCCTACAGTTTTTCCCTCTACTTTGCTTTTGAATATCGTTGCATCAATATGAAGCTGCTTGCTAGCTCCATCGTAAGTGATTTTCTTAATTGTTCCATCAGGAAGTTCAAAAACTTTTAACGGAGATTTTACAGTAGCAATTGCGGGAATAATTTGAGGCCAATTAGCTTCGGCAATGTAAAAGCCTACTTCGACATCTCGAAATTTTATGTAGATCCATTTGGGAAGCTCTTCTTCTGAATAGGTGATGGTATATTGATGGAGCGACATCCACCATTTAGCGAGATCAGACCAAAAAGAAAGCTCGAATTTCAAATAATGAGAGGGGCGTCCAGCTTTCCAAAGAGCAATTTCTTCAATAGGCAAATTGGAAAACTTGAGAGATGTTTCTTCCGTTTCCACTTCCCTTTCTTCAATAATTTCTCTGAGCTTTTTCTTTCCTTTTTCCGTAAGTCCATGGACGTAAAAAAGCTGTTTTCCTGTTTCAGATGCAGCAAAATACTTATCCTTTAAAACAGAAGGATCATACCCATGCCTAAGCGAAGCCATCTGGCACAAGCGACTCCAAAGAGAATTTTGAAAACGGATATGCAAAGGGGTATTTGTCCCTTGAAAAATAGCTAGATAAGCACACACTAAATGAGGACAAGAATGTACTACTTCTTCTTTCCCACAGCCACAGAAACAATCGAGTATTTTTCCCTTATCGTCCATTTGCAAAAAAGGCCAATAATCCAAAACCTCAACTTGATAGGTACCTCCAGAAAAAAGGATCTGCCCCACTTTCTTTTTTTCAAAAAGCTCGATCCCTTCCTTCACATGTTTTTGTTGAAATGGTAACGCCATAACATTTCACTTTATCAGCAAAAGACTAAAAAGAAAAGAGAAGATCTCCCTCAAAAACTTTTTGGGCAGGGCCGATCATCTCTATTGTGTTTTCTCTGATATAAAATTGAAGGAGATCTTGAGAACGAACGGTTATTTGTATCGGATTTTGCACTTGATGTTTTTCAAAAGCATAAAGAGCTACTGCTGCAGCTCCTGTACCACACGCAAGGGTTTCTCCCACTCCCCTTTCAAAAGTACGGATACAAATCTTATCGGGTGAGATGCAAGCAAAATTCACATTATGTTTTTTATCGGTAGGAGGATCGATATTTTCTAAATCAGAAACAACGACGACTTTATGGGGAACGCCCGTATTAATAAACTCAGAATCAATTATAGGTCTTGGAATTTCAACAGAAACGCTATTTTCCGATATCTTTTTACACTTATAGGTAGAATGCTTTGTTTCAATGAGAACTTCTCTTGGCAAAGAAAGATAATGTACAACACATCTAAGCCCGTTGCCACACATTTCCGCTTCAGAGCCATCCGCATTAAAAACTCTCATCTTATAATCTGCGCATGAAGAATTTTCTATTAGCAAAACGCCATCTGCGCCTATGCCCAAATTCCGATGACACATTTTTTGGACAAGTTGGGCAGAAAAGTGTTTATTATCAATGATAATAAAGTCATTTCCTGCCCCATGATATTTTACAAACTTAAGAGAGTTCTTTATAAGAGCTCACTACTTTATCGAGAAGACCAAACTCACGTGCTTCATCTGCACTCATCCATGTATCTCGATCAATTGCCTTATCGATTGTTTTAGCATCCTTGCCAGTGGATTTAACATACACATCAACAAGAAGCCTTCTCGTTTTTTGAATTTCTTGAGCTTGAATGTCAAGATCTGTGGCTTGGCCTCTGATCACACCATTAATCGAAGGCTGATGGATCATAATTCTTGAATGGGGTGTAGCAAACCGTCTTCCTTTTGCGGCGCATAAACTTAAAATAGAACCCATCGATGCAGCAAGACCTGTGATTAAAGTCGTCACAGGAGAAGAGATCATTTTCACTTGATCCCAGATAGCAAATCCAGAATCTACAGAGCCACCTGGAGAATTAATAATAAAAAGAATAGGTTTTCCAGGATCTTGTATCTCAAGATACCACAATTTTCGAATAATATCTTTTGCACTATCAGAATCCACAGCATCGGATAAGAAAATTCTTCTTGCCTTAAGTAATGTTTGATCAATTTTATCATCTATTACTTTCACTTGGGGCATTCCTGCTGGCGGGCTTTCTTCTGGCTCTTCTTCCATATATTCTCCTTTTTTCGTTATCTTAATCAATTATAAGTTCGGGGTAAAGAGGAAAGCGATGTAGCAATTGTTCTACTCTTGCGTGGACCTTTTGCAAGACTGTTGGATCGATCACTACTTTAGCTTTGCTATCAGCATCGCCTCTGGTATTTCGAAGTAATTCGACAATAAGATCTGCAATTTCATGCATCTCGTCTTCTTTCATCCCAAGAGTGGTCATGGCCGGAGTTCCCATTCTAATCCCAGAAGTATACCAAGGGCCGTTAATGTCAAAGGGAATGGCGTTCCGATTTACTGTGAATTTAGCTTCTCTAAGGGCATTTTCCGCCTGCCTGCCAGTTAGAGAAAAACTTTTAGACACATCCATGACTAAAAGGTGATTATCGGTTCCGTTTGTAGTTAAGACAACTTTTTGTTTCATTAACCGCTCAGCTAAGGCTTTAGAATTTTTAACAATCTGATGAGCATAAAGAGAAAACGCTTGCGTGTTTGCTTCTTTAAACGCAATTACTTTTGCAGCCATAACGTGAGGAAGAGGGCCACCTAGTACAAGGGGGCATCCCTTATCGATCACTTCCTTATATTCATTTCTACAAAGAACCATCCCTCCTCTTGGGCCGCGCAAAGTTTTGTGTGTTGTCGTAGTGACCACATGGGCAAAAGGGATCGGGTTATAATTTCCTTGCATCACTTTGCCTGCAACAAGTCCTGCAAAGTGGGCCATATCGACTAAAAAAGTGGCCCCTACAGAATCTGCAATTTCCCTCATTTTAGCAAAATCAATCAGCCTGGGGTAGGCAGAATACCCAGCAATAATGATGGCAGGCTTTTCCACCTTGGCCTTTTCCTGGAGGGCCGCGTAATCTATAAGTCCTGTCTTAGAATCCACATCATAGGGAACCGATTGCATCATTTTAGAGGAAACATTATGACGATATCCATGGGTCAGATGGCCGCCTGAACCCAAAGAAAGACCCATCACCTTTTGAGAGAGAAGGAGTAAACGCATTTTTTCATATTCTTCAGGCGAAAGCTCATCAATATTTTTCTTTCCTAATCTTTCAACTTCTTTATTTTGAACTCTATAAACTAAAATAGACCAAAAAGCGACCAAGTTGGCGTCAGCACCAGAATGAGGCTGCACATATGCATGGTCGGCGCCAAAAATCGCTTTTGCCTCTGCCACGGCAGCAGCTTCAATAGTATCAACATTTTCACACCCAGCATAAAACCGGTGGCCTGGGTACCCTTCAGAGTACTTATCTGTTAAAAGATTTCCCATAGCGAGCTGAACAGCAAGGGAAGAAAAATTTTCAGAAGCAATCA
>Ga0206905_10310_pt1 | contig 10708 bp, 7 predicted proteins | sample Alteio_BWOrgHeat_43_FD_152940 | JGI IMG/M metagenome (GOLD analysis project Ga0206905, IMG submission 152940) | Enriched cells from forest soil in Barre Woods Harvard Forest LTER site, Petersham, Massachusetts, United States -... | ecosystem: Environmental > Terrestrial > Soil > Temperate forest >...
GAAGGTAGGCAAAGCGCAGTGGCCCGATGTTAGAAGCTCTCGCACAATAATGTGACTCAACTGACTTTGATACAAAATAGGAAATTCACTTTCTTTTAGATCCCACTTGGTTTCCGCAGAACGAGTCCACATTTTTTGCAAATCTTGATAAATAATAAAATCGTGGGATTCACAAGATATGTGTATGGAAGTCGGCAGATCGCCTTTGCGTAAGCAAGTCACAAATGCTCTATTTGGTCCAGCCATCGCGGCTAAAGTTCCAGATACCTCTATAAAATTACTTCGTTTGCTAGGAATGCTCCCACTGTCGAGCAATGACTCCACAGATGTTAATTTTTCTGCAGTTAAAAAACTGAAGGTATCGAGATAATGAACGCTATTGCAAGCGAGTCCCCAGTTGGATCCAATAACTGAGAAATGAATAGCTTTTAACTTTAGATCTCGAATAAATTTATAACCCGGGAACAAGCGAGATGGACAATTGACCCATCCCTGCGTCTTATTTTTTTTCAATGTTTCGCTTGCCCACTCGAAATCTTTTTCTCTCTGGAAAACTACTTTTTCGAGGATCACATATCGCACTTCACTTTTTTCAAAAACCCGTTCCATAGCTTCTCGTCTTCGGTCTGCTGTCATTGCAAAAATGGCCACATCGAGCTTGGAAGGAAGATCTTGCCAAGAAGTAAGATAAGATATTTTTAAAATATTTGGATTTTTTGGAGTCTGAGTTTCGTTGAACCTAAGTTCGGCTGTTTTCAGAGACTCGGGACTAGAGTCAAGCACACAAATCTCGACGGGTAGATCTATTTTGCCCAGAGCCTGAAGATGACGACTCCCAATCTGACCACAGCCAACGATAGCAATCTTATTCACATGCTGCCCTTCTTTTGACTGTCTAGAATAATAGGCTCAATCGCTTTTACAAATTTAGTGCCACCCTCAATACTTAAATGATCGGTGTCTTCATAAAATAAATATTTATCGTCATGAGTCACACAGCGTCCGGATTTTTCGCTACAGAAAGTTTCGTCAGGATGAATGGCAACAAAATTTTTGTTGTTTTGAAATTTATCGACCAATTCAAAGGCTACTTTATTTCGCTCAAAATATAAAGATCTGGAAGTGGTTAAAGGTAACTCACGAATGCTTCTCATATTTTTTATGGCGTAAGGCACATTGTAACCAACTTCGGGAACAGGCAGAATGTAGAACACCTTAATGCCCATACCCAGCACTCGTTCTGTCGTCTTGTTCTGTAGCTCGATAAGATCTTCGATTCGGGAACTCGACTTAAGGCCTTTGCCTTTAGCAAAAATCAAAGGGTCCGAATACTCCACTCCCCCTTCTTGGTTATCAAACCCCGTACCCAAAATGTAGGCACTTCTGCGATCCAGAACAATAATGTTTTTGATATTTTTTTCTTTTAACATCTTAAAAACATCTTCGGTTTGAACATCGCAGGGTCTGTTGTCACTGCGACGCAAAACATTTTCAATAAATGGACAACCGTTGAAAGTGTAAGAATAAGCAGCTTTGTGATGTGCCTTTAGGATCTCGCCCAATGGGCCAGATATCGTAAGCGCATGGCTGTCACCTAAGAGTGCATAAGTCGGAGTCACTTCTAAGTCACCAATGATACAAATTTTTGGCAGGTAGTCGCCTTGGCATTCACGCCCCAAGTAATGTGCATTTCCCCGAACCGCGTCCAACTTTAAATTACCAAAAACTCGCTGACCAGAAAACACCGGAATCTTAGCATTGAGAATACCAAATACAAAGAGGGCTAGAGCCGTAGCAGACAAACTCTTCCAAAGCACATTTGTAGAAATAGTGGCCTTATTTCTAAAAGGTCTTTCTACCAAACCCCAAGTCACAATTGCCAAAACAAAAGTCAACGCCAAACCTAACAACTTTTCATTTTCTGTGAGTATCTTACTCGAGGTGATCCGGATGAATGCAAAAATGGGCTGATGCCAAAGATATAAAGAATAAGAAATCAGACCGACGGCAACGAACATTTTAGAAGACAGCAATCTTGTAACAAGATCTTCTTTGCCCGAAAACCAAATCACAAGAACAACCCCAAGAATTGGGATGAGCGTGAGATGGGATGGATACCTCATTTGATCGTCGAAACGTATAACAGAATAAGATATCAAAATGAGGCCTAAAGCAGGCATGAGCCTATAGAGAAGGTCGTGAGCGCTTCGCCCTTTTTCACTTTCAAATTTTGCAAGCAATGCACCGGCAAGTAATTCCCATCCTCGAGCGGGTAATAAAAAGAATGCTTCATTGACGCGAACCCGGCTTATTCTTTCCGCATAAATCAGGGATACGATGAATCCAGCCAGAAAAATGGCGGTGATATATTTGCGAGCATATTTCCAACAAAGCAGCAGGGCTATGGGAAAGAGTAGGTAAAACTGCTCTTCAACCGAGAGGCTCCAGGTGTGCAAAAATGGTTTGAAAGCGCTTGGTAGTGCGGTGTAACTATCTTGCTTCCAAAAATAGATGTTGGAGCCAAAAACAGTGGATGCAGCAATGCTATATCCGTACTCAGTAAAGGCTTTTTGAAACATGTGCATCCAAGCAAAGGGTACAGTAACGAACATGACAAAAAATAATGCCGGAAGAATTCGTCTTGCCCGCCGCTCATAAAATCCTTTAAAAGTAAAGTGATTGGATTTTAGCTCCCTTAGCAAAATGGAAGCGATTAAGTATCCGGAAATGACGAAAAATATGTCGACGCCAATGAAACCACCTTTAAAGGAATTAAAGCCATAAAAGGCGAAGCTTGCATGATACAAAATGACAGACAAAACCGCAATGGCTCGCAGCCCATCTATTTCAGGTCGATATTTTATCAAGAAAAACCTCTTGTTCTTTCTTTGAAATACATTATTTTTTTTAAAAATGCTATGAAGAGTTAAGATGGCCAATTACCTCTCATTGCTTTCCCGGATAACCTTTCGACGTCCACCCGTGTCACCGCTTGTTCTATTCGAACGGGCCAATCCAGTGGCTCTAAATTCCTTGGGCATAGACGTGGATGATTATTATTTGGTGACTCGACAACTTGACGTCATCTTTATGGGTCCTCAAATTTTCTGGAGTTTTTTTACAAGATTCTGGAGACTACCTAGTTGGCACAGAACGAGTTTAGGTCAACTTTATTTCAAAATAATTTTTGATTTTATGAAGACAAAAGTTGTCTTTACGACCATCGATAACAACGACTTTTTTTTTGAACTCTCACGAAACTGTCCTGGCATAGAATTCGTTGCACTGGCGAATTGCGTCCGCTTCGATTGCGAAAAAGATTTATTTTCCAAAAACAATAACGCTTACCCTGCGACGTTTTTTTGTTTTGGGGATTTCGATAAGAAAACATACGGCGACTATCCCCGGCGAATTGAGAACATAAAAGCTGCGGGATCGGTCATTTCTGATTTCTACAGAACTTCAAAGTTGAATTCTCAAAACACCACCCCTTTGACTTACGACATTTGTTTAGTTTCTGAATGGCGTGCCGATCATATGATCGATGACAACCTCATGTGGTCGACAGTGGGGGTAAAAGAAATTATTTTCAAACTTACAGGGTATCTTCGACGCCTTCATAAAGAATATAGCTTTTCAATTTGTATCGCCGGGGTATCGCCTTCGGATGAGCGGGAACGCGATTTTTATAGAAAGGAACTTCCTTTTGCTGATTTTTGCTTTCGATGCCTTAAATCTCCGTCAACTTATGAACGCATGGATCAGAGTAGACTCGTAATAGGTTTATTTTCGTCATGTCTTTATGAAGCTTTTTCTTGGGGCAAAAAAGTTTTGTTTTGCAGTTGGGCTCCCCACCCTGGCACCCACTGTCGCGCACCGGGATATTGGTCTTTGAGATATGATCAACAAAATTACGAACTCTTTTCAGAAAGGGTTCAATACTTACTCAATTTGGACTCTGAAACTTACCGGCAAGACACTCTAAAAATAGCTAATCATTTGGTCAAATCTGATTTAGAAAATCCCGCCCATCTGACAATTAAGAATCATATCGATCGCGCTTTAAATTTATAAAGACTTTCTGCCAAGCCAGAAAGCCTTTACCCTTTACATTTATTGAAGCTTATAAACTGTCCAATGGAGGTTACCTATTCCGCCATTCACATCCGCTATCAATTGGTTATTAAAAGTACCTAGGGAGTCTTGTATGTAGAACAAACGCACAGCCACCTTTGTGCCTCCAACCAGAGAAAAATTCGAGCAGAGTTCAATAGGCGTCGCGTGATTTGATGAATAAGAGGCCGAAGACGTTCCAGATCTGATGTCAACGTTGCCAGAGACCACACCCGATGTCGAATCATTGGCAGCCGTCTTTTTGAGTCTAAATGTTGTACTCGTGTGGTCAGAACTTGCTGCATTTATCGAGTGCGTATACGTCAAACATGCTCGAAAAATTCCAGTAGTAGGAGGTGTGAATGCAACGCCAATAGCTTCACTAGTTCCGCCACAGTCTGGAAAGCCAGGATTTCCCGTTGCACAAGCAATTTCTGCCGTCGCACTAATAGCGTTCTGCACCATATCGAGCCCGCTATCAATAATCTGTGAATCAGTTCCAGTGTCAGAAAGAGTGATATTTCCGCTGGCTTCAATGTTCGCATCAATGAGCCATGTGGGTGCAGTCGAAGATGTTGACATATCCTGCCAGATGCCGTCGCCTCCAAGGCCTCGGAAATTTCCTCTGGATTGGTCGTAGACAATCGCGCCCGTGCCGGCATTGGTGATATTGTCTGTATTCTGAAATGATGGAGCTATAAAATCGACCACCGCATGAAGCGCTTTGCTGATTCGAGCATTTGAAGATGCCATCAGGGGCACCGATATAAAAAATAGAACAATAAAACACTTCAATTTACTTTTCATAAAAATCCTTTTTTAAAAATGTTATTAATTCAATATTTCGTGCGCAGAAATATCTAACGATGCTAAGGGATCACTAAATTTTACTCAATTTAAGATTTCTTAATCGACGGCTTTCAAGACCTTCGTCGGACAACGTAAAATTTTACTCGAAAACGGCGCTGAATTCGCCAACGGCCCGCTCGAAATCATCCACTCTTCCGATATCCTGCCAATACTCGAGAACAGGGAATGGTACAATTTTTTGATTTGCTAAAAGAATTTTCTGAAGAAGTTGTGGCATGTCGAGGGCCGAACCCGCTGGAATATGTTCCAGTGCTTCTGGTTCCAGAACGTAAATTCCACCGGAAATAAGTTCTGAATGCTGAGGCTTTTCGCGGATGCTTAAAATTCTTTGATCTCGAACTTCAACCACTCCGTAAGGGATCTGATACTGAAATTCTCTCACACAGACAGTGGCTTCGGCCTCTTCGCGGATATGAAAATCCAAAAGTTGTTGGCAATTCACTTTTGTGAGGAGATCCGCATTCATCACCAAAATTGGTTCGGTTGGCTGATCCTTCATAAGGCTGAGTGAGCCAGCAGTTCCGAGTCGAGTGTTCTCGAGCAAGTAATCAATTTCGACCCCCCACTTTTCACCTTTGCCAAAATAATTCACGAATAATTCAGACATGTAATTGACCGAAATTCGAAATTTATAAAAGCCTTGAGCGATAAGCTGATCAAGTATGATTTCAAGAATGGGCTTAGAACCAATCTTAAGAAGAGGTTTCGGGCAATCTTTCGTGAGTGGTAGGAGGCGCTGACCCTGACCACCTGCCATAAGAACAACAATATTTTCTTTTCGATGACCGATCAAAAGACCATCAAGGATCTCAACCCCAATAACTCTTCGTGAAGCATCTATAATTGGAATTTGACGAAAACCCACCTGTTTCATTTTATTGAGCATAGGTTCGTGATCCTGACCCTCAACCAAAACAAAAGGATCGGAATTCATCACTTCACTGACTGGACTTTCAAGTCCAAGCCCTTTCAGAAAACCACGACGAATATCGCCGTCAGTGACTATACCGAGAAGACGCCATTCCGCGTCGACAACCACTGCGATCTGGACAGCTCCTTTGTCGATAACCTCCATCGTTTTTCGAATGGTGGTGTCACTAGATACTGTTAGATCTTTCCAATTCTTTTTGCTCACACCTCTCAATAAGCAGGAGGTCGCAAGTGATGTCAACGAGGGGCAAAGTTCCAAAAATTTATTTGCGCATCGCGCTTAGTTTACAAGCTGATGGGAGCGTGATAACCCGATGCATAAGAGGTCAAAGTGATTGAATCTTTAAAGGGCAAAAAAGTATTTGTAACCGGGGCCGATGGATTTATCGGGTCTCATCTGGTCGAGCAATTGGTGCAGCATGGCTGCCAAGTTAAAGCTCTTTCACTTTATAATTCTCTTAATAGTTGGGGATGGTTGGAGCATTTACCTGAGTCTATTTCTAAATCGGTTGAAATCTGTCAAGGAGACATTCGCGATGCTTATCAAATCAGAGAACAGATCCGTGGTAGCGAGGTTGTTTTTCATTTGGCCGCTCTGATCGCAATTCCCTATTCCTATCACGCTCCGTCATCTTATGTTCAGACCAATGTGGTTGGAACCCTCAATGTGCTTCAGGCAAGTTTAGATTTGGGCGTCGAAAAATTTGTGCAGACCTCCACATCTGAAGTCTATGGCACCGCCCAAGTTGTGCCCATCACTGAAAACCATCCGATGAAGGGCCAGTCGCCCTATGCGGCCACGAAAATCGGCGCCGATGAGTTGGCACTTTCTTTTTATCGATCCTTCAAACTTCCGGTCACTGTGCTTCGGCCTTTTAATACTTACGGACCTCGTCAATCAGCACGAGCCGTGATCCCTAACATCATCATCCAAGCTTTAGAGGGAAAATCGAAAATTAAATTGGGCTTTACGAGTTCCACGAGAGATTTCTCCTATGTGCTTGATACCGCACGAGGTTTTATGGCGGTGGCTTCAACTCCTGAATCCGATGGAGAAGCCATTAATTTAGGAACTCAGTTTGAAATATCAATCTCCGATCTTCTCACACTTATCGGTGAAGTGATGGGTAAAAATCTAGAGATTGAAACTGATTCGTCGAGACTCCGCCCAGAAAAAAGCGAGGTCGAAAGACTTTGCGCAAGCAATGAGAAGGCCAAAAAACTTTTGGGCTGGGCTCCGGAGTTTGGAGGGCGTGATGGACTTAAAGCCGGGCTCACAAAAACGGTGGAGTGGCTATCCGAGCCTTCGAATTTAAAATTATATAAAGCTCAGATCTACAATCTATGACGACGCTTGCCCGAGAAATCATCTCATGCATTGAAAGCGTTGTTCCCAAAGAAGATAAACCTATTGGACACCATGAACCTGAATTTCAACCCGACGATTATAGCTATTTAAAAGAATGTTTAGACTCGGGATGGGTGTCTACTGTTGGCCCGTTTGTAAATAAATTTGAAGAGTTACTTAAATCAGTCACTGGTGCAAAGTACGTAGTAGCCGCATCCAACGGAACCGTTGCCTTACAAATTGCTCTTCAAGTTGCTGGTGTTAAAAGAGATGATGAGGTTTTAATACCTTCTCTTAGTTTCGTGGCGACAGCCAATGCCGTTCACTACAATGGCGCCATCCCCCATTTTGTGGATGTGAATCTTGAGACCTTTGGAATTGATCCGGTAAAATTAAATTCTTATTTGAGTGAAATTACTGAAGTCCACGAAGCGACATGTTTCAATAAAAAAACAAAACGTCCCCTTCGAGCTCTAGTTCTCATGCACACTTTTGGACATGCAGGTAGCATCGACGAAATAAAGACGATCTGTGATCAGTACCATATTGAATTTATCGAAGACGCCGCTGAATCCATGGGCAGTCTCTATAAGAAAAAACATACGGGCACTTTCGGAAAAGTGTCAGCCCTTAGCTTCAATGGAAATAAAATTATCACCTGTGGCGGAGGCGGCGCCATTCTCACCGATGATGAAACCATCGCCAAGCACGCAAAGCATCTCACCACCACTGCCAAAGTTCCCCATCCTTGGGAGTTTCAACACGATGAGATCGGATATAACTTTCGACTTCCCAATCTCAATGCGGCTCTCGGCTGTGCGCAGATGAAACAGTTGAACCGTTATGTTACAGAAAAAAGATCTTTGGCAAAAGCCTATGCCAAAAGCTTTCGAAATCACAAAGCTGTTTTATTTTTCGAGGCACCAGAAAACTGTGAGAGCAACTATTGGTTAAACTCCGTTCGTCTGATTGGTAGTGATTTCGAAACTCGTACCGAAGTGATTGCGGCTTGTCATGAGGCTGGCTATTTCGTTCGACCGACTTGGGCTCCCCTTCACACTTTACCAATGTTTCAAGAATGCCCAAGAGATGACCTAGCAATAACAAATCAACTCTATAATGAAGTTATTTGCCTGCCAAGCTCGGCAAGACTTGGACGAAGATATGTCTAACCCTTCAGTCGAGAAGACTGACAGCGCAAATAGAAATTCAGTCCAAGGGACTGACAACAAAAACAGACGAAAAATTTGTGTGATCACCAGCACGAGAGCTGACTACGGACATCTTTTTTGGATTCTCAAGGATCTTGAAAAAGAATCGGTCGAACTCCAGATACTCGCGACTGGTACCCATCTCTCTGACGAATTTGGAAACACTCAGACAGAAATCACAAGAGACGGTTTTGTTATTTCCGAAAAAGTTAAAAGTGGGATGACGAGCGACCAACCCATCGACATTGCAAAATCTCTTGCAACCACGACTGTTGGGATTGCAGAGTCCCTCCAAAGACTCAAACCTGATATGGTCGTCGTCCTCGGAGATCGCTTTGAGATTTTAGGTGCAGCCCAAGCTGCTCATATTTTAAATATCCCGATCGCCCATATTCATGGGGGAGAAACGACCGAAGGTGCCATCGATGAAGCCTTCAGACATTCCATCACAAAAATGTCGCAACTTCATTTTGTGGTCAGCGAACCCTACCGCAAAAGAGTGATCCAACTCGGCGAAAATCCTGATCACGTTCTAAACTTTGGTGCGCCAAGCGTCGATCATCTTTTTAGGTCTGAGTTTTTGTCAAAAAGTGAGTTTGAAGAAAAACTTGGGCTTAAATTTAAAAATCAAATTTTTGTGGTCACCTTTCATCCAGTCACTTTGTCGCCCGATGGAGATGCGTCTCATGTTCAAAGTATGCTTGGTGCCCTCGCTCATTTTACAGATTCCACCGTCGTGATCACTGGTACTAACTCGGACACTTTCGGGCGAAGTATCAATACAGAACTCAGCCAGTTTGCAGACTCTCATTCTGATCGGGTGAGGTTTTCGGTTTCTCTTGGGCATAAAGCCTATTTGAGTCTTCTTAAAATTGCCGACCTTGTGATAGGAAATTCCTCAAGTGGGATCATCGAAGCTCCCTCCATTGGCGTTCCGACCATCAATATCGGGCCAAGACAAAAAGGGCGCCTTCGCACTCCTTCAATTCTCGATGTTGATTATGACAGTCAAAAAATCAAAGAAGCTATTGAACTTGCGACCTCACAAAAGTTTCGAAAAAGTTTGGAGTCCACTCCTTCACCTTACGGAAACGGCGGAGCTTCTTTAAAAATCGCAAAAACTTTAGCGACCGTGAACCTCTCAAATATAATGAATAAACATTTTTACGATCTCTGAACAGGAGCAATTTTGGTGGAAAAACCTTGTTTTATTATCGCTGAGGCGGGAGTCAATCACAACGGAGATCTGGGACTTGCAAGAAAGTTGATCTTCGCCGCTGCAGCGGCCGGTGCCGATGCAGTCAAGTTTCAATCTTTTCGGGCCAGTGATCTCGCTTCGCAAAGTGCACCAAAAGCTGGCTACCAGCTTGAGACCACAAGCCAAAGTGAATCCCAATTTGAAATGCTCAAACGCCTCGAGCTCACAGAAAAAATGCATTTCGAACTAATCGAAGAATGTAAAAAACAAAACATAGAGTTTATGTCTTCAACCTTTGGCGAATCGGATCTTTTGTTTCTAACGAGAACGCTCAAACAAAAAACCATCAAAATTCCATCGGGTGAAATCACCAATGGGCCGCTGCTTTTGAAGGTTGCCAGAGAAAATGTTGATATTATTTTATCAACCGGCATGTGTTTTTTAGGAGAGGTCGAAGAAGCTCTCAAGCTTTTGGCTTTTGGATATTTGAATTCAAAAGACATTCCTTCAAAAACCAACATGAACGAAGCCTATCTCTCTCAAGCCGGCCAGACTCATCTTAAAAATAGAGTTAAACTTCTTCATTGCACGACCGAATACCCTGCCCCCTTCGATCAGGTGAATCTAAGGGTCATGGAGACATTCAGAAATTGTTTTGGTCTGGTTGTTGGATTCTCAGATCACACTCCAGGCATCAGCATTCCCATCGCAGCTGTGGCCCTAGGTGCTAAAGTCATCGAAAAACATTTTACCTTAGACCGAAACCTCCCTGGTCCCGACCACAAAGCTTCTCTTGAACCTTTGGAACTAAAACAAATGATCAAATCCATTCGTGAAGTCGAAGTGGCCCTTGGGGGGACTGTCAAAGCGCCGGTGCCCGCCGAATTTGAATATCGAAAACTTGTGCGAAAAAGTTTGGTGACAAAGACGAGCATCAAAAAAGGTGAGAACTTTTCGGAACAGTCTCTGACTTCTAAACGTCCAGGCGAGGGAATTTCTCCCATGCAATATTGGGATATTTTAGGAACGAGTTCAGAC
>Ga0206905_10311_pt1 | contig 10630 bp, 4 predicted proteins | sample Alteio_BWOrgHeat_43_FD_152940 | JGI IMG/M metagenome (GOLD analysis project Ga0206905, IMG submission 152940) | Enriched cells from forest soil in Barre Woods Harvard Forest LTER site, Petersham, Massachusetts, United States -... | ecosystem: Environmental > Terrestrial > Soil > Temperate forest >...
CCCTCCATCGCTACCCCACCGATCAAAAGCTGACCAACCGCGAGTGCTATGAAAGTGCCCACCATGTAGATCGAGAAGACACGTCCGCGCTCAGACGGCTGAGCCTTGGCATTGAGCCAACTCTCGGTTGTGACAAAGACCCCAACGCAGCCGAATCCCACGACGGCGCGCAGAACGAACCAGGACAGCGGGCCTATGTGGAGCGGCATCGCCGCCGTCGCCGCAACAACCAGACCAGCGAAAGCGGCGTAGGCACGGATATGTCCCACCCGCTCGATGATCTGTCCACAGCGCAACGCTCCCAGAGTGAAGCCAGCAAAATAGCTGCTGAGAACGAGACCAGATAGAGTCGGGCCGAAATCCTCTGTTGCCACCCGCAAAGAGATAAAAGTGCCGAAGAAGCCGTTGGCGAGCTGGATGACGCTCGTCGCGATGATAAGCGTTCCAATCTGCGCACGCATCGACCCACTCGACTGCATCGGGCCCTCATTCCCTCGCGGTCGATAGGAGAAATTGCATCGGCCGCGTCAATTCAGACTTATCGAAATCGTGCTGTCGTTATCAAGATTGCGCAATCAGGTATGTCTCGTACTGCCTCACTCGCGGATATTGCCGAGATGGCATCGCAACCTTACCTCAAGATTCTTGTTGCATCATAGTCCAGTCTCTTGTTCGATGTGTAGACGCATGATGACACGACCTTCAAAGGGTTCACGCGGACACTAACTCAACCGCATTATGATTCTGTTAATGAACCTGATCCAGTTTCGGTTCGGCTGCAGATTGTATCTTTTGCCCCATCTCCATCTCTCGGCTCGCATCCTGTGTTCTACCTAAGGCACGGTATGCCTGTCCCAGCAGATTATGTGTCATGTAATTAGCGGGGTCCATTCTTTCGGCGCGCTCCAGATACATCGCGGCACTAACTGGATCCTGCTGTTTGAGAAGAACTTTGCCCAATAAGATGTAAGGCCCGGTTGAGTTCGGCTCCAACAACAAAGCCTGCTGCAGAGCCTTCTGCGCCTTCGTATAGTCTCCCGCTCGAATATATGCATCGCCCAAACGGTCATAAACGCTTCCATCGAGTGGATTTCGAGCTCGCTCTTTGTCAAACTCGGCAATCGCATCCTCGAAATGCTCCCCTGCAAGTGCAATCTCACCGAGCAGTGCGTGTGCCAGCGGTAGTTGAGAATCAAGTTCAAGCGCTTTTCTGGCAAACTCCTGAGCCACCGGAATATGCTCCCAGCGCAACAACATTCGCGCAGCAAGAAGGTATGCCGAAGCTGAGTCGGGTCCAAAACCATACTGCATGGCGAAGGCATGTCTGGCATCGTCATAGCGCCGCGTCTCGAGGTAACTCAGGGCCAACACATACTTCGGGTCGACCTTCGTTTGCGATGTCCAATTATTCGCTGCTTCGAGCAGAGGGATCGCATCCGCGGGCCTGCCAAGACGGAAGAGGGTAAGGCCTCGCATCTGCATCGACTCCTCATCATGAGAGTCCTGCTGGAGAGCGCTTGAGAATGCAGTATCGGCTTCAGCAAAATGATCTTGCGAATATAACGCCAGTCCGCGCAGCCTGTTTACGCCTGCAGGCACGGGACGTTTCGCGGCCAACTCATCGAGTTGCTTAAGAGCATCAGCAGCATGTCCTCGGTCAATCATTTGTCGAAGGTGTACCAGGTTCGGCGACGAACCAGACGGAGATGGGGTATCCGCGGTCTGAGCATCAATCGTCGCGAGCGACTGCACCGTGATGAGCAGGGAGACCAGAAGCAATGCTTTACGCAGATAATGCATTTGATGCCCGCTCAAGTGTAACCGGAATGAAGAAGGGGAGCCGAAGCTCCCCTCTTCCAGTGGAACGCTGTGAGTTAGAACTGCACGCGAGTCGAGAACTGCAACTGGCGGGGGCTGGCTCCGTTCGGCCCCGGTCCCGCGTTAATCGCTCCAGGCTGTTCGATGTTGCCGCTTGGAGTGCCGAAGTTAATGTGGTTGAAAGCATTGAATGCATCAAAACGGAACTGCAAGGTAACCTTCTCCTTCACGGAAAAGTTCTTTTGCAAGGAGAGGTCCGTGTTGAAGAAGTGCGGCCCAAAGACACTGTTCCTGCCGATGTTTCCTATCTCATTCAGACCCGGCTGAGTAAATGTCGTGCCCAAGGTCTGGGCATCGAAATATCTCAGGTTGTTTCCCGGAAAACCAGTGATGTGCCGTTGGAATGTCGAGGGATTGCCGTTGACCATACATGGTGCCGATCCTGGAACGCTCGCATTGCATTCACTGTACGAGAGAGTAAATGGAAGACCGCTGGAGTAATTAAGAACTGGACTAATCTGCCAGCCGCTCACAATCTGGTTTACGACTGCGTTCGTATCCGACAGGAATGGTTTTTGACGGCCGAAAGGCAGTTCATATAGGCCGTAAATGATGATCTGTTGCTGTCGGACGTTGCTATCCCGGCCTTTTGTTGCCCGTGGGTCCCATGTATAGAAGGCAGTGGCCCAGCTAGTGGCTCGCTGCCACGCATAGTTCGCATTGAACGATAACCCGCTGGTGAATTGCTTCGCCAGACTCACTTGCAGCGCGTTGAAGTGGGAGTCCTGATTTGCTCCGAAATACCCGATGTCGTTGGTCCAGCCACACGATCCGGACGGCAGACCGGCCAAAGCCGCAGCCGCACCGGGTTCATTGAGATATGCCGGATCTGAGCAAGCAGGAAGCTTGTCCCCAAAGTACCGCCGTAGCAACGTCTGGTTGGAGGTCGCACCGTTTTGAATTACCTGGCTTGGTGAGCAATTTGGACCCGCAGGATAGCAGGTACCACCGTTAGGATCGTAGTGCAGCGCTTGACCGGTTATGCTGAACTGCGCCGGAAGAGTAATTGCCGCTTCGTTCGGGTTGGTGTTTTGGCCGCTTGTGTCGCCTAGGGTGTGCGTGCCCTTGTTCCCGACATACGTCATCGTAAGCGAAAGTGTAGGTGTCAACGCCTGTTGCAGACTCAAATTCCAGGCATCAAGAGTGGGCAGACGAAGCGGGTTAGGACGGGATCTCGAATTAACCGCGAATCCGGGATTAGGCAGCAAGCCGTTTGCGGGCACAGTAGTCGGCGTTGCCGCTATAGGCCCAGTAGCAAGGTTAAACGCGGAACTCGTGATTCCCGACGTGGCGGTGATCTGCTGATTGGAAAGAGTGGGCAGGTTCTGCGTGGCGGCGTGCCCGAAGATGGAACCAAAGACGCCGATATCGAAGCTTCGTCCGTAGCCAGCGCGGATAACTGTTGTTGGCTGCACCTGATACGCCAAACCAATCCGCGGATTATAGGAATTGGTCCTCCTGCCCCAATTCATGTTGCTCGCAACAGTACCGGTTTCGGCTACGTTGAGGTAACCCGTATCCAGATCCAGCAACGAGCCATTGCCCGGGCCGTTGATCGACTCGGGGAAATAGAACTCGTAGCGAAGGCCGGCGTTGACCGTCAGCTTCGATGTTGCTCGCCAAGTGTCCTGGCCGTAGAAGAAGAAGCGCTTCTGAAATTCCTTCGCATTGGTTGAAGTGCTTACAAAACGCTGGAAGTTAGTGACGTCTCCCAACGCGAAGGTTGCGAAGCCAAGACCACCCTGCTGTGAAAGGTTTGGATTGGATGTCGGTCCTGTACCAAACTGTAGAATGCCGGTTCTATTGTTATCGCTCGGTACCCGCAGATTGCGTGCGTACCGAAGGTCGGCGCCGAATTTAACGGAGTGATTACTGATAAGTTTCGTCCAGTTGTTCACGACCTGGTACTGATCTTCGCGCTGGGTCAGCGGGCAGTTGCAACGATTGGCGTTCAATGCGGAACCGTACTGCGGCCCTTGACTTTGGCTATTATTCGGATTTCCTTGAGAACCAACCTCGGTGATGTCAAATCCTGGAGCTCCGCCAGTGCCGGCGACTCCTGTATTCAACCCCGGAATGCCCAGTTGGGTTGCGAGGTCAACGTTGGAATACTTCACAGTACCGATGTTGTAGCGGAAGTAGCCAAGACGAACATCCGTCACCAACTTTGGAGTGATCGCAATATCAGTACCTAGCGCAAGACTATCGTTCGCACCATGTGAAGTACCACCATAACCTCCGATACCAAATCCGGATCCTCCCGCAGGGCCAAATAATGTGCTACCCGTCAAGGTATCCGTGAACCGGCTAAATCGCCCAAAGAAGTGAACCTTGTCATTCATCTGATAATCGCCACGAACATCCCACTGATCGGCGTTGAAGATACCTGTACCGCCTCCGGAGTAGTTATTGATGAGGCCCGGGAATTTGCCTGAGAAGCTGTTCGGTGCATATGGCTGGAGTAAAGTGAAGAAATTCTTAGCCTGAGGAGATACCTGCGCAGCGGGTATCACGTTTCCTGGGAAAGGCGTGCCATCCGCCTGGTAGATGATCCCTGTAGCCCCCAGAGCATTTGCCGCGCTGTACTCACTAAAGTCACAACCGGGAATGCCGCTTGGGCCGACTTTCTGTCCAAGGCAAGTTGCAATCACCTGGGCTGATGGGACCGTCTGGAGATTCGATGAGCCTACCTTCTGACGTACTCCCTGATAGTCACCAAAAAAGAATACTTTGTCCTTAAAAACCGGACCTCCGATGGATCCCCCAATCTGGTTTTTGAGAGCCTGCGGGATTGGTCCAGGTGGTTGCGTGAATGGATCGCGCGCAAGATTCGCTCCACTTACGCGGTAGTAAAAAGCCGAACCATGAAAACTATTGGAGCCGGATTTTGTCTGCGCCGTTACAACCGACGCAACAGCCTTGCCAAACTCCGCGTCGAAGTTCTGCGTAGTGATCTTCGACTCAGAGAGCGAATCGAGATTGGGATTGATCACGATTATTCCGAGCATCGGATCCTGATTGTCCGTGCCGTCCAATTCGAACGCGACACCAGCGAACGCCTGGCCGTCGACCATAATCTGTTGGCTACCCTGGGGGTTTTCGCTCGCTGCGTGACTCCAACCGAGTTGTTGCGCTCCTGGAAGCAATAACTGAAGACTTGTAAAGTTGCGGCCAGCGATAGGGAGATCCCTGATCTCTCTGCCCTCAAACACTGTCGAAACATCCGCGCGGTCGGTCTTCAACTGCGGCACGCTGTCGGCGCTTACCTCTACGACCTCGCTGGAAGCACCCGCGCTTAGAACCGCCTGTATCTTGGTCGATGTATCCGCGAAGACCTGAATACCCGTTTGCTCGAAGGCCTTGAATCCGGCCGCGACTACCTTTACGTCATAGATGTCGGGGATGAGGTGATCAGCCGTAAACTCGCCGCTCCCATTCGACACCAATGTACTCGTAGTGCCCTTCGATGTGTCCGTCACCGTTACGGCTGCATTCGGAATTACTGCACCCGTATTATCTGTCACAGTTCCAAAGATCGAACCATAAACCGCCTGACCGTGGGCTACCGGTGAAAGGGCCAGCAGACAACCGACCGAAAGCAATAATTTCACTCGCGTCGCTAATCTCATTACGATTCCCTCCAGAAAGTTTGGTCCCCAATCTGCTTCTATTTCATGAGCAATGCTTCTGCGCTTATGGCTTGTCGTAAGCCCTTCAAACTGAAGCCAAACGTCGACTAGGCGATACACCCTTGGCGTCTCAAACCGTCCCGTTTCAAAATTCGCAATGAAAGTACGCGGAGACTGCCACACATGTCAATCAATCGCACATGCTGCTTTAATGACATTTATGCAATAAATGCTATATCAATATAGCGTCCTATCGAAACGTCGCAAGGATGATGAGCCTTCCGGAGAAATCGCGCCAATCTCTCTTCAGTGCAATCATTTACCAATAAGTCTTTTGTTTTGACCGCACGGAGGGTTTATCCCTTGGTTTAGATAAACATCCATCGAAAGGTGGATCGCTTCCCTGTCCGGAACTACGAGAATCATTGCGAAGAATCGCTATATGTCTATACATTAATCCCACTGTACGAATGCTCTCCAGCACGGCAGGAGATTCGATGAAGACCGGACCGATTACTCCCTCATCTGTATCGTTGCGAGAATCTACAAGTATCGACGACCCTCCTCCGAAGACATCAGTGCCAAGTACGACCAACACACCGAAATATCGAAAGGTCTACGAAGACCTGCTTTCTGCCATCAGAACTGGTGCGTTTCAACCTGGGGATCGGCTGCCAAGCGAAGCCGAGCTAGGGAAGCACTACAAGACCTCCCGCATCACTGTGGCCAAGGCGGTCAACGAACTCCAACAAAAAGGACTGGTCTCCCGGCGAGCTGGCTCCGGAACCCATGTCCTGGCTCCGGCCGCGTCCAGTGGCCGGGTCTTCGGTCTGCTCATCCCAGACCTTGGGCGAACAGAGATATTCGAACCCATTTGTCACGGAATGATGCAGTCTCCGCTATCGAAGCCTCACTCTCTCCTTTGGGGCCATGCCATGGGAGAAGCTGCCCAACAAGAAAAGGAAGCCGAGCACCTTTGCCATCAATACGTGACACAAAAGGTGTCCGGCGTTTTCTTCGCACCGCTTGAATTCACACCCGCAAAAGATGCAGTCAACAATCGCATCGTCGCTGCATTTGATCGTGCCGGCATTCAGGTCGTCCTGCTCGACAGATGTTATGCGCCATATCCAATGCGATCCAAATACGATCTGGTTGGAATAGACAATCGCCGAGCTGGTTTTCTGATAACTCAGCACCTCCTTCGTCACGACGTCAAGCGAGTCGCATTTATGGCTAGACTCCTCTCTGCTTCAACTGTCATGGCGAGAATCGCAGGCTACCGCGAAGCATTGATCGCATACGGTCGCCCTTCTGGGCAGGACCTTGTTTGTCGTGGAGATCCTGACGATCCCGATTTCCTTCGAAAGATGCTGAGAGACAGGCTCGATGGAATCGTCTGTGCCAACGACTTCACTGCTGCTCGAGCCATGGCAGCCCTGACAAAGATGGGTATCCGCGTGCCGGAGGAGATGAGGATCGTCGGCATCGATGACGTTAAGTATGCAAGCCTGCTTCCTGTGCCGCTCACGACGCAGCACCAGAACTGCGCCGATATTGGGGCAACTGCGATGGCAACAATGCTGCAGCGTTTCGATAAACCCGACCTACCGACACGCGACATCCTGTTGCAGACTCACACCGTAGTCCGCAACTCCTGCGGCACCCATCTCGCTCGTCCCGGAAGATTCGGCTAGATCTTTGTCGCCAAGATCGGGACAATCTCCACTGAAGGTGATCCATCATGAGAGAAGCATTTCGATAGGGAGTGCTATATTGTTCCGGAATCCAGGAGGCGATCCTTGATCCTAGCCGTATCTCCCTCCTCTCGCGCAGTCAGAATGTTTTTTGCCTCACTCGCGCTTCTTGCTCTATCCAGCATCCCGTGCACTGCACAGACAAATCCAGCCGCGAATACAAACACTGCGATGCACCAGAGCAACGATCCCTGGTGGAAGCACGCAGTCTTCTATGAGATCTATCCGCGCAGTTTTCAGGACTCAGATGGTGACGGCATTGGCGATCTGAATGGAATCACTCAGCGTCTCGACTATCTGCAGTCTTTAGGTGTCGACGCTATATGGCTCTCGCCCATCTATCCCTCGCCGCAAATCGATTTCGGTTACGACATCTCCGACTACGAAAACATCGACCCACAGTACGGAACCTTAGCGGATTTCGACAGACTCGTGGCCGAAGCAAAGAAACGAAACATTCGCATCCTTATGGATATGGTGATGAACCACACCTCCGACAAACACAAGTGGTTCGTCGAATCGGCTAGTTCAAAAACCAATCCGAAACGTGATTGGTATGTGTGGCGCGACGGCAAACCCGGAGGCACACCGCCGAACAATCCGCCCAACAATTGGATAAGCGAATTCGGCCATTCAGCATGGCAATACGACCCAAAGACAAACCAGTACTACTACCATCGCTTCTACACTCAGCAGCCCGATCTAAACTGGCGGAATCCAGCCGTAGAAAAAGCGATGTTTGACTCCGTTCGCTTCTGGCTTGACAGAGGCGTTGCAGGTTTCAGGTTCGACGCCATCCCAACACTCTTTGAAGATCCGGCTCTCCGCGATGCCAAGGAGTTGGAAGGCACCAACGCCTACGGCGATCGCAAACAAGAGCATGACTTGTATGACAACCTCCCCGAGGTGCATGACGTCATGCGGCGTCTTCGCTCAATGGTCGATCAATACCCCGGCGATCGTGTCCTGATCGGCGAAACATACCTCCCGAACGTACAGGAGCTCGACAAGTGGTATGGCGGAGCAAAGCATGATGAACTCCAACTTCCCATGGACATGCAGGTCGGCTTTACCAACAAACTCGATGCCAACCTTCTTCGCCAACGAATTAATGACGCCGAGACTAAAATCCACGACAATCACCCGCTCTTCGTCTTCGACAATCACGACAACATCCGCAGTTGGGAGCGTTACGGTGACGGCGTGCACAACAAAGCTATTGCGAAACTCCTTGCCGCGCTTCTCTTCACCTCACGCTCCAGCGCGTTGATGTACTACGGTGAAGAGATCGGCATGGTCACTACCCCACCAACACGCGTTGAAGATGTGAAGGACCCCATTGGCGTTACGGGTTGGCCTCAGGAAAAAGGCCGCGACGGTGAGCGCACGCCCATGCAATGGGATGACTCAAAGAACGCTGGCTTTAGCACTGCCGACGCAACCTGGCTGCCGGTTCCCTCCAGCTACCACACGACAAGCGTAAAGGCCGAAGAGACTGAACCGAATTCCCTGCTCAACTGGCACAAGCAATTGATCGCCTTACGAAGATCCGACCCAGCATTACGTAACGGCAAAATGGTCATGGTCGACGTAAACAATCCTTCTGTGCTGTCGTTCATTCGCCAGGATGCCGCTGGACGACCATCCATTCTCGTCTCGCTCAACTGCACCGGCCAGCCTCAACCTCTCTTTGCCGATCAGACGTATGCTAAGACCTTGGGTAAATCCGTTCAAACGCTGCTCACGAGCGATCCCTCTCTACAGAACGCGACCAATCTCTACGGCATCACCCTGCCGCCTTACGGTTCATGGATTGGCCGTCTCAAATAATTGCCTCTTATTGATCGGCTACCAACTCAGAGCAAGTGTGCGTTGCTGATATCCCATTCCTTCCGAAAACCTCACCTCTACCTTGTCGAGATCAGCCTGCTCACCAGCACTTCTTTCAGCAATCAGCGTGCCGCCTTCGACATGAAGATTCAGCTTTGGTCCATTGCGGCGAACATAGAACTCAACAACTGATCCCGCCGCCGCCTCCAATTCAAGATTGAGAGAGTGCGAACCTCTCGTCTCTCGGAGAACTTTCATCTGTGCTGTCCGCGCGCCTTGCAATGGCAGTCCATGCGGTACTGCGACCTCGACCGGAGGCAACACAAAGGCGATAGACGATCCGTCCGCCACGACACGCGCCTCTTTCACTGATGTAGCCAGCCTTACCGCTTTGCCCGAGATAGTCTTCACGCGCACGACCAGTCTCTGCCCTTCGCGCTTATATTGCAGCGCGGACACTGATTCCCCCACATGCAGCCGTTGCACCTCTGCGTTGCCCCAGTCGGCAGGCAGATGAGGATCAAGCCGCACACTTCCGGACATTGCATCCACATCGATCCCAAACAAACCTCGCAGCGTTGGAATAACAACCATCGCCGAAGACCAAAGTTGATGACTAGTACTCCGACCGAACGGCTGAAAAAACGAGCCCGATAACAGTTCCGTAACCGCTCCCAAATCCTGCATCGTTGTCTGATTGGCGTTTTGCATCAGGTGAGCATAGCCAGTCAGTGCATGCCCCGTGCGATATTCAGCCACAGACGCCCATCCCGTAAATAACGGCCAAACCGAACCCTGATGATAGCTAATCGGATCAAACAGCGGATCGCTCTCCGCGATATCTCGCATCCCCCAGTCAGTAGAAAAATCGTGCGAAGCCCACCGCTGAAAACTCGCATCAGCGTGAACCAGACCATCGCCGCCATTCCACCACGCGATCATCGGATACACGGTCGCCGTATGATCGAGCGTGCCATCTCTATTGCGACTGAAGGCATAAGCACCGCGAGAGGAATCGTAATACTCCGTCTCGATCTTCTTCGTCAGTTCATCCGCTCGTTTCGTGGCAGATTCAGCCGTTGCAGTATCGCCCAGCAAGCTTGCCAGCTTTGCCATCGCAGCCGATGCCTGTTGATCCAAAAGAGCTAGATATATCTCCTGATGCGGCATGCCTTGCGGCCAGCTCTCCACCCATCCTGTTCCCTGCTCATTGTCATAGATGCCATCACCATCAGAGTCATGGGTAATCTCAAAATGCCATGCCTTTTCGACCGCTTCGCGATGCTGTTTTAAGAAGTCCTTATCCCCACTGGTTTGCACGTAGTCCAGCATGGCGGTCAGGAATAGTGGTGTCGCATCGGCTGCGGCGTACATATACGGCAATGCCTTCCAGTCGACGTTGGCAGCCGTCTGAGAGTACTCATGCATCATCTTTCCATCATCCCGCTGCCGTCGTATGAGAAACTCCATCGCATCGCGGCTCAACCCAAAGTCGCCAAAGCCATTCACCGCAGAGAGCGTATAAAGCGTATCTCG
>Ga0206905_10313_pt1 | contig 10492 bp, 8 predicted proteins | sample Alteio_BWOrgHeat_43_FD_152940 | JGI IMG/M metagenome (GOLD analysis project Ga0206905, IMG submission 152940) | Enriched cells from forest soil in Barre Woods Harvard Forest LTER site, Petersham, Massachusetts, United States -... | ecosystem: Environmental > Terrestrial > Soil > Temperate forest >...
ATAGCAAGGAGAACAAAAGTTGTGAGATTATTAGATTGCTTGCTAAATTAAAACATCAAACGAAATTTATCCTTTGCGTCTTCTTTTCTTTCTCCACTTCCTTTGCGTTGAAAAAAGGCATACTCAACCTCCAGGCATACGATTATGTAAAAATGTGATGAATTTATTTTCTGAACGTGGTTGAATAGTTTCAAACTGTTAGAGATGAGGGAAAATGCATAAGAAGAGAATTTTGTTGGTGGAAGATGAAGAAGATATTGCTGCACTTATTAAACTTCAGGCGGAAATCTCTGGCTATAAACTTCATGTCGAAGTAGACGGAATCAATGGATTTAGAGCTGTAGAAAGAGAAAGGCCTGATCTTGTTCTTTTAGACATCATGCTTCCTGGACAAAATGGTCTAGATGTTGTGCGTAAAATGAAGGGAAGCCCTGATCTAAAAAATATTCCCATTATTATTCTCTCTGCGAAAAGGGAAGAACTCGATGTGGTGCTTGGTCTTGAGCTTGGCGCAGATGACTATGTTCCGAAGCCCTTTTCACCTAAAGTTCTTTTCTCAAGAATTAAAGCCGTATTAAGAAGGGAAAAAGAGCCTTCTAAAACAACGAAGACTTTCACTTTTGGCGATTATACTTTAGAACCTGATCGCTATATTCTAAAAAAGGGAGAGAAAATAGTTCCGATCACTCTTTCTGAATTTGGAATCTTAAAAAGATTATTGGGCAATAGGGGGAAGGTAATGACGAGAAATCAACTTCTCGATGATATCCACAATGATGATTCTTTTATCGTAGATAGAAATATTGACGTTCATATTGCTGCGCTAAGAAAAAAACTAGGCCCCCATTTTGATTGGATCGATACTGTAAGAGGCGTTGGCTACCGCTTTAAAGAAGAGCCGTCAATGTTGGACTAATAGACCTATGGAACAAGTTCTCAAGCAATTTAAAACGGTCACCCGTTCTTATACGGTGTTCCATATTGTCTTTTTTTCTCTGGGATTGCTTGAGCTTGTATCTTTTATTCTGTTTTTTTCTTTTTTTACAAAATCATCGCTTGTAGCATTTGCTTTAGCAGCTATTTTGCTAACCGTTTTTTCCTACTTCGTCCTTCTTTTTTATTATCAGGGGAAAAAACCAGAACAACTTTTTGAGCTTCGGAAACAATTCCTATTAACTCACAAAGACCCTCAAACAACCATAGCCTCCACTCTCGACCTGATCGAACAATTAGATAGACTCGAATATACGTACTACCGCTTGCCAAAATATTTTACTACTCTCTCTCCTTTATTACAAAAATTTAGTTGCTGGTCTCATTGGAAAGATGTCCATCAAATGAAAGAACTCCTTCTCCTTTCTGTAATTGAGCAAACAATCGAAATTGTGAAAGAAAGGCCTCTTGATCTCCAATCTCATTCTTCTTTAGGAGATGCATTCATGGAGCTCTCCAAACTTTATACAGATCCTGGAGAATTACGTCCTACTCTTTGGACCTCTTCCGAATATCAATCACCCGAAATGAAAGAGCGTTTTACTAAAGCCGCAGAAAAAGCGCTTATAGAGTTCCAAATCGTAAAACACTTTGCACCTCAAAATGCTTGGGTACATGCAAAGCTCGCCTCCATTTATAAAAGTTTAGGCCGCTCTAAAGACGAAATCAGAGAGTATGAAGCAATTCTTCAACTTTCTCCTCAGGACAAAGAAGTTCTCCTCTGTCTTGGCATCCTCTATTTCCAAGTAGGGCAAACTGCGCAGGCTCTTGAAATCTACGAACAACTCAAACAATCAGATGACCCTGCTGCGGCCCAAGAGCTCATCTCCCATTATCTTTAAAAGGCTTGCCAATTGACTGTCCCGACAATTAAGCCGATCACACAAAGAGCATTAGCTTTCCAATGGACTTTTTCTTGATAGAGGAGTTTGCCCCAGATATTGCAGAGGAGAATGATTGTTACGGAAAAGAGGGGAAAGATCATCGCGTGTTCAAGCTTGGTAGAAACTTCTGTTGCCCAGATCATAAAAAAAGTGCCAACTCCGTTAGCAATCCCGCCAAGAATACCATAAGTCACTTCATGCCTATTAGGTAACCGTTTTACGGAAGGAATTTGAAAGAGAAAAGCTGCTAGGAATATCATGGGCATAAACCATTGATTTGCCATTTCTTCTTTTGCAAAAGAGAGAAACAATCCCTCCTCTCCGGGGAAATGAATAAATAAGACCCGCCATTGCATGTAGATGAGGAAAATGACATGGAGTGCAAAAGCACCTAGAGCAAATAAGGACCACTTAAACATCTTGCTCGATTTCAAGGTGTCCCATCCTGCCCAAAAAAGACCTGCTACGACCAAAAAAGATCCCACCCCAATCCAGGTATTATAAGAATACCCAAAAGCGCTTCCAAAAAGCATTACCATAACAATCATGGGCATGACTGTTGAGGAATTAAGAATGGCAAAAGTTAATCCTGGGGGACCTGACTCTAAGGCTTTTCCTAAGATTGCCATCATAGCTCCTAAAATCACTCCTCCTGATAAACCAAATATCACCATCGAATTTTCCCAAGCAAAGTTGCCGGTGCGCACAGGATTAAGAAGGATCGCTATAAGAAATGTCAAAAAAAGTTGAATCATCAAATAAGCTTTGGTGGTTCCACCTCCATCAATACTTCTGCGAAAACATAAGTTGGAAGCAGCAATGAAAAGGGAAGCTATTAAGATTAACTGGATACCCATGGATTTGTCCTTTGTTTTTATTTTATTGTGCGTATAATCAAAAAAAATACAAGAGGTACGAGTTATGAACCACCTAATTTTTTCCCGCGCTTGCTTTATTATCATCCAAGCATTAAGCATCAATGTTTTTGCAGAATCAGCATTCATCTTGCACGAGAAGGGACATAATCAAAAGGGGGGAATAAATCCGGTTCTATTTCATGAGAAGGAAGATATTTTAACGCAAAGTAAATTAGACTCTTATATCGCTGAAAGCCATGATCTCCAAAATAAAACACATACTCTTTCTCTTGAAGAAACTTTATACCTTCGAAGAATCTCTGCTAACTGGAAAGAGAAAAAATTTGAGGATGCAAAAAAGGAGATCTTAAGTTTTTTAGAACTATTTCCTACAAGTTCTGTAAGAGACCCTCTTTTTGCAATGTTAGGCGATCTGTATTTTCACGATAAAAACTATGTTAGCGCCTCTGATGCCTACAGCCACATTTTAACCGACACTTATAAGGAACGGATTTTTTTAAATGAACTGCGCTCTTTTTATGAGCTCAAAAATTATACCGCTGTCACTACTTCTGGAATGGATTTTCTGAAATTTTCTGCTTTGTTAGATAAAAACAAGGCCGACCAAATTAAGTTTATCACCGCAGAATCTTTTTATATCTTGGCAAAGGAAAGCAATGATCTTGAATGCGCAAAAAAGGGAAGAGATCTATATCTGACTCTTGAAAGAACCAAATATGAAGAACCTTCTCTCTATCCACTATCTCAACTTCATTTACTGTTAGGAGAAGAGGCTGAAACTGCTGATATCTATTTAAGATTAGCAGATAGGTTTCCCAATAAAAAAGAAGAAATCTTGTTTCAAACAGCACAATTGCAGCTCAACTTTGATAAAGAAGAAGCAGCGAGAACCTATTTAAGAATCTGCGAATCTCAGGGGAAAAAAGCTCCCGTTGCAGCCTATAACCTACTGACCCTTCTTTTTGATGCAAAAAGCTATGAAAAAGTGATTGAAGCCAAAAATACGTTGCTTCCTCTTATTGCTGAAGAACAAAAAGCGACAGCTGAATGGTATTTAGGTTGGAGCTATTACTCGGTTCAAGATTATAAAAATGCTTCAGAGCATCTCGATAAATTTGCTTCTTTTGAAAAAGAAGGAAACGAACAACTAAAAACAGCTCTCCTTTCGTTGATAAATTGTGCAGAAAAGCAAAGAGATCTTCCTCTATTTAATAAAACTGTTTCTCTTTTAAAAACTTACTATCAAGATGACCCTGTGATCGCAAAAGCCTTACTAATTCGGGCGCAACTATTTGCGGATAAAAATGAGCTCGCAAATAGTTTGGATGATTTAAAAGAAATTACCTCCCAATTCCCAGAATTTGAAGAAAAGGAAGCTGTAGCTTTTAACTATGCACTTATCCTTTGCCAAGACAAAAAATGGGAAGAGAGTCGCGAAGCATTTACCAGCTTTTTAAAAGAATATCCCGATAGCGAAAAATCAAAACCTGCTTTTAGGCAGTTGCTTTTTGCCTCTATTCAAAATTTAAAAGCCCATCCAGAACAAAAAACGGCTTTAGTACAAGACCTCGAATGGGTTCTTGCTCAAAAAGATGTCTTAAGCGAAAAGGAAAAACAAGAATATAGTTTTGTTCTCATAAAAACTCTTTACGAGCTTCAAGAATATGAAAAAGCAGAAACGGAACTAAACGCTTACCTTGCCCAAGAATCTTCTGAAAATCTAGCTGAAGTCCATCTTTTAATGGCTATGTGTGAGAAAAAACGAAATGGCCTGAATCAAGTGTTTATTACTCATGCTGAAAAGGCTCTCGAGCTAAAACCTAACAGTCCTGAGAGCGGCAATATCCACTTACAGCTCTTTAATGCCTATTTATCAACAAACCAACTAGAAGAAGGGGCTGAACATCTTCATTTAGCTGCAAAACAGATTCCTATTAAAGAAGAAAATAAAGCTTGGCTTGCAAACTACTACTATGGGAAGGCAAAAAATTCTCAGTGTAAAGCTAGTCAGGAAAGAGCGATATTTTACCTAGAGTCCTTACTTGTAAGTTTAAGCCCCGTAAATGAGGTGGATGCGCTAAAACTCTCCTCTCTTTATGGAAAAGCTTCTCAATTTGACAAACAAATAGCCCTTCTTAAAAACTTGAACCAAGAGCAAAAAGCTCAGCCTCATAGCGAATGGAAATTCCAAAGACAAACGATGTTTGAACTTGCAAAAGCTTATGAAGCTGATGAAGAGCAGCAAGATGCCCTAAATATCTATGAATCTCTTGCCGATTTAAAAATTGGAGCTTCTTATATTTCAAATTCTGCACTTTTACAGAAAATGAGATTAAAATTTGCTTTGCTGGTCTCTGAAAAAAGAACAGAAAAGGATCCAGAATGCACAGAGATTTTAAATACTTTAAAGGATCTAGAACTGAGTAAAAAACTCACCTCAGAGCCGATCCATTTTGAAGCAGCACTTGAATACGCAACGATTCTTTCTTCTATTTCAGAAAGCACCCCAACTGATCAAGCAGAATGTTATCTCTACCAACTAAAAAAGATCCAAGAAGATTTCGCTTCCCAAGAAAGTCCATTTGTAAAAGACTACTATTCTAATGCAAGCGAACATCCTGAAAAAGAAGCGCTTGTAAACAATTATCTTCGATTTGTTGATGCAGAAATCTTAAGAAACGAAGCTCTTCTGACACAAAACGAAGGAATAAAAGCTAAAGAACTCAAAGAAACAGCACTTACTGAGCTCGAAAAGCTGTCCTCTATGGATTCTTTAAATATAGAACTAAAAAAGCGTATTGATATTAGCATGGATTTATTAAGATGATGACAGAAAGAGTTTTTAACAATCATCGCCCAAGACGCCTTTTTGCCGCATGTTTAATCGCATCGGTAGGTATCCATTGCTTGGCATTACTTGCCATTTACAAACAACCACTCCTTCTGACCTCACCTCTAAAATTTTTCTTTCACTCTGGATTTTCTAGGCCAGTTCCATTTGTATCTACACACCTTAGCGAAGAGGAAAAAAATAGTTTTTTGGCGGAAGCCCTTAATTGTGTCATGGTCACTCCTTTTAATGATCAAAATCTCCAAGAATTAGATCATAGTTTTTTAGAAGAACTCAGCATCCATCCGACAGAAGAAAAATTCTCTTATGAACATCTTGTTCAATCAACAGATTTTCCAGAGAGTGTAGATCCCCTTACTTCTTTTAACTATGAACAAAGTGGATTAAGCGTTCCTACAGAGATCCATTCAGGGAAAATTGTAGAAGACAAATCTGTTATAGAAACGCCTAATAATATCAGCGAAGAAGGCATGGAGCTAACAAATTTTGTTGAAAAAATCAAAATTAAAACTACTTCTCCCGATCAGATAGATGATACAGTAGGATCGATGGTTTTTATGAACCATGCAGAAGCTACCCTTGAGCCCACTTCAGATATCGAATTTACACCTTTAATAAGAACCCCTTTTGAAAATATTACCCCTTCTATGAAAGTTTCTGCAATTAAAGAGGAACTTCTTGCAGAAAGCCAAAAAGAACTAGGACGACCTGTAATACACGCAAGCACCGAGACTTTCACATTCAACATTCTTCCTAAAAAAAGTGTTGCTGAAAAACTTGTGCCTAATTTTGAGCATTATTCCCTTCCCGACGCTCCACTAGGAAGATCTTGGGATAAATATTTCAACGTCGATCTTCATGCCTTTACCGACAGAGAGCATTCCCGTTATGTTTTCTTTTTGACTTTTGAACCAGCAAAAGCCCTTTTAGAAGAGAAACTTAGACAAAACTTTTACTTTTTAATCGACCGTTCCAACTCTCGAGAGAAACACCGTTTTGCCGTGTATAAAAAGTCTGTTCTAAGAGCTCTTTCTGCATTGCAAGAAGGGGATAAGTTCAACATTGTTGTTTTTGATCAAAAAGCCTCTAAATTTAAAGAAAAAAATGCTTCTTTTAGCAAAACAACGCTCATCGAGGCCGAAGCATTTTTAAATGCACAAGAGGTTGGCAAAGCTTTTTCCGCAAGCGATCTTTACTCCAATCTCCACCAAATCATGCCTAATCCAGGTTCGAATGATGAGATCCATACGGCGATTTTACTCAGCGATGGAAACACCATTTTAAAACCGCAAAAGCAGAAAAAAGCCATTGCGAACTGGCTTGCAAATAGCACAGGTAAAGTATCGTTATATACCGTAGCTGTCGGAAATGGAAATAATACAACCATGCTAAGGCTGCTAAGCTCTTTAAACAAAGGAAAGATGCTCTATTCTGATACTTTTGCGGCTTTTCCACGAAGACTTTCAAAACTCGTATCAGATCTGCGCGCCCCTCTTGCAAAAGATATTAAAATAGCTTCCCTTACAACTTCTCCAGATAAGGATGTACAAATCCATTTTTTCCCTTCGTTTGCTAAAAGACCCACGGTTTATATGGCAAGCCCTTATGTAATTGCTGGAACAATCGATGAACTAAAAGACTTTACCATCCTTCTACAGGCTAAACACGGTGATGAATACGTGAATATAGAAAAAACAATCTCCTTTTCTAAAGCAAAACAAGCAACAGATGCGCAAATGCAAATTTGGTCAGATATTCACGCCCAAAAATGCTTTGAGCTCTTTGTAGAAAAAGGGGATGACTCTTATCTTGATAAAGCAAAGAAATTCTTAAGCAAATGAACATTGTTGGTGGAGAATTTAAAGGAAGAAAACTCCAATCCCCTAAAGGAGATCGCACTCGTCCTACATCTGGAATGTTGAGAAAGGCTGTCTTTGACATCTGCAGAAATGAAATTGAAGGAGCTGCATTTTTGGACCTGTTTGCAGGAACTGGCGCGATGGGACTAGAGGCTCTTAGCAGAGGAGCCAATCTAGCAGTCTTTATAGACAAAGACAAAAAAGCTATCGAGTGCATTAAAGCAAACATTGCAACTTTGAAAGTGGAAGACCGCGCAAAAGTGATCATGGGAGATGTCTTATCTGCAGTCAAACGACTTGATACTCCTTTTACCATCATCTATATCGACCCTCCTTACGATCTAGCCTATCTTATTCCTGAAATCCTCAATCTTATTGTGACTAAAAATAAACAAGCGCTTATCTTTGTTGAGGAAGGAACACCTTCCTCTTTAAAAATAGAAGAATTTACCTCTCTTCTCCATAAGGACACTAGAAAATTTGGCAACTCTCTCCTCCACAAGTTCGAGGTGTTATGAGAACTAAACGCAAAGACGCAAAGACGCAAAGACGCAAAAATTTTTATAAAATATTACAACCTCTTTTTGCGCCTTTGCGTCTTTGCGTCTTTGCGTTAATCCCATTCGAAATCTGCGCAATGACAATTGAGGAGAAAGTTGGACAACTCCTTATGGTCCAATTTAATGGGGAAGAGATCAATGAAGATGCGATTACTCTTTTGCAGAAAGCTCACGTGGGAGGCTTCATCTATTACACTTGGGCAAATGGACTCCATAACCCTGTACAAGTACAAAATTTAAGCAATTCCTTACAGGCCTTAGCCAAAAAATACACAAAGATCCCCCTTTTTATTGCGATTGATCAAGAAGGGGGAACTGTTACAAGACTTCAAGAAGGGTTTACCGTATTTCCGGGAAATAACATTCTCGGAATGACAAAGAATCCGGCTTTAGCTGAGCTTTGCGCTTATGCTATGGGAAAAGAGATGCACGCTGTCGGGATCAATCTGAATTTAGCGCCCGTAATCGATGTTGGCTCTTCTAGGTCTTACAGCAATAGTCCAGAAAAAGTTGTAGAATTTGGAGAGAGAGCACTTAAAGGGTATAAACGCGCTGGAATCATCGCAGCTCTCAAACATTTTCCAGGACAAGGAGATGTCACCACGGATCCCCACGTGGATCTTCCTATTCTTCATAAATCAAGAGAGGAAATGAACCGAACAGAACTTTTCCCATTTATGAAACTAGCAAATCAATCTGAGATGATCATGACAGCCCATCTTCTTACCCCCTCCCTTGATATGCAAAATTGCGCAACTCTATCGAAAAAAATTCTCCAAACTTGCCTGCGCAAAGAGATCGGTTTTAACGCGATCATTATTTCAGATTCCATGGTCATGGATGCAGTATTAAAAAACACTTCGTCAGTTACCGAATCAACCATTCAAGCATTTGAAGCAGGCTGCGATATTTTACTTCTTGGGGGGAAACTACTCGTAGGATCAAGAGCTGGATTTGAGCTTACAGTAAACGATGTGCTCAGCATTCATGAAGCGCTTGTCACTGCTATCAAATCAGGAAGGATCTCTGAAGAAAGACTAGATAGCTCTGTCAATAAAATCTTAAAAGTTAAAACAAACTATTCTCTTTTCGATTGGAACTTTCCGACAGAAAATGAGATCAATCTCCAAGTAAAAACTCCAGAGCACCATCATTTATCAGAGACCGTAAAAAACAAAGAACCCAAATCCCTCTAATGCTTAAGTACCGGGAAACTTCCGCAAAGCCACAACAGCATTAAGCTCTGAGGTATCAATGGAATTCCCGCTAGAAGTCTCTTTATAAACAGATGGACCATCATCATTGACGATACTACCGCCGGAGCCTCCATGGACTGCTAAGAAGTGCTGTCCAGTCTCAGTTTTTTCCAAGGAACGAGCCCACTGATATTTTAACAAAGATGTTCCAGAAGCATTAAAGAGAATTTCTACGAACATTGATTGACAAGCTGATGCAATTTGCCATTCACGAGATCCCATAGTCTTATCTAACTCTTCTTGACCACCTAGACCCACAAAAGGCTTCTTTCTATTTTCTCTAACGACAACTACATGGTACCAGCCTGATAAGCCCAATGGCCTTTTTATTATATTGTCTGTTTCTACTTTGGGAATATTATTTAGATAACACTTGAAAATGGATCCAGTTAATTTGTAGTTGATTTTTCGAAATGTCTCTAAGCATGGTGTCTTGCCATTTACAGTTTCAGGGAAATACACAGCCCACTTTCTGTCTTCAAAAGGACAAGGTTCGTTTGGGATCTGAGCTGGGAGCAAATCTACCATTGGACCAGGGTCTATGCCTGCAAGCCTCATAGCTCGCTCACCAAAATAGGGCTCCAGGTACATTTGTCTCGGATTACGAGGAGAAGGACTCATGAGAGGAATCTCTTTAGAAGGGAATTCGCCTATATACTCTTCAATAAAGTCAAAAACTCCTTTAGCCCGAGGATTCATGGAAATTGTGCGGCGAAAATCGTTGTTAGCAGTTGTTAAGATCGAGAACACCTCACGAGGGGCATACATGCTATATCTTTGTTTCACCATTTGGGTAAATTCGTTTTGCGCTATCTGTTTGTACAGAATCGAACCATTCCGAAGCGCTGCATTACGCCATGCCTTGCAGGTTCTTGCTGCGCAAGAACTATCTCGAGGCAACAAAAAACCCAATATAGAACTAACTATATCGTCATATAGCCTGGTTACGGGGGCTGGCGGAGAAGAACTAGAAACTGCAGAACTCGACATATAAGCCTCTTATTTTAATATTATTAGTTATTTAATAAATAATTATACATTATTCAAGACTATTAAATCAATACAAATTATAAGAGGGAGACTAAAGGCGTAAGCTTCTGCTAAATAAGGAGTTACGATCAAATCACTTATGCCTTGAGTTCAGACTTTTCTTTGACCTGAAAGCGGCATAAGTTACTCACCTTACGCAAAATGGTGACGCCAGTTCCTGG